>Ga0209540_10000488_pt1 | contig 37486 bp, 32 predicted proteins | sample BarGraIncu01121A_FD_184501 | JGI IMG/M metagenome (GOLD analysis project Ga0209540, IMG submission 184501) | Arctic peat soil microbial communities from Barrow, Alaska - Barrow Graham LP Incubations 011-21A (SPAdes) (version 2) | ecosystem: Environmental > Terrestrial > Soil > Wetlands > Peat... | reverse complement strand
TTCAACTTTACAGTGGTCCCACAAGTTATGATATGAGAAGAACTTCAGATGGCGGATTTACCTGGACAAATATTACGGGAGAACAATATGTTTGTATCCAAATGCTTGATAGCTTAACAGGATGGAAGGGATATGCCGGAATTAAAAAAACAACGGATGGCGGATTAACTTGGATATCTCAACAAGTTCCAATATTTACCTATAATAGTATCAGAAGTATATCTATTTTGAATAAAGATACGGTTTGGCTGTCGGTCCACATTTTTATGGTGGAGGTAATATATCTTATGCTCCCATTTTGAAAACTACAAATGGCGGTCTTACCTGGGGATACCAAATTGCCGATACAGCGAAGACAGATGTATATTATTATATTAAATTCTTAGATAGAAAACATGGATGGGCATGGCCATATATTTATGGAACAAATATTTATGACAAAGAAATCCATACTATAGTAGGAGGCAGCGATACAACATTTATTACTTCAATAAAACCAATAATCGAAACGGCTTCCGGTTATAAATTATCTCAAAATTATCCAAACCCGTTCAATATAAAATCAAAAATTAAATATCAAATATCAAAAACTTCAAATATAAAAATATTAATATTTGACGTTAGTGGAAAAGGATTAGTCACTATAGTCGATAAACAACAGAACAGAGGAGATTATGAAGTAACATTCGATGGAAGTAATTTGCCAAGTGGAGTTTACTTTTATTCCCTTTTTGCCGATGGAGTGAGAATAGATACGAAGAAAATGTTGATGATAAAATGACGGTAGTCATTTTATCGGAAATCCCGATTTATCGGGAATGTTTTTAAAATAAGAATTCAGAAGTTAAGGAGTTAAGAAGTTATACAAGGAAAAAGGGATATTTAAAAAGAACGTATAAAGATTAAAGAGTAAAGCAAAATGTTTTTATAAATAAAAAAAATCTTTTTGTGAATAAACAATTTTAAAAAAAACAGGAGAACAATATTATGAAACATTTAATTTACAAATCAGCAGCATTTTTTCTGATTGTTGGAGTTTTAATAATATCATATCTATCAAAATCAACATCAGAAATTAACACAAATACTTTCACAGCTGCGACTGCGATACCAGATTCGCAATTTATTGTCGGTGCTTTTGACAATGGATACGCTGTCAATCGCAAATTGCTAATAGACTCTCTACATTTCAATATGTGGCATCAATATACAGGTATTGATACCGGATGGAATAGAAACACTTCTGACAATTATCTTGCACCTACGGGTCAATATTCTTCATTAGTAAACGGAATTCTCCAGGTTAACAAAGATTCATCGTTAAGAACTTTAATGGATAGGCCCACAATGCAATATATAATAGGAGGACAACGTTGTGATTATCAATGCGAAAAAGTTGATTCAAGCGACCCTTATTGGTTTTATGCTTATAAATATTCTGATACAAATTACATAAAAGGACTATTTGACATTACAGATAATAGCAGGTTTGGGACATATGAAAACAATTCAAGAGCAAAAGTGAAATACTGTCAGAAAAACTCATATAATGAAAATCAGGTTTATGTAATTGATAGCGGTTTGATTGCATATAGAGAACTTTCGTTCAATGGAGGAAATTACTGGACAAATGACAATCGTTGGGATTGGTATTTAATGCCGAGAATAAGAATTGACTCTGCTTATGCTGTTGGAGAAACTCATAATAGCGATACAATTTGTAAAATCTCAATAAGAAGTTATAAGGATTCTGTAATAAAAGATGTATTTCTTACTGTTAGGAATTTCAAAGTAAATACAGCTGCTGAATATAATGGAAATTATATAGACACATTTTATTATGAAACAGGACAAACAGATTTAACTATAGACACTAATCTTCTAAAATACTTCACCCCTCCGGATGTTTCTATCAATTCATGGGATATTCCATATTATACAGATTTCCATATTTATTGGTATGGCAAATGCGATATGTGGATAGACAGGGTGAGACTGGAAAATGAACCGGCTCATCAGTATTTGACTTTGAATGATCAAACACATCAAAATTTAATCAACAAAGTGGCAACTGAAGTAGACTGGGCTGTGGCACAACCTAATTCAATACCAAACATTCCAAATTATTTTTATTTTGAGGAATGTGAATTCAGTCACTTTCCTTGTATTTCAGCCCTTAATAAACAAATTAGAGATAATTCTTTTAATCAATCAGCATTAATTATTTGGTTAAATTATGACCTATTCAATCTTCACAGACCGGATTGCTGGAGTGTTTATATGACACCGGCACAATGGAGCCCTTGTTGGTGTTTAAGCACCGCGTCACCAACAAGAATTTATAATTATAAGCAGTTGGTGACATCCGCTAAAGCGGATTAAAACACCAACAGCGGAGATAAAAAGATAAATTTTCTGATATTACCACATCCGAACCATTCTATCTGAAAGAGTTTATCCCGCTAGGGAAAAGTTAATTATTTTTCTGATTGGAATTCGGAATAAGAAAAAAGGATAGAAGCTTCCTTTCGCCTTAAAAAAGTCAAATTAAATTAGTATCTTTATAATTCAGAAAATTGTTTATATTCACTAAAAACCGTTATTTAATAAATTAATTTTATATAAATGCCCTGGTTTAAAAGAAATAAAGAGAACATTCAGACGGATTCTCCTAAAAAGGATCTTCCGGACGGAATGTGGGTAAAGTGCGATGAATGCGGGGAGATAATTCATAAGAAGCAGTGGGAAGCAAATTCCTATGTCTGCATAAAATGCGAATATCATTTCAGGATCGGAAGCGAAGAATATTTCGGACTTCTATTTGACGAAGGTACATTTAAGGAAATTGATAAGAAAATTCATTCGGTTGACCCTCTCGGTTTTACTGATTCCAGACCCTATAAGAAGAGAATAGAAGAAACAATGAAGAAGACCGGTTTATATGACGCTATCAGGACAGGTACAGGGAAAATACACGGAATCGAAGCAGTGGTATGCGCAATGGATTTCGCTTTTATCGGCGGCAGTATGGGCAGTGTAGTAGGCGAAAAAATTGCGAGAGCGATAGATAGATGCCTGAAGAACAGAACACCTCTATTAATCGTCTCTTCAAGCGGAGGCGCAAGAATGATGGAAGGCGGAATTTCTCTGATGCAACTTGCAAAAACAAGTACACGTCTTGCAAAACTCGCTGAAGAAAAAATTCCGTATATATCCATTATTACTAATCCTACTACCGGCGGAGCGAGTGCATCTTACTCTATGCTCGGAGATGTTAATATTGCCGAACCGAATGCACTTATAGGTTTTGCAGGACCAAGAGTTATCAAACAGGCAACAGGAAAAGACCTGCCTAAAGGTTTCCAGAGGTCTGAATTTGTTCAGGAAAAAGGCTTCCTTGATATTATCGTCAGCCGGAAGGATATGAAAGACAGAGTTGCCCAGTTATTAAGACATTTGCAAGCATAATTTCCGAGATGAAAGTAATAAAAGAACCCATAGCAATTCAGGATATTGCAAATTATTACAGGATTTCAGGAAGAAGCATCGGCTTTGTTCCTACGATGGGATTTCTACACGAAGGACATACATCGCTTATTGAAAATGCAAGAAATGACTGTGATCTTGTGGTGGTTAGTATTTTTGTAAATCCAACCCAATTCTCACCCGATGAAGATTTCAGTAAATATCCGAGGGACTTTTTAAGAGATTACGAACTATGCAACAGAGCGGGAACGGATTATATATTTTATCCCGAGCCTGAAGATATGTATCCTCCCGGAAACAGTGCTGAAGTAATTCTGAAAGGAATATCAGGGAAACTGGAAGGGAAATACAGACCGGGACATTTTACCGGAGTTGCGACAGTAGTTCTTAAATTATTTAATATTATAAAGCCGCATAAAGCATATTTCGGTCAAAAGGATGCCCAGCAGGCGATAGTTATAAAAAAAATGGTTAAAGACCTGAATGTAGATTCTGAAATACTAATTTGCGAAACTACGAGGGAGATAAACGGTCTGGCAAAAAGCTCAAGGAACATATACCTATCAGATTCAGAAAAGGATGAGGCATCAATTTTATTTAAAACGCTTCTTGCAGGTAAAGAAATGATAATTGAAAAAGAGGTTCTGAGCGGCAGTGAACTGGAAAAAAAATTGGCAAAAATGATTGAAACCAATTCGCCAAATTCAAAGTTACAATATTTAGCGGTTACAGATAATGATAATCTTGACCCGGTTGAAAATCTGGAAGATTTTAAAGGTGAATTATTGATATCTCTCGCATGTTTTTATGGGAAGACAAGACTTATTGATAATATTGTCGTAAGATTATAAATTAATCTTTATTTTCAAATAAATTTTTCAATAAATCTTATCCCGTTAACCTAAAACGGGATTTTTTTTAATATACAATGACAAGAAAATTAGCAACGGTAATACTTGCAGCCGGAAAAGGCAAGAGAATGAAGAATCCTGATAAATCAAAGGTGATGCATAAGTTATTAAACAAGCCGATAATAGAATACGTTGTAGAGCTGGCTCATAAAATCCATTCGGAAAAAATAATAGTAATTGTCGGTCATCAGAAGAAAAGCGTAATTGATTTTCTCGAAAATAAATTCGGGAGTAATAAAATAAAATTTGCACATCAGGATGTGCAATTAGGCACAGGACACGCTGTAATGCAGACTGAAAGCGGGCTTACAGTATTTGACGGCGAAGTACTCATTTTGTCCGGGGATGTTCCCCTGCTCGAATATAAAACTGTGGATGAATTTCTGAAATTTCATTCCGAAGGCGGTTTTTCTGCAAGTTTAATATCTGCTCATTTTGAAGACCCATCGGGTTACGGAAGAATTATAAGAAATGCATCGGGAGATTTTATAGACATAAAAGAAGAAAAAGATTCAACCGAAGAACAGAAAAAAATAAAAGAAATAAATTCCGGAATATATTTGGTGGATAATAAAAAACTATTCGATGCATTGAAGACACTCAGCAGTGATAATTCCCAGGGCGAGTATTATTTAACGGATATATTCAGGGATTTTATAAGCAAGAAATATAAAATCGGAGCAATGCCGGTAAATAACACACTCGAAATTACGGGAGTGAATACAATCGAACAATTAACAGAAATGGAAAATTTAATTAACTTGAAATAAATGTCAGAATTAATCGTATCGGTATCGGGAGTAAGGGGAATAATCGGAGATTCCCTTACACCGGACAATATCATAAAATTTACATCAGCATTTGCAGAATACTGCAGAAAACACAGCAAGTCCAAACGTATAGTAGTCGGACGCGACGGCAGATTGCACGGGGACGTAATTGCAAACATAGTATTATCAAATCTTACACTTATGGGATTTCAGGTTGTGAATATAGGAATAGTGCCTACTCCGACAGTACAGATAGCCGCTGAGAAAACGCACGCAGCAGGAGGAATTGCAATCACCGCTTCCCATAATCCGCAGATGTGGAACGGATTGAAATTTCTGAATTCAAACGGTGAATTCCTTGACGGGAAACAAATTGCAGAACTGAAAGAGATTGCTTCGGAAGGAAATTTCAGATTAGAAACCATAAAAAAATTACGACCTGTAATAGATGATAATACCTGGATAAAGAAGCATATAGATTTAGTTTTATCACAAAGAATTTTAAGATTAAAAAAAATAAGAGAAAGAAATTTTAAAGTAGTTGTTGATACGGTAAACTCTGCCGGCTCTGTAATTATACCGATGCTTTTGCGCAGACTTGGCTGCAGGGTGATAGAGATATTCTGCAACGGTTCGGGTATATTCCCTCATACACCCGAACCGATTCCCGAAAATCTCGAGGCATTATCACGAATGGTAGTGAAAAGAAAGGCAGACCTCGGAATAGCAATAGACCCTGATAGTGACAGGTTAGTAATTATTGATGAAAACGGAAAACCTTTCGGCGAGGAGAATACAATAGTAACAGTTGTTCGTTATATACTCAGGAATACCAAAGGCAGCAATAAAAATGTAACAGTAAATCTTTCAACTACAAGAGCAGTAGATAGAAACGCAAAATTATACGGTGGAAAAGTTTTCAGAAGTCCCGTCGGAGAAATAAATGTAGTGAAAGAAATGAAAAGAAACGGTTCGATAATAGGCGGCGAAGGAAGCGGAGGTGTGATTTATCCGAAAGTACATTACGGAAGGGATGCGATTGCGGGGGCAGCAATTATACTTCAGGAATTAGCTTCGTTCGGGGGTGAAGTTAGTGAATACAAAAATGAGATTTCGAAATTTTATATTTCAAAAGCAAAGATTAAAAGTATAAAAAATCCTGATGCAATACTGAATGCAATCGTCAGGAAGTATACAAAAAAGGATTGTAAAATAAGCACGAAAGACGGAGTAAAACTTGATTTTGAAAATCACTGGGTACATATCAGAAAATCAAACACCGAACCGATATTAAGAATAATCACTGAAGCTGAAGGAAAAAAAGAAACCGGGAAATTGCAGAATGAATTTCTGAAAGAAGTAAAGAAGATGGTATAAAAAATTTTGCCGAAACTTTTACAGGTAAATAATCTGAAGACTTACTTCCACACACGTGACGGAATATATAAGGCAGTTGACGGAGTAAGTTTTGAAATAGAAAAGGGCGAGACGCTGGGGATTGTAGGCGAATCAGGATGCGGAAAAAGCGTGACGGCTCTTTCAATAATGCGATTAATCGATGAGCCCGGCAGAATTGAAGACGGCGAAATAATTTTAAACGGGAAAAACCTGCTGGGATATACGGAAAAGGAAATGCAGAAAGTGAGGGGAGACAGGATAAGCATGATTTTTCAGGAACCGATGACATCGCTCAATCCTGTTTACAGGTGCGGACACCAGATAGACGAGGCAATATTAGCACACCGGAAAATTCCAAAGCAGGAAGCGAAAGAGAGAACAATTGAACTTCTTAAATACGTGGGTATTCCTCTTGCTGAGCAGAGATATAATGAATATCCTCATCAGTTATCGGGTGGAATGCGTCAGCGGGTAATGATAGCTACGGCACTCTCCTGCAATCCCGATATATTAATTGCCGATGAACCGACTACGGCGTTGGATGTTACCATTCAGGCACAGATCCTCGAGCTTCTGAAAAATCTTCAGGAAGAGTTTGGTATGGCAATACTGATAATCACGCACGACCTCGGTGTGATTGCAAACATTGCACAAAAAGTTGCAGTAATGTATGCATCTAAAATTGTAGAGTTTACTGACTCAGATGAGATATTCAGGAATCCCCGGCATCCTTACACAATAGGGCTTTTCAAATCCCTGCCCCAATACACAAAAAGAAAAGAGAGGCTTCCTGTTATACAAGGTTTTGTACCCAGTCCTCTGGATTATCCCGCGGGTTGTAATTTCTGCACGAGGTGCGAGCTGGCGGATGAAAAGTGCATAATTGAAGAGCCGCCGTTAATAGAAATTTCGACCAATCACAAAGCCGCCTGCTGGAAAATTAAAAACAATTAAAAATTAGAAATTAATAATTAGAAATGGAAAAGGGGGGATTTTTGAGCCGTTGTTGGTGTTTAGTTTAAATGTTGTTTGAACGTCACCAACAATTATTATTCGTACTGTTGGTGACGCTACGCTCAAACACCAACAGCGGCGATAATCTGAGCTAAATAATTCTACCAATATGAAAAAAAATAACCCTTGAAAATAAAAATAAATCTTTATACAATTATATAGTTATTAAGCAATTCAAAAAACATACATTAGCGTTAAAGGAAAGGGAATAAACTGTAAAGAATAAAACCGGTAATTGTTTATTAATTAGACCAATATTTTAATCGGTATTTTATATAAGATTCAAAGAGACTTAAGGCGTTCATTTTTAAGTTTTTAATGATTTATTAAAACGTATGATTAGTACACCGGGAAAGTCAAAATATTTAAAGCTAAGAATCCATCCTGACGGTATATCCTCCGCAAATATCTTTGTGAAAAAATCTGAACTAAAAATAATTTTTAATTGTATACATACATCTGTCGGAGTATATTTTTTACAGATTACAAATCGTAGATCGACCGGGCGGACTGAAGGATATACTCATACAAGAAAAATGTTATTAACGAAATAATTTTTAAATAAAATCGCCCTGCAAATGCGGGGGAATTACAAATTAAAAATAAAAACAATATGAAAAAATTACTTTTGTTCGTTCTTGCAATCTGTTTTATCGGTTTAATTTCCTGCGGTAAGAAAGCAGAAGATAATAAAACCACCGATGACAAAAAAACAGATCAAAAAGTTACAGAAAAAGTTAATCCGGAAGATTTCTTTAAAGCTGTAAAAGATAATGAAATCGCAAAGGTTAAAGATTATCTTTCAAAAGATCCTACCCTTGTAAAAGCTATTACAACAGATTTTCTGAAGGAAACTGCACTTGCAATCGCATCCTTCGATGGATACAAAGAAATTGTTGAAGTGTTGCTTCAAAAAGGAGCAGATCCGAATGTTTACGATGAAATGGGGATACCACCAATTCTCGGAGCGGCAAGAACAAACCGCGGAGAAATTATTGAGATGCTTATAAAGAATAAAGCAAATGTGAATATTAAAAATAAAAGTGGCGAGGACAATGCTTTGCACTATGCGGCTGAATACAACAGCGGGGATGCGGCAAAAATATTGCTTGCAAACGGAGCGGATAAAACTGCAAAAAACAGTTCAGGAAAAACTCCGCTTGATATTGCAAAGGATAAGAAAAGTGATAAAGTAATTGAACTTTTAAAATGAGTTCATATCTCTGCTTCTCAAACCAATAATTGGAAAGCAGAAGGAATTTTTAATAACACTCAAGAACGGTGGGATTGTTTAATCAGTCGACTGTAAGGTTACAACGATAGAGCATGTTAACCAGAGGAAAAATAGCATTACAAAGCTGGACCCCCGAGAAATCACCTAGGACTTCCGACGGGTCGGAACAAGTCGGGGGCATGCTTTCGTAACGAGGGAAGATGGGAACAATTTTACCTAGACCTAAATCCATCCCGATTTATTGTGGATGGTTAACGTAGTCGTTACTAATCAGGGGTTAGTAACGAGAAGAAAAAGAACAAAAAAATAATTCAATTTTCTGTTCGGAGGATTTTTTTATAGTAAATAATTATTTTCTTTATCGGCAATTTCGAGAGTTCTGATTTCATAAGTTCTGGAGCCGGATTTTACGAATGGGTCGGATTCTGCAATTTGTTTAGCTTCTTCCGGTGATACTGCTTTTACAATTACCATTCCCCCTTCCCAATCGGTAAAGGGTCCTCCAAGAATATATTTTCCGCTTTCATCAAGTTTCTTTAAATGCTCAACGTGGTCTTTCACTAATTGAAATGGTGTCGGGTTTGGATCGATTTTCTTAAAAATAATTATGTTTATGAATTTTGGATTAGACATATATTAACAACCCCCTTGTGTTCTCTTCTTATTATGTGAGAATTTTTTAAATTAAGAAACACTTATTATTAAGTTATAACAACCCCCTTGTATTCCCCCTTTTTTAAGGGGGAATTATATAAATTAACAACCTCGTTGTATTCCAACCTCCTCGGGGACTCTTCGACCTTTATTAAGTGAGATTTGTTAAACTCTATCTTTTATAACTAAATTTATGACAACGCCCTTTTATCTTTTTTTATCAAGGAAAAATTGTTTATTGAATTGATTTCAGCTGCATTTATTCCCCCTTAGAAAAGGGGGCAGGGGGTTGTAACTTTTTTTGTCAATCCATTCATATAAAGCACCGATTACTCCTGACATATTTTGTTTAACATCATTATCGAAAAATCTTAAAACAATAAGACCAATTGATGTAAGATATTTCTCTCTTTTTAAATCATAATCTTCTTTGCCTATATGTGTCAAACCGTCAATTTCAACAACTAATTTCAAAGGACTGCAATAAAAATCTACAATGTAATTCCCTATCGGCTTTTGTCTCATAAACTGGTAGTTCAGTATTTTTCTACCTTTTAATTCATTCCAGAGCAACACCTCAGCTAAAGTGCTTTTTTTTCTCAATACTCTAGAAAGATGCTTATTTTTCGAATTATATTTTATCAACATTTTAAAATTTTATAGTGACTTCTTTTATAACAACCCCCTTGTATTCGCCCTTTTCTAAGGGGGAATTATAAAATCAATATCACATTCGTTATTTCAACCCCCTTGTATTCCCATCCCGACGAGTCGGGACTCTTCGATCTTTAATAAGGAGGAATTTCCATATTATATTATTTTTTTAAAATAATAATTTCTACTCTTCTGTTAAGGTTCCTGCCTTGCTCGGTATCATTTGAGGATACAGGGTTTTTACTTCCGTAACTTTTTACCGTAATCCTGTTTTCCGAAATATTTCTTGAGATAATATATTCCCGTACAGCTTTTGCTATAATTTCAGAGACTTTGAGATTAGCATCTTCCTTTCCTCCGGTATTATCAGAGTGTCCTGAAATTTCAATTTCAGCATTTGGATTATCTTTCAGGTAAGTAACGGCTTTTTCAAGTTCGGAATAATTCCGTACCAAAAGAAATGTCTGGTTGAGTTCAAAGTAAGTAATGCAAATTACTTGAGGTGATTCCGTTACATTTTGAATTATTTTATTTTCTTCCGGGATTTTATTTTCGATAATTTGTTTCTCGGGTTTTACATTGGAGACGTAATTCATTTCAAGGATAGTAAACTCAACTCTTCTATTCAGCCGCATGCCTTCAGGCGTATCGTTTGAAGCGACGGGTTTTTTACTGCCGTAACCTTTATATGAAATCCTGTCTTCGTAGATTCCATTTGATACGATATACTTCCTGACATTTTTTGCACGATTTTCAGAAAGTGTGTCATTGATGATATCATTTCCGGTACTATCCGTATGCCCTGATATTTCAATTCTCACACCCGGATTTTCATTCAGGAATTTTACAACTTTATCAAGTTCCGAATAAGATTCGGTTTTCAAATCTGATTTGCCGAGTTCAAAATAAATATTATTGAGTTTAGTTGTAGTGCCTTCTTCAATGGGAGTGAGATTAATAATTTTTTCTGCTTCGGTATAATCCTTGAATTTTTTAGCGTCGAACGTTTCCCAGGCGAATATATATCCTTTTGCATTCACGCGGAATCCGTAGTTATGCCCGACAGGCAGAGTAAGTTTAAACTCACCGTTTTCCGGATTTGTTTTAAGAGAACCGAGTATCCCGCCATCCGGCGGAAGTTCATAAACAATATCCGCTTCGATTGGTTGCTTTGTTTTAACATCTATCACTTTTCCTGAAATAAGTACAACAGGATTTGGTTTCACTTTACCGGGAAGCAGCACGCGAAAAATATCTTCAGCACCTATACTGTTATCAGTTGAAACAAAGTAAGCAAAATCCCCCGATGCTGGTATAACATAATAGGCATCAGCTCCGCTTGTATTGATAGTTTGCCCGAGATTTTCCGGTTCTGACCAGTTTTTCCAGGTATCATCGAGGCGGCGGGCAACAAAGACATCTGCATCACCAAATCCTTCATGTCCTTTGCTTGAAAAATAAAGCGATACATTATCCGCCGCGAGGAATGGGCTGTATTCTTTCAGGTTTGTATTAACTTTAATGCCAAGATTCAGCGGTGCATTCCATTCATTATTTTCATCGAGAATACTTACATAGATATCGAGGTCTCCGTAGGAGTCAATATTTTCAATCGCCATAAGCAAAAATTTTCCATCGTTACTTAGAAAGAAATCCGCATAGATATTTTTATTAAAGAATTTGGGAATGTTAAGCTTCTTTGGAATGCTCCAGCCATTTTTATTTTTTTCGGAGGTATACAGATACAATTCGTCTGAGTTTTTTTTGCAAACAGTTTTATCGAATATTCCCTGAAGCAGCATTTTTGTACCGTCAGGAGAAACGGAGCAAATAGACGAAAAACAATTATTATTCAGCGGATAGCCTGCATTTTTTGCAGGAGTCCAGCCGCCGTTATTATCAAGTTCCGAAATCCATATATCATCATCGAATTCGGTTTTACCGTATCCCATATTTTCCGGATGGTTTCTGCGTGTGAAATACAAAGTTTTTCCATCGGCAGATATAACGGGATTAAGCTCGGCAGATTTTGAATTCACATTTGGTCCGAGATTTGTTTTTTTTGCCGGTTCATCCTGGGAATATAACACGGTAGCAGATATTGATATAATAAATAAAATTGAAAAAATAATTTTCATTTTATTGAACATTAAATTTTAAATTATTGATGGTAATTTAATTATTAAATATACTTTAAATAGAAATAAGTTTTAATTTATTTTTCATTCCTTATCAGACTTACGACATTTTCGATGTGGTAAGTTTGCGGGAACATATCCACGGGTTGTACGTTATCCACTCTAAAATTTTCCTTTCCGCAAATGAGTTTGAGGTCACGAGACTGTGTGCCGGGATTGCAGCTAACATAAATTATTTTTTCAAAATGTGAAACAGACAACACTTCACAAATATCCGGATGTAAACCTGAACGGGGAGGATCGAGAATCACTTTGTTGAAATCCCCGTATTTATTACCTGAAAGAAAATCTTTTATATCACTTGTAACAAATGATACATTTCCGGTTTTGTTAAACCCGAGATTCTCATTGGCATTCTCAATTGCATCGGGAATTAATTCGACTCCGAGAACTTTATTCACTTTATCGGAAATATAGATTGCTATTGTTCCGGCACCGCAGTAGAGGTCAAGAACATTATCTTCTTTTTTTAATTCTGCAAATTCCGCGGCGGCAGAATATAGTTTACCAATCTGATTTGTATTTGTCTGGAAAAATGAATTGGGGGATATTTTGAATTCAGGATTAAAGCCGGAATAGTTTTCCGGAAATAATTTTTCAGTAATAAAACCACTGCCGAATAATGTATGGGTCTTCTGTGCGAAGGCAACCTGAGCCTTTGAATCTGTTGTGGAATTAACGACCGTAGTTATCTGCGGATATTCTGCAATCAGTAAACGTGCATATTTTTCTATTAAATCCCTGTCAAATGCATAAGTCATAATATTCACCATAAGTGCATTCACATTCATACTCTGCCTGATAATTAGAAATCTTAAAAAACCGGAATGCGTATGAGTGGAATAGATACTGATATTTTTTGTTTTAAAATAATTTCTTGTAAAATTAAGAATTCCGTTTGATACCTCAGACTGGAGGAAACATTTATTTATATCAATAATTTTCGAATGAAACTTTGGCACGTGAAGACCGAGAGCAAAATTTTCCCTGGGTTTCTCTTTGTCGGCAATTTCGAGCCATTTATCGTCCGAGAAAGAGAATTCCATTTTATTCCTGTAGTAAAATGGATTATCGCATTTTATTGCCTGCGGGATATCAATGTCGATAAATCCTCCGATCCTCCGGAGTGCGTTTTTTACACTTTCCGATTTATATTCTATTTGTTTTTCGTAATCAAGATTCTGAAGTTTGCATCCTCCGCATACTCCGAAATGCTCACAGTCAGGTTTTACACGCCAGGGTGATGGTGATAATATTTCTATTATCCGGGCTTCTGCATAGTTGGATTTTTTTCTTGTGATATTGGCAAGCACTTTATCGCCGGGTATAGCCTGCTCTACAAAAACGACAAATTTATCATCAACTTTTGCGATTCCTTTCCCTTCGCTGCTGAGCGCTGATATTTCGAGAGTGTGTTCTGTGTTTTTCTTAAGCAAGTAATAACCCTTTCCCTAAATTCACCTTTTCAGCAATTGTATAAATTCCAAGTGGAGAAAAAAAGAATTAAATATTTTATAAATTGTAATGTAATATTAAAATGCATAAATTTTAATTTTTAATATATACAAATGGAAAAAGACGTAAAAAACGGAAAAGCGGTAGTAATCAAAGAGAAGCGTGAAATTCAGAGGCTTGAAAAAAGATTTGATAATCCTTTATTCACGAAAAGTTTTAAGAAAGCGATTGATACTATTTACGGATGCAAGGGAAAGGTGATTGTGACCGGTATAGGGAAATCAGGAATCATAGCGCAGAAAATCGCCGCTACTTTCAATTCCACGGGAACATACTCAACATTCCTGCACTCGGGAGACAGCATTCACGGCGATCTCGGGATAGTGCGTGAAGAGGATGTCGTGCTGCTTGTTTCCAAAAGCGGAGGTACCGATGAAGTGAAAAAACTTATTCCGCTTTTTAAAGAATATAACCTGAAAATAATATCGATTACTGCAAATGTTCACTCCCCACTTGCAAAAGTATCCGATATCGTACTTGATGCTTCGATTGAATCCGAAGCGTGTCCGCATAATCTTACGCCAACATCTTCATCAACTACGGCATTAATTGTGGGAGATGCGATTGCAATGGTGCTGCTTCAGAAAAGAGGATTCACTAAAGAGGAATTTGCCGCTTTCCATCCGGGGGGCAGTCTCGGAAGAAAACTTCTCCTGAAAGTGAAAGATATTATGACAAAAGGAAAAGATATTCCTCTTGTAAACGTAAACACAAAATTGAAAGACGTAATATATATGATATCTACCAAGCGGCTTGGCTCAGCCATTGTAATGGATAAACAAAAAATCGCAGGAATGATTACAGACGGAGACTTGAGAAGACTGCTCGAAAAGACCCTGGCTCTTGATAATCTCAAAGCCAAAGATATCATGAATACAAAACCCAAATTTATCACGACAGAAACACTGGCTAATACAGCTCTCGAAATAATGGAACGGAATAAGATTACTCAACTAATCATAACAGACAAAAATAAAAAGCTTGCAGGAATAATCCATATACATACTCTTGTGGAAATGGGATTATGATATCAGGCAGGATTCTAAATACTATTTGTTTTTTAATATTGATATTTATTTTATCTCTTACTTTATATTCCTGCGAAAATAAGTTTGAACCGCCAAAAACAGACTTCAAGTCAGGGGAGATACCCGACCAGGAGAGCTGGAACTCCAAAGTTATATTTTCTGATTCTGGAAACGTAAAAGCAATTCTCTACGCAAATCATATTTCCGTTTATAATGAAAAGGGATATACTTTAGTGGATAGCGGCGCAATAGTTGATTTTTATAATAGCGGCGTTGTTGTATCTACTCTTACAGGCAAGAGAGGGAAAGTGATAGATGCAACAAAGGATATTGATATCTATGACAGCGTGAAGGTTGTTAATAAAGAAGGAAGCACGGTCACAACTGAAAAACTGCACTGGGATAATAAAAATCAGAAAGTTTCTTCGGACGTTTTTGTCAGAATAAAAACCCCTAAAGAAAACATCGAAGGGATTGGTTTTGAATCGGATCAGGGGTTAAAGAATTATAAAATATTTAAAGTAACGGGTACATTCTGATAATTGTATAAATTGAAAACAAATATAATTCTCGCAATACTTTTTTTTGCTTCAATCTCATATGCACAGGAAAAAGTAGAGTTGAAAAACGCAGACCAACTGGAAGGAAAAGTTATAAATGGAAAGAACGTGCGGGAAGCTACGGGAAATGTGAACTTCGAGCAGGGCAATATAAAAGTATTCTGCAACTCTGCGACTCAATATTTAGATGAGAATAAAGTAGAACTTCACGGGAATGTGAAAATTTATCAGGATACACTTACACTTTTTACTTCGAATGCAATCTATTTCGGAAATGATAAAACCGCAGTATGCTCCGGAGGAGTGACATTAAAAGATCCCAAAGCAACACTTACGGCAAACGGCGGAATATATTATTTCGGTCCGGCTAAGGCATTATTCAAAGGGAATGTGAAAATAACAAATCCTCAATACGTTATCACATCGAACGAATTGACCTGGTTCAGAAATACAGAAGAATCATTTGCAAAAGGAGATGTAGTAGTTACGACTGACTCTGCGGTGATATCTGCAGATAACATCGACTTTTACAAGACACAGGGGAAAACAGTCGGCATATCGAGAGTTAAGATAATCAGCGACTCTACGACGATTACATCTGACACTTTGACCAATCTCTCTTTTGAAAAAAAATCTGTTGCAAAGAGTAATGTCAAAATAGAGAATCAAAATAATAATATACAGATAAGCGGAGATTACCTCGAAAATTACGAAGGCAAGAAATATACTTTTATAAAGGGAAATGTGAGACTCGTCCAGATTGAAAAGGAGAAAGACACTTTATTCATATATAGCGGGCAGATGGAGGCATTCAGGAATAAACCCGAATATTACGTTGCTAAAGAGAATGTGGAAATGATAAGAGACAAATTCCTTTCGAAGTCCGGATATGCTATTTATGCAAAGACTCTGATACAGGGAAAAGAAAATATTTCGCTGATGATAGATCCCGTAGTGTGGCAGGAAAATATGCAGATGACAGGCGACTCCATACACGCAGAACTTAACGATAGAAAAATAGAAACTATTTATGTCCGGGAACTTGATTCGTTAAAAAACACAAAAATATCATTTGTCCTGATTCAAAATCTGGTTGTCCCTGATTTCAATAATAGATACGACCAAATGAGCGGAAAGAATATTACTATGTTTTTCAGGGACGGAAAAATGTATTACTGCGAAGTGAACATAAATTCAAACAGCATTTATTTCCTTTATGAAAATAAGAAAGCGAACGGAGTTAACATTTCCGAAGGCGAGGATATGTTCATATATTTTGATGCAGATGAAAAAGTGGAAAAGATAAAAATTGATAAAGATCCGAAAGGACAGTTTGTTCCTGAGACGCTTTTAAATACGGTTAGTACTAGACTGCCTGAGTTCAATGAAAGAAAAGACAGACCGGAAAGAAGGTGAAACGATAAAGGTTAAAAGGTTGAAAAGTTAAAGCGTTGAAAGGTTAAAAGGTTGAAAAGTTAAAACGTTAAAAAGTTGAAAAGTTTAAAGGTAGAAAACTTAAAAAGCGAAAAAGTAAAACGTAAAAGGTAAAAAGTGCAAAAGTGGAAAAGTTTATGGTAGAAGAATAAGTGTGCAGAAGTAAGAGGTTATACAACTACTTACTTGTACACAAACATTCAGAATAAATAATCACTTCAAAAAAATGCTTAATGGACCTTTAGGATTAATGAAATCCTTCAATTCCGAATAAGGAATTTTTACAGTCTGCGGACCTGCGGCATAGCTTGCTGCCTGATAAGGATTAAAAATAACAAGAAGCCCGTCTGATTCAATACCGGTATTTTCATAATTTTTCACATCAGGTTTCGTTCCCTCTTTCACCCATTCATCATCAAAACCAAAATCTTCTTTTTCAGACTGTTTTTTAAGATCATTAAAACAATAATCGGATATTTTCTTAAGGCCTTCATTTTCATCCCTGAACATCATAGCAAAATCCATAATTTTAACCTGTGCCAAATCCATATTCATACATTTTGCATATGAATACGGATGCGCGGCACCCGCATAATAAGTAAATATCTCAAATGCAAAACTAAAAATATTATCCTGCGAATAGTAAACAGAAAAAGTACAATCAAATTCACTGCCGAATTCAGCAGGAATGTCTGTCAAATCCCAGTCCTGCATTTCTTTTATGAAATCGTCAGCATCTTTATTTATTTCGGTTTGTATAATTGAATTTATTTTGTCCTGAACACGGGAATCTTTATAATTAACTATTTGCGGGTAGTTAACAGAGACATGATATCTTTTTTCAGAGCTGCTATCTTTATAATTTTTCGTCTCGTAATTAATTTTTTGAGAAAACAATAAAACCGAAAAAGAAAATAAAAAAACGGTAACTATCGTTATTAATTTTGTCTCCATTTAATATTGTTGTTTAATTTTTTTAATAATGTAAATAAATGTAAAATAATTCAATGCGAAAAGAATTGTTAAAATTTTTATTAATATATTTTATTAGGATTGACAGGAAAAGTATTATTTTTCCATTCCGATTACAGCTCCATTCAAAAATTTTATAAGCGGCTGCATCGCTTTAAATCCGGTCAAAATATATTTAATAAGTTCTTTTTTGAAAATAAGGTCTAAAGGAATAAAGTGATATATTGTGAAACTTTTGAGTTTCAGATATTCTACCGCAGGATTGAATTCATTAAATCCTTTAGGGACTTTTTTTAAAGATGCTTCCCTATCGATCCCTTTTGGAAAATATTTTACGAATGATTTGTTATTTAGTATTTGTTTAAATTCATTATAATTCATACTGATTTTATCGCGGATAAGTTTTAGATCACGGGATTCCGGCATCCACACTCCGCCTGCAAGGAATATATTTTTGTTTTCAAGATGAAAATAATAACCGGCATTGTGAACTTTTTTCCCTCCAATATTAAATGATGCGCCCATATTCACTTTATACGGTGTTTTATCTTCGGAAAATCTTACATCCCTGTAAATACGAAACGTACATTGTTTTATAGTAAGATTTGACTCAGCGATTTCCGGGTCCTGCTCTGAAAGTCCCTTTATCAAATGCCAGGTAAGATTCTCCATATCACTTTTGGCTTCGAGATATCGTACTCTGTTAGCCTCGAACCAGTCACGATTATTATTCGTCCTGAGGTCTTGTAAAAACTTAATTGTAGATTTTTCTATCATTATTGTTTTTATTAAGTAAATTTAAAGATTTTAAAATATTTATTCAACAAAGATCCATTCATTTCATTCTGTCTTAAATTGAATGTATTGTTAATTTAATATTTAGTAAATTTATTTTTTAATAAAATTCACAGAAAAATTGGCAAAAGGAAACCAGAAAACAGATTTAATGGAAAAGATTGTATCTCTGTCAAAGAGAAGAGGATTTATATTTCAGTCATCGGAAATATACGGCGGTTTGAACGGATGCTATGATTACGGTCCGCTTGGTGTGGAATTGCTCAGAAATATAAAAGAAACCTGGTGGCGGGATATGACTTACAGGGAAGATATTGAAGGATTAGATGCTTCGATACTAATGCATCCGAGAACGTGGGAAGCCTCGGGGCATGTTGAGAATTTCACTGACCCTCTTGTTGACTGCAAGGAGTGCAAGGCGAGATTCAGAGCTGACCAGCTTGATGATGTTGAATGCGGGAATAAAGGTTATAAAGGAAGAAAAGCGAGCAAATGCCAGCAGGAAGGTAAATTCACCGAGGCAAGGAATTTCAATATGATGTTCAAGACATTCATTGGTCCGGTTGAGGATTCTTCAAATGCCGTTTTTCTGAGACCTGAGACTGCACAGGGTATATATGTAAATTTCCTGAACGTGAAAGAATCTTCGAGGCAGAGGCTTCCTTTTGGTATTGCACAAATCGGGAAAGCATTCAGAAATGAAATTAACACGAAGAATTTCCTTTTCAGGACCAGGGAATTTGAGCAGATGGAAATGCAATTTTTTGTAAAACCGGGAGAAGATGAAAAATGGTTTGATTACTGGAAAGATATTAGATATAACTGGTTTATCAAATACGGAATGAAAAAAGAAAAAATGAGATTTCTATTACCGGATAAGCTTGCACATTATGCAAAAGCTGCGGCAGATATAGAATATGAATTTCCTTTCGGCTGGGGAGAGATTGAAGGGATTCACAACAGGACTGATTACGATTTAGGAAGGCATACCGAATATTCGGGAAAAAAATTGGAGTATTTTGATGAACAGTCAAAGGAAAAATATATTCCATATGTTATTGAAACTTCAGCCGGTGCATCGAGGAGTCTGATGGCATTCCTTGTGGATGCATATGAAGAAGAAGAACTGAAAAAGGAAAACTCAGATGGTACAATATCCACTGAAGTAAGGACAGTTTTGCATTTCCATCCGGCATTTGCACCTATAAAAGCGGCTGTATTTCCGCTTGTAAACAGGGATGGTATGCAGGAACTCGCACATAATATAACAGAAGATCTGAGAAAATATTTCAGGGTATTTTATGATGATTCCGGTGCAGTAGGAAGAAGATACAGAAGACAGGATGAATGCGGGACACCTTACTGTATCACAATTGATTCCCAGACACTTGAGGATAATACTGTAACAGTAAGAAACAGGGACACAATGGAACAGATAAGAATAAACAAAGATACTGCTTCAACGTATGTACTTGAGAGAGTGAAGTGATTAGTTCTTTTTAAAATTATCATATTAATAATTTAGGCTAAAGCCGGAGTTGTTGTGAACTCATACCCCGCCGTAAACGACGGGGAAAATGGAAAAAGAGAAAAGAAGTAGATTAATATTTAGGCTAAAGCCGGATTTTTTTATGGACTATACCCCGTCGTTTACGACGGGGTTAGAGTACCAATACTAATGTGGCTTTAGCCAAAATAATAAACTGATTTTTTATGTCTTTCATCAAGATCTGGATACATTGCGTTTGGAACACGAAAGATAAAATACCTGTTCTGACAAAAGAAATTCGTCATCAATTATTAGTTCATATTAAAGAATATTCTATAAATAATAAAATATTTATCGATCGGATTAATGGTTCTGTTGAACATGTTCACTGCTTAATTTCATTAGGAAACGATCAGAATATATCTAGGATAATGAACCTTATTAAAGGTGAATTTTCTCATTGGATAAATTCTCTTAAGTTACTTAATAGAAAACTTGAATGGCAAAATGACTATTATGCTATTTCTGTGAGTGAATCCTTGGTTAATACTGTTAGAAAATATATCGAAAATCAAGAAGAGCATCACAAGAAAAAATCTTATAAAGAGGAACTAAATGATATTTTAAAAGTATTAGGTATCTAGAATTTAGGCTAAAGCCGGAGTTGTTTGTGGACCATACCCCGTCGTAAACGACGGGGAAAATGAAGAAACAAAAATACAATTACAAATTTAATAAATTAGTGGCAGATAAATTAATATTAATATTAGGTCTTGTGGCGGCAGGATTTACAACTTTTTCATTCCTGCCACAGTCTATAAAAGCAATAAAGACAAAACACACGAAAGATTTATCAATTCAGACTTTAATTATGCTATTAACTGGAATTGGATTATGGCTTATTTACGGAATACTCATTTTGAATATACCTCTCATAGCTGCTAATAGCATATCTTTCGTAATAATGTGTCTGATGTTGTATCTGAAAATTAAGTACGGATAAATATTTATATGAAAAATTTTATAGTTTATCAGTCATCGGCGGGTTCGGGAAAAACTTACACATTGGTTAAGGAATACCTGAAAATAGTCCTAAAGAATCCTTCAGATTTCCGGCAAACTTTAGCTGTTACGTTTACGACTAAGGCAACTGCGGAAATGAGCGTGAGAATAATTGAAACTCTGAAAAAACTTGCCGAGGGGGAAGAAAAAAATTTATGTGAAGACCTTGCCGCAGAAACAAAAATAAAAGATATCCCAGGACAGGCAAAATTAGTTCTGGAAAACATTCTTCACGGATACTCGGATTTTAACGTATCGACAATTGACAGCTTCTTTACAAGGATACTGAGAAGTTTCGCAAGGGAAATGAAATTGCAAATCGGATACGATATCGAATTACAGCAGGATGATGTACTGGAGAAAGTTGCGGATGAAATGCTCGATGAAATCGGAACAAATGAGGAACTAACAGAGTATCTAACCGAATATGTTTTTAATAATATTGATGATGACAAGGGGTGGAAAATTGACAAACACATCAAAGGACTTGCCAAAGAAATATTCAAAGAGAGATACCGCGAGAAGAAAAACATTCTGGAGTATATGGACATTGCAGATACTAAGAAACGTGTAAGTGAACTCACAATAGAATTGAAGAACATAAAATATACATTTGAGAACTTTATGTTCGAGAAAAGCAAAGAAGCGGAAGAGATAATGAAAAGACACAAACTTACAATCGATGATTTTTTTCAGAAGAAATCGGGTGTAATGGGTTATCTTTTGAATCACCTTAGAAACAAAGGAGATTATGAACCCGGAAAACGCACTTTAGATGCATATAATGACAGGACTAAATGGTACAAAAAGGATTCAAATAATATACCACAAATAAATAAAGCTCTCGATGAAGGACTTGATGAACTTCTTCACGATGTAATAGACTATTTTGAAAACGGGAAGAAAGAGTATTTCAGTGCACTTGCAGTGCTTAATACGGTTTATATAATCGGAATTTTTGAAGATCTCGCAAGAAAGCTTCGGGATTACAGAAATGAAAATAAGATTCTTTTTATTTCCGATGTTAATTTTATGCTTGAAAGCATTATATCTGACGATAATTGTCCATTCATTTACGAAAAAACGGGCAACAAAATAAAGAATTTTTTAATTGATGAATTCCAGGACACATCAAACTATCAGTGGAAGAATTTCCTCCCATTAATCGTAAATTCACTCAGTGAAAATAATTTTTCAATGGTAGTCGGAGATGTTAAGCAGGCGATTTACAGGTGGCGAAACGGGAATATGAAACTGATGCTCGAGCAGATTTACAAAGACCTCGATAATTTCAGAGATTCAACCGAAAATAAAAATCTTGATAAAAATTTCAGAAGTTTTGATGCGATAGTAAATTTCAATAATGATTTTTTTACAAGAGCAAAAGAGAAATATATATTCAAGAAAGATGAACCTGGGACAGACAGTGAATATGCAGAACTTATCGGAAGAACTTACAATGCGGTAGAACAAACTCCCGACAAGAATAAAAAAGGCGGATATGTAAATTTCACCTTTTACAAACCGGTTGATGAAGATGAGGAAACACCGGCAGATAAGTGCAGGAAAAGAATGATAGAATCTATCAATGAATGTATCGCCGATGGTTTCGACTACAAGGATATTACCGTGATAACACGTAAAAACGGAGAAGCGGCAGATATAGCTAACTTTCTTGCAGAACATGACTTGAATGTTGTTTCATCTGAGTCACTTCTTCTATTTAACTCACCTAAAATTAATTTTCTGATAAATGCGTTCAGGTATATTTCGGATCACAGGAATACTCTTGCACGAACCGAGATGCTGTATAACTATCTTGTATATCTTAAGAACGAAGAGCCTGCACCTGACAATTTGTTTAATAAACATAAAAAAGAATCAAAGGAATTATTTTTTACGGAATTACCCGGGGGATTTTTCAGAAATGATGATAAAACAAAAATAAAGGCATCACTCGGGAGCCTTACGGTATATGAACTGACAGAAAACCTGATACAAACCTTTGTTCTTAACAGCAAGCCCGATGCTTATCTGCTGAAATTCCAGGATGTAATACTTGAATACTCAAAAAAGAACAATACGGACATTATAAGTTTTCTTGACTGGTGGGAAGAGAACAAAGAGAAACATTCCATATCCCTTCCCGATGAACTCGATGCAATCAGAGTAATGACGGTTCATAAAGCAAAAGGATTACAGAATAAAATAATTATCATACCTTTTGCAAACTGGGATTTAGATATTGACAGCAGCAAGGATTTGATTGTGGTCGGTTCGGATAAACCGCCATTTGATAAATCCTCCGCATATTTTGTAAAGCCGTCAAATTCGCTTACAAATACTTATTTTGAAAATGATTTCCTGAATGAATATTACCTCACGAAAGTCGATAACCTTAATTTGTTATATGTTGCTTTTACACGCGCAATTGAGAGACTTTACGTTACAGTACCTGCAAAGCGGGCAAAGGACGGAATCAGGAAAGTAATTGAAAGCGTGTTATTGGGAATAACAGGAAAGAGTGAAGAATTTAAAGACGGAGAAATTTATGAATCAGGTATAAAAGAAAAAAAGAAATCGAAAACAAAAAAATCAGAATTGGAATCTTTTACGCTGCCCGATTATATTTCAACGGAATGGTACAGAAAAATTATAATAAAACCGAAGTATCAAAAAATTAAAATCCTGAAAGATGAAACCCTTACATCAAAAATACTCTGGGGTGTTTTGCTGCACAATTTACTTTCTTATATTCATACTCCAAAGGATCTCGACAAAGCTATATTGATGATGCAGAATGAAGGTGTAATAAGCGATGATATGAAAGCGGAACTAAGTAAAAAAGCAGGTAAAGTACTTAAGCATAAACAAGCGGGAGCGTGGTTTGAAGAAGGATGGGAAGTGAAGGCGGAAGCGGATATACTTACACAGAGTGGAACGTTATTGAGACCTGACAGAGTGATTATAAAAAATAATACTGCCTGCGTGATTGATTATAAAACAGGAAAAGAAAAAGATGAGGATAAAAAACAGGTTATCAATTATGCAAAGATTCTGGAAAATATGGGATTTGAAAAAGTAGAAAAATATCTGATGTATATAAATGACGAATATGAAGATATGTTAAAAATAGTGGAAATAAATTAGATATGTAAAATTCTCAGGCGGTGAGTGACATTTACACCTCACCCCTTCCCCTCTCCTTGAATGGAGAGGGGATATTTAATATTAAAATATTTTAAATTATTAATATATGATTTCTTTTTTAGAAAAACTTGCAGATGAGGTATTAAAAAAAGGTAAGGAAAACCTTTCGGGTGTTTGTGTTGTATTCCCTTCGAGGCGTGCAGGAATATACTTCAGGAACGTATTATCAAAGAAGCTTGACTCCCCTATATGGTCTCCTGCAGTGCTGAGCATCGAAGACTTTTTCAGTAAGTATTCTGATTTCACTATTTCAGATAAACTACTTTTGATCTTTGAGTTGTACAAATTATACAATCAGGAAGAGAGCTTCGATAAGTTCTATTCCTGGGGAGAAATGGTACTGAAAGATTTTGATGAAGTTGATAAATACCTCGTGACTGCGGAATCGCTTTTTAAGAAGGCAAAAGATTACAAAGAGATTGAAGAAGCATTTCCAGTGGAGATGCAGGAAGAGTTCAAAAGATTCCGGGATTCAATTCTTGACGGTAAATCTACCGATATGAAAAGTGAATTCATCAAAATCTGGGAAATGATGGGTGAGATTTACTCAAAGTTCAGAGAGTCACTGAAAGAGCAGGGTATTGCATACGAAGGAATGGCTCACCGCGACACTTGCGAAAGATTCCTGAAAGGCGATATCAATATTGAATGGGAAAAAATATTCTTCGCCGGATTCAACTCATTGAATAAATGTGAAGAAAGCATAATTGATAAATTAATCAAGGACGGAAAGGCAGAGATTTTCTGGGATTGCGACGAATATTTTATAAATGATACAAAGCAGGAAGCCGGATATTTCATAAGAAAGAATATAGAGAATCTTAAAATTAAAAATCCTCATTGGATTGATAATAATCTATGTACCGATAGAAAAAATCTGCGGATAACCGGAATTCCTTTAAATACAGGACAGGTAAAACTTACAGGAAGCATAATAAAGGAATTAGCGGAAAGAAAAGATTTTTCCCCTGAAAAAACTGCGATAGTGATTTCTGAAGAAAGTTTGCTGCTGCCTGTTCTTTACTCATTACCGGATACCGTGAAGGAATTGAACGTAACTATGGGATTTATGTTCAAAAACACTCCGTTATATAACCTGCTTCAGTTACTTAAATCACTTCAGAATAATCTGAAAAACAAAAATGGCAAAGTAAAATTCTACCATAAAGACATAAAGGGAATTTTACTTCATCCATATATAAAACTTATCGCTCCTGATTTTACTTATAATCTATACCGGCTTATCAAAGATAAAAACTATGTATATATTCCGGCAGGAATAATTGCGGGAGATAATGCACCTGATATCTTAAAAGTGATTTTTGAAGATGCGGGAGATATAAACGGTATATTCAAATACCTGAGATTGATAACAGAAATTGTTTCTGCAAATTTCGAGAAAATAGAAACTTTTTATGATAAATTTCAGCTCGAATATATTTATACATTTTTCCTCCAGCTTAACCGGTTCGATGATATATTGAAGAAATACCAAACGTCAATAACAGAAAAAACATTCTGGAAAATCCTCGTGGATATACTCGGTAATGTTTCCATCCCATTCACTGGTGAACCATTGAAAGGTCTTCAGATAATGGGATTACTTGAAACCAGAGCCATAGATTTCGAGAATGTAATTATACTCTCAATGAACGAAGGAATTCTTCCGGGCGGAAAAGTGCAGAACAGCTTTATCCCCTATCCCCTGAGGAAAGCATTTAAAATGCCTGTGTATCAGGATAACGATGCAATCACTGGATATTATTTATACCGGTTGCTGCAGAGAGCAAAGAATATACACCTTCTTTATAATACGGAATCAGAAAACAGCCGCGGCGGTATAAGCCGGTATTTACTCCAGATAGAGTATGAGCTATCAAAAGTAAATAAAGAACTTAGTTTTTCGCATAAGATTGCATCAACAGAAGCTGATTTTATCAGGAAAAAAGAGATCAAAATAAACAAAACCAAAGATATAATAGCTGCACTTAAAGGAATGAAAAGTTTTTCTGCAACTTCTATATTAGATTACATCAGTTGTTCTTTGAAATTCTATTTTAAGAGAATAGCCGGGCTAAAAGAAGAAGAAGACGTTCTTGAAGTGCTTGATTCCGCTGCTTTAGGAAATATTCTTCACAAGGTAATGGAAATATTATATTTGCCGTATGTCAATAAAACAATAAACGAAAATGACCTGGTAGAGATACAAAATAATCTCAACAATAATTATGAAGAGATTTTTCAGCGGGGTTTAGAATCTATGGAAAAAGAAAATATTGAAATTACAATTCAGGGCAGAAATGTTTTAATCCAAAAAATAATTAAAAAACTTGCAGGCAGGATAATAGTAAACGATAAAGAAAATGTTCCGTTCAAAATAGAAGCGCTCGAGGCGAATATAAAGAGTTCTCTCAAAATAAACGATGAACTTGAAGTAAACTTAAACGGAAAAATTGACCGTATAGAGATAAAAGATAATATTTTAAGGATTATCGATTACAAAACTTCCAATTGCGAATTAAAAAAAATTAATGCCAGAAACAGGGACGTATATTTTGACAAATTAATTTCGAATTTACAATACAAAGAATCCTTTCAGGCAATTTTTTACAGTTACCTTTTTCAGAAGAACCGGAAAGATGCAAAAGTGAATCCGGGTCTGTATATTGTTAAAGATTCGAAAAAAATGCTCGGCTTTATAAAAGATGATTTTTTACAAAGTGATGAAATAGATGATTTCGAAAAACAACTGTTAACAATTTTCTCGGGATTATTTGACAAAGAGCAGGATTTCCATCAAACCGATGACGAAAAAAACTGCACATATTGTGATTTCAAGAGTATGTGTTATAGGAACAATTAGTTATTAGTTATTGGTTAAAGATTACATCAACTTGCAATGTAAGAGAAATTTTGCAAAATTTAATATTATTTAAATACCGGTATTGTAAATGTAAAATTGCTTCCTTTGTTTTCTTCACTGGACACTTTTATTTCGCCTCCGTTTTTTTCCACAAACTCTTTACATAAAATAAGTCCTAAACCCGTTCCCGGTTCGTTTTCAGTTCCTTTTACTGTATAATGATTTTCCAGATTAAACAACTTTGGTAAATCCCGCGAGGGGATACCGATTCCATTATCAATAACTGATATTTCTGCATAGCCGTCTTTTCGAACAGCTTTTACAATCACGGAGCCATTTATATTTGTGAATTTAATTGCATTTGAAATTAAATTTCTCAGGATGGTTTTTATCATATTTTCATCGGTATAAATCATAATGTCATCACCTGCTTCGAAGTTAAACGAAATATTTTTTTTAATTGCAGAAGGTTTACAAATTTCTATCTGCTTATTAATAATATAGTTCAAATAAAGTTTTTCGGGATGGAAGGGTATTTTTCCTGTCTGCGATTGTGCCCACTCAAGTAGATTTTCGAGGAGGGAATGAGCTTCTGATGCAACTCTATGGATTATTTCTGCAGAATGCTGTATATCTAAACGCGAAAGTGTGTGGTATTCCGTGCTAAGCATTTTTGCGAATGCAAGTATTCCGTGTAAAGGATTTCTTAAATCGTGTGCAATGATTGAGAAAAATTTATCTTTAGTTGCATTAAGTTCTTTTAATTCAGCAGTATATTTTTTCATTTGCTCTTCTGCTTTTTTACGTTCGCTTATATTACGGGACACACCGGAAATCTGGACAAATTGATTTTCGCTGTTATAAATAGCACTTGTATTCACCTCTGACCAAACTCTTGAGCCATCTTTGCATAGCAGTTCCATTTCAAAGATCTCCCCTTCTATTTTTTTTCCTTTACTTAAATGTTTTTTCATTTCGAATATTCTACTTCTGATTATTTTCGCAGATTCCGGAGTAAGAACTTCTTCTAAAGTTTGATTCAACACCTCTTCCGGAGTGTAACCCCGCATTCTTTCCACCGAAGGGCTTATGTAAGTGTATTTGCCGTCAATATCCATAGTAAATATAACGTCCTGAGCATTATCAGCAAGGAGGCGGTAATGCTTTTCACTCATTCGAAGTTTTTCCTCCATCACTTTTCGTTCCGTGATATCGAGAAATGTTCTCACCGCCCCTCCATCAGTCAATGGATTATGGAACATTTGTATCCAGTAAGCATCTTTATGACTGAACTGATTCTGGTTGAGTTCGGTAATTAACGGTTTCTTACTGTTAAGATTTTTTATAGAATGTTCATAAATTTTATCGTCTACTCCGTACCGTTTTGCCCAGATATCGAGAAGGTCAACATAATATGCACCGGTGAAGAGTTCTGTATCGGTATGTCGAAATAAATTCTTATATCTTTGATTGAAAAAAATCACTTTCTTATCCTTATCCATAATCACAATGGCTTGTGCCATGGTTTCCATAACTGTTTCAAAGGCTGATTCCCGGATAGATAATTTCGATTCTTTCATAAAACCTTTTTCTTTAAATTACTTAAAATTACTTAAATTTATTTAAATGTAAAATTGCAAATTTGTCTGCGGGTTTTTAAAAGAATATGAAGATGCCTGGAACTTTGTTTTAAATTATTTTTTTAACTTTCAGAAATATCTTTAAAAAGTTATTAAGCAATTTAATATTGTTTTTTAATTTCAGTACTTCATATTCTTTCCAGATTTTGCACCTGTAATCATAATTAATGTTTCTTCGGAATAGTGCTTCATGTTCTTTCAATTCAAGTTCTTTTAGCCGGTTTTCATTTTCGTCTGTGATTTCAAGTTCATGGCACTCTAAATTATACGGGGTATTATCGAGATAATTTTTCCTTTTATGGGTGTAACGGTATTTATACGGGTCACAACCCGTAAAAGCCCATCCCACGAGTTTATGTACGTTAATTGATAGTTTTGTTTTATCTTTCACAAGATTGACAGAGAGATATTTAGAACCGGGCTGAATATAGGCGGTAAGCTCTTTGAAGCGGTGCAAGGAATTCTCTGCCATTGTTGGTGCTTACAGTCCTACAATCTTTATGGAGGATTTAAGCATCGCGACACCAACAAGATATTATAAATTTATTTGATTAGAACCATTCTTTTTGTTTCTACAAAATCACTGACTCTCAATTGATAAAAATACGTTCCGCTTGATAAATCGCTCCCGTCAAATGTCACCTCATAAGTCCCCGATTTCAAATTTTCATTTACAAGCGTCGCGACTTCTTTGCCGAGAATATCATAAATTTTTATTGAGGCAAATCCATTTTTCGCAATATCAAATTTTATATTTGTTGTTGGATTAAAAGGATTCGGATAATTTTGACTTAATGAAAACGAAGAAGGAATTTTTGTGCTGATGTTTTGTATTTCGATAATTTCAGCTAGTGACCGGCGCCAGGCGGATTTATAATATGTTCCTGCGAATATGTAATTGTTTGCGATTAATAAAGAATATACACGAGGGGCAAAACCAAACCCCTGATTTTTTTGTGTCCAACTTAATCCGTTATTTGTGGAGAGATAAACGCCGTTCGAGTCTGTCCCGGCAAAAACATTATTCCCGGTTGTGGCAAGGGAGTGAATATTTTGATTATTCAAAGCGGTTTGTGTCCAGGTGCTTCCGTTATTTGTGGAGAGATAAACACCATAAGGGTCTGTCCCCGCATATATATTATTTCCACTTACGGCAAGGGATAAAACATACAGATTAATCAAAGCAGTTTGTGTCCAGGTGTTTCCGTAATTTGTGGAAAGATAAACACCCCCACCATCTGTTCCCGCAAATATATTATTTCCACTTACGGCGAGGGAATAAACATACCTATTATTCAATGCAGTTTGTGTCCAGGTGCTTCCGTTATTTGTGGAGAGATAAATACTATTATCTGTTCCTGCAAATATATTATTTCCGTTTACGGCGAGGGAATAAACATACTGATTATTCAAAGCGGTTTGTGTCCAGGTGCTTCCGTTATTTGTGGAGAGATAAATACTATTATCTGTTCCTGCAAATATATTATTTCCGTTTACGGCGAGGGAATAAACATACTGATTATTCAAAGCGGTTTGTGTCCAGTTGTTTCCGTTATTTGTGGAGAGATATACACCACTCCAATTTGTTCCTGCAAATATATTATTAACACTTATGGCAAGCGAATAAACATTTTGATTATTCAAAGCGGTTTGTGTCCAGGTGCTTCCGTTATTTGTGGAGAGATAAACACCGCCGCCATTTGTTCCCGCAAATATATTATTTCCGCTTAAGGCAAAGGAATAAACAGTTCGATTATTCAATGCGGTTTGTGTCCAGGTGCTTCCGTTATTTGTGGAGAGATAAACGCCATAACCTCTCATCCCTGCAAAAATATTATTTCCGCTTACGGCAAGGGAATGAACATTTTCATTATTCAATGCGGTTTGTGTCCAGGAACTTCCGTTATTTGTGGAGAGATAAACACCACTATTTGTTCCCGCAAATATATAATTTCCGCTTACGGCAAGGGAATAAACAATTTGACTATTCAAAGCGGTTTGTGTCCAGGTGATTCCGTTATTTGTGGAGAGATATACGCCAATGCCGTTTGTCACTGCAAATATATTATTTCCGCTTGCGGCAAGGGAATAAACTACACCTCCATAAATTCCATCACATTGCACCCACTGAGCTTCACAATTTTCAAAGTTAAATGTGCAATGTACAATTAAAAGAAAAACTAATGAATAAATTAATTTTTTCATTTTATCACCTCCGGATAAACTTCTATACCCATTTTAATTTTAAATAATTAAATAATCAACGTATATTTGGTTCTTAGAGATGTTGAAGTCTGCGCCGGGCAATCATTTCATCATATCATTTTTTTTGCGGTAAGATAAATCTTTAAAAAATTAATCAGTAATTTCGTGTTATTTTTCAGTTTCAGGACTTCGTAGTTTTTCCAGATTTTGCACCTGTAATCATAATTAATGTTTCTTCGGAATAGTGCTTCATGTTCTTTCAATTCAAGTTCTTTTAGCCGGTTTTCATTTTCGTCTGTGATTTCAAGTTCATGGCACTCTAAATTATACGGGGTATTATCGAGATAATTTTTCCTTTTATGGGTGTAACGGTATTTATACGGGTCACAACCCGTAAAAGCCCAACCTACAAGTTTATGTACGTTAATTGATATTTTTGTTTTATCTTTCACAAGATTGACAGAGAGATATTTAGAACCGGGCTGAATATAGGCGGTAAGCTCTTTGTAGCGAAGGTTATTTGTACCGTCCGTTGAATTCATTCTTTTGGATGAATATATTTTCCCGTTTGAGCAGGCAAAGTAATCCGGATAATCCGGAATAGACTTATATATTAAATCGGTTTTTTTAGGCATAATTTGCTAATTTAATTTTTTGTTTATGATTTTTTCCTGGTGTTGCAGATATAAACTATTTGTATTATATTGTGAGAGTAATATAATCTACATAACAAATATAAACTAAATGATTTATTTTGTCAAGATGGTATTAATCAACTAATTTATAACTGTAAAATAAACAAATACTAAAATGGATAAAAAAATTTTCAGCGCCCGGCTGACGCAGTTTGCAAATGCGGTTAGCTCTACGAAAGCAGAATTTGCCGGTATAATAGAAATGTCCCCCCAGATGCTGCATAAATACCTCAACGGTGAGAGGTTACCACTGCCGGAAATCCTGAATAAGATTCACAAAGCAGGATGCAACCTGAATTGGCTTCTTAATGGAGAAGGCGAGATGATGGTGATAAAACAGGAAAGCATTAAGAAAACGAAGAGAATCCCTGTACTCGGGGAAGTAGAATGCGGCGTTCCTGTTTATACACAGATGAACGGTGATTCTTTAAAGTATTATGAACTCTCGGATATAAGCCATTATTTAAATCCGTTTATTGCTATAGCACGGGGCGACTCGATGGCACCATATATAAATCCGGGAGACCTGCTCCTATGCGTTGATGATCCTGCAAAGATAAAAGACGGAAGGGCAGTTGTGGTGAATTTCAAAACAATTCCGGACTCTTATATGAGTAATGCTAAACTGATAAGATTTATGGGTAATGATAAGATTATGTTATATTCCATAAACACAAAATTTCCTCCCACCGTACACAAAAAAAGCGATATTTATAAGATATATAAAGTGGTGAAAATCATCAGGGAAGTAAGATAACAATTAATAATTAGAAATTAATAATTGAAAGAAATTTTTTGTCCTTTTGTTTATAGAAGAGATTTATATTTTTTAATTAATAAAATCAGTCATTCAGTTTTAATGTCATAACCCAGGATTTAAATTCAAAGTCTATATCGGAAATATTTTTATTAAGAATTTCCTCAAGAAATTTCTTTCCTGTAATATCTTCGCTATATCTGCTGCGGAAGGTTTTGTAAAATTTTTTCAATAATTCTTTTTCCTGAAGGTACATGCACAGATATCTTGCCTGAGCATAATTGAACCCGCTGTTTTCACCATAAAATTCTTCATCACCGGTATTCACAAGATAATCGATACTCTTGTATGATTTATCATTAATATCCTTCTGCAGGCGTGGAAGCCGCCAGTTAACATATCCGATAATTTTTTTGTTATTCAATGAACATCGTTCATAGAGTGAGCCAAGCCCTTCATTAAACCAGGAAGGTATATCCGGAAAATCATATCTCACAAAAGCGTGTGTCATTTCATGCACAAGCGTTCCCGAGCCTGTATTTATATTCATCAGCATTGCTTTTTTAGATGACTTGTAATAGCCGTAGGGAGAGAGGTCATCATAATCATTATACAATGTCTTTGCCCAGAATTTGTACGTTTTATCATCCTTGAAAAGAAATATCTTTATAACTTCATCAGGTTTTATTTCAAAGTAATCATTATAAAAGCATTCTTCAGCAGAAGCAATAGTATTATCAATAATTTTCCGTGTTTCATTTTCCGTAAGGTTACTTGCAATTACAAAGCAGGAAGAAGTCTTTATTATGAAATCATTGCTCAGAGTGCTTTTTAATTCATTGATAGTGGAGTCATAATTGAATTCAATAGAATCTTTTACGGTTTCAGGAGTTTTTTTATTTTCAATACCGGGAATACTTCTTCCGTTACAATTAAAAAAGAACAGCAAGAAAATAAATAACAATTTATTCGGCATAAAAAAATTTATCTAATTTTTCAATTAATATATAAGTGTTCAAATAAAATCCTGACCCCTATTATAATCAATATCGCTCCGCCTATCAGTTCCATTTTCTTTCCGAACCTTATCCCAAGTTTATTTCCAAGCTGTACACCAATTAAAGATAATATTCCCGTTACGACACCAATCACAATTCCCGGGAACCATATATTCACTTTTAGCATTGCAAAACTGAGACCAATTGCGAAAGCATCGATGCTTGTTGCAATACTCAGCATCACCAGGTTCATTCCTTTAGAAGGGTCAAGGTTATCAGGTACCTCGTCTTTGGCAAAACCGGATTTTATCATTCTAACCCCCACGAAAGCGAGTAAACCAAAGGCAATCCAATGGTCTATAAATACAATATAATCCTGAATCCATGACCCGAGAAACCATCCTAATATCGGCATCAAAAACTGAAATAATCCGAAATGAAATGAAAGTCTGAAAGTGGGGCGTAAACCTCTTGTAATTTCTTTAGCACCGGAACATATTGAAACAGCAAATGCATCCATCGCAAGTCCGAGTGCGATTAATAAAATTTCCGGCAACGACATCGGTTACTATTTAATATTGTCTTTCAATAAATCCGTATCCGAAAAATACTCCTAAGCCAAGATTTACTTTCTCGGTTGAATACCAGCACCTGATTACAAGTCCGGTTATATTCCTGTAAATTTTTAGTTTTAAATTCCCTCCCCCTTTAATCATAAATTTTGATTTTATTTTTTAAAGAGAAACATCGTCTGGAATTCGCGTTTCTTTCTGTTTTTCCAGTTACCTTTATGATAAGCATAGCCCGCAATTAGAGGCATTGCTATTGTGGCTTCCGCATATACCATTTGTTCATAAGTCGTGTCAACTTTGCCCCAGCTGCTTGCTTCTTTCAGCGTAGAGCCGGAAAGTGCACCGTCTCTTTCATCCGCAACGGTAATCTGAATTGCATATTTATGCATAGGCACATATTTTTCCAGGACTTCAGCCGCTACAACAATATCCTGAGTAAAGTTCTTAGGAACTCCGCCGCCCACCATAAAAATTCCTGTTTCAAATGCTTCAAGTTTTATTTTGGTAAGTTCAAGAAAATCTTTAGCGGAGTCAATTGAGACATTTTTAACAGGATTATTCCACTGATGATGAACGAATCCGAAGCCGGCAGAGCAATCTGAGAATGCCGGGACAAAAATCGGAACATTGTGCTCATAAGCAGTAAGAACTACCGAATCTTTGTTCTTTCCTTTTTCGGAAAGGTATTTTCCCATATGCCAGATGAATTCGCGGGAAGAGTAAGGTCTCTTTTCGAGAGTATCGCAGATGTCAGCTATTGTCATATCACATACGCGGAGGTCGTCCTCGTCAATAAATGTATCATATATCCTGTCAATGTGCAGTTCTCTCAGTTCACTATCATCCACAAACGGAGTACCGATATAATGCTTAAACCCAAGCCCTTCAAAAAAGTCCTGGTCAACTATAATTGCACCGGTTGAAACTATTGCATCAACCATATTATTTCGAATCATATCCACAACAACATTTTTTAATCCTGCAGAAAAAAGCGAACCGGCAAGACATAAAATCACGGAACATTTTTCATCTGCAAGCATCATATCATAATATTTAGATGCGCGGTATAAATTCCTTGCCTGAAAAGCCATATTCTTATAAGATTCAACGAGAGGAATTACATTGTGAGCCTTAATATCAAAATGCTGAATTGTTTCCTTCAAAAAGTCTTTCTTAGTCTTCATAAATATATGTTTTTATAGGTATTATTTAATTATAATTTATAAATCAATATAATATTTTAAAGTGAGAAATTAAACATTAATTAGATGAAATAAAGGAGATGATGATTAATAGGTAGTAAGAGGTTTTCCACTTTCTTAAACGAATCTCGATTCGTAAAGGAATAAATTTTAGATTCTCAATCGGAAAATTGGTAAACAGACTGGAAAAATGTTTCGAAGGTAGATCTTCGAAACTAGGAGAAAGTGATTACATCTTCAAAATTAGCTACATTTTTCGCATGACCTGTTTCTGAGGTTGATGGCATAATGTTTTTTTTTAAGTTTTTAAAAGAAAGTTTTTGTCGGAAATAATTTAAGAAATGTTTTATTTTATTTCAAGAAAAAAAAGAGGGGATAAATTTAATGGGATATTGAACGTGGATGGAACGGATTTGCGGGGGTTAATTTTCAATATTTATTGAACCGTTAGAGCATATTCTGCTTCAGAGTTTAACAAATTTATTTTTTGAACTAATTTTATAATATAACCTATAAATTTTACACTTTCACCATTTTCTAATCTAAATGCTTTAATAACATTTTTTAAAGTATCTTTTTGTTCAGTGCTTAAATCATCAATAATTAACATAACTTTTAAATCAGTTTTGAAAGCATTATGCAGTAAAGTATTTAATTCCAAACCAATTTGTTGTTCATGGATATCTTTATGGATCTCCTTTATCCAATTTGTAACTTTTTTTTGAAGAAATTCATTCTTAAAAATATAATCAATAATTTTTTTAGACCAATCTTCTATTGTTTTATGACGCATTTGTCTATCTGTTACTATACTAAAATTAGATGCAAACTTCATTAATTGTGGAATAACCTGACCATTAAAATAATTTGATTTATCTAAAGAACGATACTTTTTCTGTCCGAAACACTCATATTCGATAATATTAATATCCAAGGGATGTTTAGATTGTTTATTATAAACGATTAATAATGCATCTGGGATAGATCTAATCCCCGGTATGCTGAATCCATCATGAACTTCAACTCCTGTTGATAAAAACATTCTATTTTCAGGAATTAATATTGTTTTATTTTCAGGATAATGAGGAAAAAGAGAATAAAAATTTTCATTTACTAATGTTTCAATACCTATTATTCTATCGGTTTCGTTCAAAAAATTAATTGTTTGAAAAGTACCTAAAACTTTAATTTTGGCTTCAGGTATATCTTCCATTATTTTTTCAAGTTCTGACGGTTTAAGATTTTCTGTTTCAATCTCTGCGATTGAATCTTCTATTTCTGTTGTTCCATTAGGTACTTCTTCAACAGGATTATACTTAAATTCATGAAATGTTTCCGATTTATTTTTATTGAATTTATCAGTGATTAATTTGCTTGCCTTCTCATCCAGACTCCTTACACCTCGTATGTATTTCAAAGACCAATATTTTCCTCCTGTTTGGGATAATATTTTTAGTTCAAAAGGTTTACAATACTCTATACACGATAATGTAAGACAATGAACATAACTATCAGCATCTTTCCATGGTTTATTGTCTGTAAAATCTGTAAGTGTCCCCCTTGCACCACATAAACTTTGATTATTTATTTTTACGGCTAAATAAATGATGTCACCTGTTTGAGGACCTCTATTTAGAAATCCTGCAACCTTTTCACTAATGCATAAATTATAATTTTCGACATTAGAACCGCAATGTAATATTCTTATTGACATAATTTATACAAATTTATTTAATAAATAATTTTTTTGCATTTTCATATTCGTTTTTAAAATCGAGTTGTGTATCAAGTGAAGGTTCAGTCATTTGGAAACCTACGTATTCGAACGAAAGCAGATGAAGCGCAGTAAATTGTTTATCAGGAATACTCTTCAGAGAATATTTCTTTTCAGTATCTCCCGGATAAAGTCCAAATGTTCCGAGTAAAGCAATTTCGAGAGTTACTTCCTGAACAAAGTTTTTTTCTTTACCTTCGAATGTTTTCAATGCATCAAGGCAGTACATTGTCACTGCCATTGAGCCTGCAGGATTATCTTTATAACTGACACGTTTGATTGCGTCTTTTCTTTCATTTCCGTTAAAGTTTAATGGATCTTTTTTAATTTCATCCAATAAATCATCTATTCTTTTATTATTATCAGTATCTTTTTGCTCAATTAATTTGTGATATT
>Ga0209540_10000487_pt1 | contig 37491 bp, 34 predicted proteins | sample BarGraIncu01121A_FD_184501 | JGI IMG/M metagenome (GOLD analysis project Ga0209540, IMG submission 184501) | Arctic peat soil microbial communities from Barrow, Alaska - Barrow Graham LP Incubations 011-21A (SPAdes) (version 2) | ecosystem: Environmental > Terrestrial > Soil > Wetlands > Peat... | reverse complement strand
ATCTTCAACGGCAGAAACAGAATAATGGTAACGATCTTCGGAAAAGATATTCATATTGCTGACGAACTCGAAAGGCTTGGTAATTGTTATCACCTGCTCTTCGCCCGAGGGGGTTCGACGGTAAAGTTTTACAAGTCCGCTTTTAAGATATTTGAAGTTTGTGATCTTCTCTCCCTCATGATTTATAATCTCGCCTTTCCTGAAAGACTGTTCCTCCTTGTGACCGCATAATTCCCGTATGGTTGGTTCATCGAGATAAGCAAATACGATATCTCTGAATTCGCAGTTTTCACATACACAATTTTTGTTCATTTCGTTCCCGGATGGAGATTTTCAACAAATTTACATTTTTCAATGCAGAAACCATACAATCAATCCGTTTTATTGAAATTCCGGTCGAAGTGATATCTTTGAAATAGAATTAGTGTTAATTTTACACTTTATCCTAAAACTCCATTCGCCATGCTGAAAATTGCCAGGTTTTTGTTGTCGGGAATTATTATTTTCAACCTGATTTCTGGTTGCACTGCACATCATGAAACCACAGTCAAAACAGGTGGTCCTGAAATAGTGTCATTCAGGGCTCTTCCTTTCCGGCTTACTGATGTCAAGCTTCTCGGCGGACCCTTTCTGCATGCCACTGAGCTGGATGAGAACATACTATTAAGCTATGAACCCGACAGGCTTCTTTCAAAATTCTATTCTGAAGCCGGACTAAAGCCAAAAGCGGAGCACTATATGGGGTGGGAAAATGAGACTATTGCAGGACATAGCCTTGGGCATTACCTCAGCGCCTGCTCAATGATGTACCAGACTACAGGCGATAAACGGTTCCTTGACAGGGTCAATTATATAGTTAATGAGATGAAAAAACTTCAGGACACTGACGGGGATGGCTACCTGGGAGCATTCCCGAATGGCAAGAAAATCCTTGAGGGTGAAGTCGCAAAGGGAAACATCCGTTCGCAGGGATTTGACCTGAATGGTATCTGGGTCCCGTTCTATACTGAACACAAGATGATGGCCGGCCTTAGGGACGCTTATCACCTTTGCGGAAACCAGACAGCTCTTGAGGTCGAGAAACGGTTCGCTGATTGGCTCTATGGCATTGTATCTCCTCTCACCGACGAACAGGTGCAGAACATGCTTCGCTGTGAACATGGCGGAATAAGCGAGACGCTCGCTGACCTCTACGCAGACACGAAGGACGAAAAGTACCTGAAGCTTTCGAAAATATTCTACCAGAAAGCTGTTCTCGATCCACTGAAGGAGGGGAAGGACATTCTGCCCGGGAGGCATTGCAATACAAATATCCCAAAGCTTATTGCACTGTCGCGCCTTTATGAGCTAACCGGCGATACGTCGGACAGAAAAGCTGCAGAATTCTTCTGGAATACTGTGGTGTATCATCATTCCTACGTTACCGGGGGAAATGGCAATAATGAATACTTCGGTCCTGCCGACAAGCTAAGGGATCAGCTGGGAGAGAATACTACAGAATCGTGTAATGTTTACAATATGCTTAAGCTTACCGAGCATCTATTCGAATGGGAGGCATCGGCAAATGAAGCTGATTTTTATGAAAGAGCTCTTTTTAATCATATCCTTGCAACCCAGAACCCGGTTGACGGACATGTCGTATATAACCTGTCGCTGGATATGGGTGGGTATAAGTATTTTCAGGATCCGCTTGATCTGACTTGTTGTATTGGTACCGGAATGGAAAATCATTCCAAATACGGTAAAAACATTTTTTACCACAACAACAACGAATTATTTCTTTTTCAATTCATTGCCGCTGAGCTTTCGTGGAAGGAAAAAGGGCTGATTGTTACGCAAAACACAAAATATCCCGAAGAACAGGGAACAACTATTGAGTTCAAATGCGAGAAGCCGCAAAGGCTTACGCTGCAGGTCCGCTATCCTTACTGGGCAGCCAATGGGATCAGCATCAGCGTGAACGGAAAAGCAATACATATCAAAGGAAAACCGGGAAGCTTTGTCCCGGTTGAGAGAACCTGGGAAACCGGAGATAAAGTTGAAGTGAAGCTGCCTTTCTCATTGCGTCTTGAGGCGATGCCCGACGACAGCAGCAGGGTGGCTGTGATGTATGGTCCGCTTGTCATGGCCGGAGATCTCGGTCCTGTAAAGGATTCCACCTCAACAGATGCCATGTATGTGCCGGTCCTTATGACTGAAAAGAGGGATCCGGCAGCATGGATGAAACCTGTTGACGGGAAGATAAATACGTTCGTGACAGTAAATACCGGGAGGCCGCACAATGTTGAGATGAGACCATTATATACTTTTTACGACAGGCGATATTCGGTTTTCTGGGATCTGTTTACAGAAGCAGAATGGACTGCACGAGAGGCCGGATATAAAGCTTCACTTGAGCAGCTGAAAAAAATTAAAGAAGCTACGATTGATTTTGTCAGGCCCGGCGAGATGCAGCCGGAACGGGATCATAACTTCAGGGGTGAAAAAACTACGCCCGGAAGCTTTAAGGACCTGGCAAACAGGGAATCGAGGGGCGGCTGGTTTTCGTTCGTAATGAAAGTGAAGGGAAATATTTCGAATGCCCTGGCTGTTGAATACTGGGGAGGGTTTCCCGGGGCAAAAACATTCGATATACTTGTAAACGATAAGCTTATTTCCACCGAAAATATATCTAATAAAAAGGATGGGCAATTTATTACTGTTCAATATGAAATTCCCCGGGAAATAACAAACGGCCAATCAAAGGTAACAGTGAAATTCCAGGCGCATCAGAATAATATGGCCGGGCCTGTATTTGGGCTAAGAACGATAAAAAACAGAATGTAAATGAGCGGGAAAATGAGAAAAAGCAAGTTAATTCCCTTGTTTCTTTTTCTGTTTGCAATTTGTCTGAATTGCTTCTCACAGTATAAAAAGAATGCCGTCGTGTTTGAGTTATTGGGGAAATCCAGCTACTATTTTGACATTTCCTATGAACGAAACCTGTCGGAAAGGATTCACTTAGGGAGCGGAATCGGATTGGCCGGCATATATCATCTATATTATAGCGATGGAGAATTTCACGAAGTAAATTTTTCAATTCCTATCTATGGCGCATATTCTTTCGGACAAAAAAAACATCATCTCCTTTCCGAAATAGGAATGTCAGTTTGGGGAAATACTGTACATGATGGTTTTGTTTATTTTACCGATCTGATCCCGTTCATTTCTGCTGGTTATGAATATAAGGGAGTGCATTATGTTTTCAGGGTGCCGGTATATTTTGCCTATATCGGGAGAAATGAGTTTTTCCCTTCAGTAATGCCATGGATCGGAGTGAGCTTCGGCAGGCTGTTTTAAATTGGAATAGTTTTTGCGGCAGGGAGTAAAGGAATTGAATCCCTTCGTTTAAATAACCTGCCATATGAAAAAGTTCATTTTCTTTCTGGCTGTTTTCCCTCTGTTTTTATCTTGTGAAAGGTCAGTAACGAGGACAACCTGTGAGTATACTGCCAGAATAGTAGGTTATGAGCTGAATTGCCACACCTGCATAGTGGAATTTCCCTATGATTCAGTTTCGGTAAGGAAAGTAATAGGTCAAAGCAGGGACAACCATTATGAGGCTGTTAATCTTGATATGGCAGATTATGAAATCGGGCAGTTTATAAAAGTAAATATCAGAAAAACTGAACCAAATGAGATGAAGGCTTGCATCACCCTTTACCCCACATATGGTCTTCTGAGTATTTTTATTACACAATCTGAAAACTATAACAATCTTATTTATAATGACACCATTACCATATCATGCGGAGATTGTCTTTGGGATCCTGCAAACCGGTTTTACATCTGTCTTGATACTGTTCTGGACTCACGCTGTCCTCTTGAATTGGAATGCTTCATTGCAGGGAATGCGGAAGCGAAATTCAAATTTGAGAAGTACACTGGGACACCGGTTTTCTTTGGTCTGAATTTATGGCCAAAAAGAGACTCAATTATTGATCAGTATAAATTCACCCTTATAAGCGTAAGACCATATCCTTCCATTAACCATCCTATTAAGCAGGGAGATTATAAAGCAGATATTTTAATTCAGAAAGAATAGATATGTGATTTCTTCTGTGAAAATTCAGGCGCATCAGAATAATATGGCCGGGCCTGTATTCGGGGTAAGAATAATATTCGGAAATAGTTGAAAAAGTGTCTAATTTAGATGATTCATTCCGATTAGATTTTGCCATATGAAAAAAGTAATTGCTCTTTTCTGTTCTGTTGTATTATTCCTGAACGGGCAGGCTCAGAACTACATAAATGATATTGGAAGAATTAAACCAATAGACAACAAGGATTTGCAGAAAAACATCTGCATGAGCAAGGACAGGAAATACCTGGCAATAGCCACTTCCAGTGCAATAAAGATTGTTGATGTACAGAATTTTAAAATAATTAAAATGGTTCCTGTTGATTTCAGCAGTATAAATCTAATTTCGTTTTTATCAGCCAATGAAAAGGTTCTGATCGTCGGAAATAAGAATAATGAAACATCAGCTGAAATCTATTATTGGCCCGAAAAGAAGCTTGAAAAACAAGTAAATCCCCTCGGAAAGGGCAAGTTCTACGGTTTTGATTGCAATAGCGCTATTTCTAAAAATTACCTGGTATGTATGAACAATAGCACCGTCTTTATACTTAACTGCAATACGCTTGATCTCATAAGAAAATTTGTGCGCAGCGGACAGGAAAAGCTTGCAGAGTACCCTATTATAAATGATGATGAATCCCTTATAGCTGTTCAGTCCTTTACTATTTTACAAACCCGCAAGTTCCTCGAGATTTATGACATGATGGGAGTGCTAAAGTATTACACGGCCATTGATCATGTATTTGCCGACCTTATTTTTAAAAGTTCCACTGAAATCATTGCTTCAGATGTCACTAATGTGGTGGAGAATCCCACAAGCCACGTATATAAAATAGACCTGTCTTCAAAAAAAATCAAAACGATTGGAGATAATAGTGATGCCCCTAACGGAGGTGTAATGATTGACAAAAACGGCGAATTTATTGTTTATTTTGGAAATCCAAGTAAAGAACAGGATGGAATACGTTTCATCATTAAATTGTTTCATTTAAGTGAGAACAGGATCGAAAAAATAGCATCTCAAAATTTTCAATCCGGGAATAAATTGTCTGCTGCTGGCTGGCATGGGACTCCTTTCCTGGAAATAGGGAACAACAAGTATCTTTTTCAGACTGATTATGAGAATTTCAATTGCCTGATCGACACTAAAAAAGGAGAGCTTCTCGGAATAATGTTTCATATTGATAATAAGATAGCTTTTGTTTCTTCTGACGGCAAATTCACCGGAGATAACGAAGCAATAGCAAACCTGGAGTACGCAATAAGGGGTAGGTCGAACATTAAGCTGGCATCTCAAATCGATCAGATGTACACTCCAAAACTGCTTTTTGAGGTGCTAAATCCAAACTATATAGCTGAAACTAATAACACGGAGCTGAATAAATTAATTAAACTGGCTCCCGGAATCGAAATAATTTCGCCCGACAGTATCAGTTCCCAGAGGAATAATTATGTTACTGTAAAGTACAGGCTGACAGATAATGGTGACGGGGTGAAGGAGACAAAGTTTTTCGTCAACGGCAAATTGCTGAATGATGAATTCCGTGGTGTGCAGAATTCGGTAGAGTTCAGCAGGGAAGTTCTTCTTATAAATGGTGAAAATGTTATTGAAGCAGTCGCCGTCAGCAACAGCGGCTATCAGTCAAGCCCGGAAAGGATTGTCGTTAGTTACAAGGGTGGCGAGTTAACCACAAATCTCTATATCCTTGCAATAGGAATTGACCAGTATAAAAACTCAAAATACAATCTGAATTACGCGGTCACGGATGCCACTGCACTTGCAGATTTTATTAAATCGAAGGGAGCCGGGATATTCAGTATAATCGATACGAAAGTTTTGACTGATCTGGAGGCAACTAAAACCAATATAATTGCCGAGTTGAACCGGATATCACAGAAAATCACTGAAACAGATGTATTTATCCTGTTTTATGCCGGGCACGGGGCCATGAGCGAAGGCTCTGCAGAGGTTCCCAAGGATTATTACCTGATCCTGACAGATGTTACCCAGATGTTTGGAAATGATGCCATGCTTTCCGAAAAGGGTATTTCAGCCGTGGAACTGAGGGAGTGGTGCAAAAAAATAAAAGCTCAGAAGCAGGTTATTTTCCTCGATGCCTGCCAGAGCGGCGAGGCGACTGAAATATTTGCAACGCGAGGAGCTTCAGAAGAGAAGGCAATTGTACAGCTTGCTCAATCTACCGGAGTTTTTCTTATTTCATCCACCGCTGCAGAACAATTTGCATCTGAATATGCTATTCTAAAACATGGATTATTTACATATGCCCTTCTTGAAGGTCTCGGGGGCAAAGCGGATGGCGGAATCAGGGATGGAAAGATAACAATCAAGGAGGTTGAGGCATATCTAAATGACATTATCCCTGAATTAACTCAAAAATATAAAGGCAGCGCTCAGTTTCCAAATACATGGTCAAAAGGAATGGATTTCCCGATTGTAACAACCACTGGTAAGTAATCACATAAATAGTAAATAATGGCAATCCCACTTCCTTAACGTCTGTCAGTTAACGGAAGTGATCTCTTCATGCTGCCAGAATATGCTCAAGGAATATCTTTAACCCGATCGCTATCAGTATCAACCCGCCGATTATCTCGACCTTTTGACCAAGCTTCTCCCCTGCCGACTTGCCGATCCTGATCGCTGTCATTGAGGCAAGGAACGTTACTGTTCCGATAATGAGACCCGCTATCCAGATCTCCACATCAAGAAGGGCAAAGCTTATTCCCACGGCAAAAGCGTCAATGCTTGTGCCGAGAGCGATGGTAAAGAGAACAATCCATTTGGTATAGTCCAGAGCCTCCTTTTTTTCTTCCTTTTTCAGACCCTCGATTATCATCTTAATGCCAAGTGCTGAAAGCAATCCAAGAGCGACCCAGTGATCGACAGCTTTAAGTGCCTCTGAGAAGAAAGAGCCGAGAAAAAAGCCTGCAACCGTAAGCCCTCCCTGGAAAATGGCAAGCACCATTGCCACACGGATTGCCTGCCGGAAAAGTATCCTGTACCTTACCATGCCCATTGAGAGCGATACGGCAAATGTATCAAAACAGAGTCCGGCAGCTATGGCAAAAATTGTGAAATAATCCATTGATAATCTATATCTGCGGCAAATATAATATAAAACATCATTTTCAGCTTTTTGATTTTGATTGCATATATTTGAAAACCTTAAAATGGGTTTATGAGAGTCGTAATACAACGTGTCAAAAAGGCTTCCGTCACAATTGAAGGCAAGATCAAAGATGAGATCGGTCCCGGTCTTCTTGTCCTTGCCGGAATTGAAGAGACTGATGACTTGTCCGATGTGGAATGGCTCAGCAGCAAGATAGCGCAGCTCCGTATATTTAATGATGCGGCCGGCGTAATGAACCTTTCAGTAATGGATACGGGGGGAAGCATAATGATCATCAGCCAGTTCACCCTTCATGCCAAAACACAAAAAGGGAACAGGCCTTCATATATTAAAGCCGCAAGACATGAAATTGCCATTCCGCTTTACGAAAGCTTTATCAGAAGGCTGTCGGATATTACCGGGAAAAAGATTGCTTCCGGTGAATTTGGTGCCATGATGGATATCGGACTGGTAAATGACGGCCCGGTAACGATAATAATCGATTCAAAAGAAAAAGAATAATTTATGACAGACCTGGCAGGCAATCTTACAGATGAAAAAGAGATAAAGAGTCAGAAACAGGCGGTTCTCATGGTATCTGCCTTTGCAGGTTTCCTGGTTCCGTTCCTGACATCGGCAATTAATCTTGCCCTGCCGGCCATCGGGGCAGATCTACATGTCAATGCAATCAGTCTTTCATGGGTTGTCAGCAGCGCTCTTCTGGCGTCAGCTATATTTCTTCTCCCCTTCGGAAAACTTGGTGACATTATCGGAAGGAAGAAGGTCTTTACTTTCGGAATAATTCTTTTTACTCTCGCAACTTTACTTATCGTATTCACACACAGTTTTGTCTCGCTTATAGTACTTAGAACAATCCAGGGCTTCTCAAGCGCCATGATCTTCGGAACCAGCCTGGCTATTCTCACATCCGTTTTCCCGGCCGGTGAGAGAGGCAGGGCAATGGGAATACAAGTGACAGCCACCTATCTCGGCCTTTCTACGGGTCCGGTAATTGGAGGGGTTTTAACTCATTCTCTTGGCTGGAGAAGTATTTTTGTTCTGCTTTTTTTCATCGGTGTGATTTGTATTTATCTTGTCTTCAGCAAGATGAAATCTGAATGGGCTGATGCACGCGGAGAAAAATTTGACTGGAAAGGGTCTGTCATTTACGGAGTGTCGCTGTTCGCTTTCATGTATGGCTTTTCAAAGCTTCCCTCTGCAACAGGATGGATATTTCTGGCGTCAGGAATTATCGCTGCTGTAATATTCCTGTTTTTTGAAGAGAGGATCGAACACCCTGTTTTTCATGCAAAGCTTTTTCTTACGAACAAGGTACTCGCATTTTCAGGTCTGGCTGCGCTGATAAACTATTCGGCAACAAGTGCAATTGGTTTTTTTATGAGCCTCTATCTCCAGTACATGAAGGGTCTTGATGCCCGTGCTGCCGGTCTTATAATGATCTCTCAGCCTCTGGCTATGGCTCTTTTGTCGCCTGTAGCAGGAAAGCTGTCCGACCGGAAAAATCCCGGAGTGATTGCTTCGGCGGGAATGGGAATTACAGGTACCGGACTTATTCTGCTTTGTTTTATAAATGCTTCGACTCCGTTTTATCTGATCATCTGCCTTTTGATACTGATGGGCGTGGGATTCGCTCTTTTTTCATCTCCCAACTCGAATGCCATCATGAGCTCCGTGGAAAAACGTTACCTGGGGATAGCTTCAGGAGTCGTTGGGACAATGAGAATGATCGGCCAGATGATGAGCATGGGAATAGCTATGATGCTAATATCGCTTTATATCGGGAAACAGACGATCAATCCGGCCACCAGTCCCGGACTGATGTCCGCCATGAAAACAGGATTCATTATTTTCTCTATTCTATCTGTTCTGGGAGTGTTCGCATCTCTTGCCAGGAACGAGAAGCTTGGAAATAAGAATTCATAAATAAAATAATTATGAAAACAAAAAGCATTATATTGAACCCGTTCTTTTTTATCATGATGTCCTGGTTTTTTATAATAAACTGAGCAATATGACGAAACTATATCAAAAACTCATAAAATCATGCCCTTCAGAATCTGAGATCAATAAAGAGCTGAAAAAAGCGGCAGCATCGGGCCCCGAAGAAGCCGACAAACATTTGCTGATGAGTATCCTGAACATGATAGACCTTACCAGTCTGAATACAACTGATAATAAAAGCAACATCATAAACTTCACTGGAAGGGTAAACAGCTTCCAGAGCAGGTTTACCAATATACCCAACGTTGCTGCAATCTGCGTCTATCCGAACTTTGTCTCAGTGGTAAAAGAAAAGCTGAGCGCTAAAAACGTTAAAATAGCATCCGTAGCCGGGGCGTTCCCTACATCTCAGACTTTCAGGAGCATAAAGGTAGCTGAATGCAAAATGGCTGTAGACGCCGGGGCTGATGAGATCGATATTGTTATCCCTGTGGGCGCATTCCTCGGAAACGATTATGTTATGGTGGCCGACGAGATCCGGGAGATCAAGGAAGCTGTAGGCAACAAGCTGTTGAAAGTAATTGTAGAATCGGGGCTGCTTGGCAGCTATGAGTTGATTTTTAAGGCCTCAATGATAGCAATGGATGCCGGGGCCGATTTTATCAAAACATCAACAGGCAAGGTTGCCGTTTCTGCTACACCTGAAGCAGCATATGTGATGTGCCATGCAGTTTCAGATTTTTATGCCGAAACCGGCATAAGAGTCGGGTTCAAGGCTGCAGGCGGAATTGCAACAATCGAGGATGCCCTTATTTACTATAGGATTGTCAGTCATTGCCTTGGCGACGAATGGCTTAACAATAAATATTTCAGGATCGGAGCAAGCCGTCTTGCAAATAATATTCTTTCCGGGATTGCCGGCGAAAAGCATGAACATTTCTGATCAGGAACAGGTTTTTCAGGTACGGGATTCGGCAAAGCATAAGGCAGACACTTTTGTCCATGCCCTTAGATCAACGGCCGATACTGCCAGGGTTACTGATTCGATTCCACAAAAGAAAATTCGCCCTTTATCCGTAAAACAGATAGCCTTACCTGCAGATACCACTTCCTTCTGTGCCAGGAATGCTATTTCCGATGTCACTTTTTATGATCCCGTAAATTTACTTACCCATATCAATGAAACGGATCTGAACAGGTTCCCTTTCATATTCACAGAAAAGAACAGGAAAAGGGAAAATGCTTTAAAGAGTGTGCTTACAAAACATCTAAAGGACGGCAAAGAGATCCCTGTAAGGCCATTTCACGAAGACTGGGTTATTTTAGTTGTTCTGGTTGCAGCATTTCTTTATTCTTCAATCCGGACTTTTTCAAAAAATTTCTTCCCTGAGGTTATAAGGTTTTTCTCCTTCAGGGGAGTCGGAGATCCGGTTTCCGGGGATATTGGCGAGGTATATCACTGGCAGTCAACAGTCGTTAACCTTATCTCTTTTTTCAACATAGCGCTCTTCGTTTATTGCGCAGCATCTTATTATGATTTCATCCCCGCCGGAATCTCGGGAATTCTCTTCTGGGCAATTGCCTTCCTTGCTGTAGCGCTCATTGTAACCTTCCGGCATCTCGTTTGCTTTGTGACGGGATACATTAGCGGGCAGAGGCAGATTTTCAATGAATATATGGTTACTGTTTATCAGTTGTACAGGTATGCTGCGCTGATATTATTCGTTCTTGTCATCCTTCTCTCATATACTGATATCTTTTCAGCCAAAACGATCTTTACTATTGGTTTAACTTCTTTCCTGGCTCTTTATCTCATGCGCATAATAAGGCTTCTTTTAATTTTTATAAAGAGGGATGTTTCTGTTTTGTATTTGATTTTATACCTTTGTGCGCTGGAATTTCTGCCTGTACTAGTTACAGCAAAATATTTTACAGGCCTGTTTTAGATAGGTAGGGAAGTATTACCTGATAAGTAAAACTTAAACTGTAAGGATTTGAAAATAAGGAAGATTTTAGTAGCGCAACCAGAGCCGATGAATCCGAAATCTCCGTATTTCGACCTGGCAAAAAAATACAATCTCAAGATAGATTTCAAACCATTTATCCTGATTGAAGGAGTAGCATCAAAGGATTTCAGGCACCAGAAAATCAACATTCTTGATTTTACTGCCGTAATCTTTACAAGCAAGACCGGGATAGATCATTTCTTCAGGATCTGCAATGAACTGCGTATTGTGGTTCCTGATATGATGAAGTATTTCTGTATCACGGAGAACGTTGCCTTTTATCTTCAGAAATATATTGTTTACAGGAAGCGAAAGATCTTCCACGGCAAGGCCAAATTCCAGGATCTTATTGACATAATCATTAAACATAAGGAGGATAAATTCTTTGTCCCCCTCTCAGAGCCGCATAATGCTGAAATCCCGGACCTGCTCGATAAAAACGGCATCAAGTATACCATCGGGACGATGTATAAGACCATCAGCAGCCATTTCACAAACCTGGCCGAATTTGATTATGACATCCTTGTCTTCTACAGCCCCTCGGGGATTAAATCGCTTAAAGAAAATTTCCCCGATTTTGTCCAGGGTGAAATTAAAATCGCCGCCTTCGGCCCCACAACTGCATCGGCAGTGGAACAGGAGGGACTGCGGCTTGATATAAATGCTCCTAATCCCAAGGCGCCGTCAATGACCATGGCCCTTGATTTCTTCCTGAAGGAGCACAACAAGAACCTGAAGTAATTTCTTCTATATATTCAACTTCATGGCACTCTGCGCATAGGTTTTGAGCAGATGCCCGGCTGAATTTTTCATACATGGATACCGGGAGCGAAAAGTTCAAAAAATCAGAAAGGCTTTGCAGCCAGAAAATCATTGCTTCATTGATAAACGAAGGTGATGTTTTTTTCACGCCCCTCTATAAGGTGGTATGGCTGAAGTGCCCGGCTCAACTCCCTTCTCCTGCCCAGGTTGCCTTCAGTGTTCCCAAAAAGGGGGTTCGCAGTGCTGTCACAAGAAACCTTTTAAAACGCAGGATGAGAGAGGCATACAGGAAGAATAAATATTTACTTTACGACCAGCTTCAGCAGGCCGGAATATGTATTGCCTTTATCATTTCATTCAGGCGGAATTCGATTGCCGCCTATACCGAAATCGAAAAAGCAATGATTGAAACAATCGGGAAGCTGGCATTTGCTGCTTCTAAAAGCAATATACAATGTTAAAGTTGTCTTAATTAAATCCTTACCCGGCACATTGCCAATTATTATATTTATTTTCGTCGTTCAAATTTAAGCAAGTACCAGATATGAAAAAGATGCGATCAGGCAGGTTAATAATCGTGTTGAGCCTGTTGCTTTTCGGAGGAATATGTGTCGGATTTTTTGCCACGCAGGAGACTCGTGATTTCAGGATTGCAAAGAACCTCGACATTTTCTTTTCTCTCTTCAGGGAGCTGAATACATTTTATGTCGATGAGATCAATCCCGATAAAGTGATCAAAACGAGCATTGACGACATGCTTAAGAGCCTTGATCCATATACTGTCTATTACCCTGAATCTGAAGCAGATGAATTTACCTTCATGACCACCGGAAAATACGGGGGAATAGGATCCCTTGTAAGGGGCGGCGGTGATTATGTTACAATAAGTGAAGTGTACAAGGGATTCCCGGCAGATCTTGCCGGGATTAAGGCCGGCGACTTTCTTAAGAAAGTTGACGGGGTCTTATTAAAAGGCATTTCAACAGATAAGGTAAGCGAAAAACTGAAGGGAAACCCCGGAACAGATATTTCCGTGACTGTTGAGAGGAGCGGCAAGGATTTAGATTTCAAAATGAAGCGGGAAAAGATTGTTATTCCACCGGTTCCTTATTACGGCATGATTGATTCAAATACCGGATATATTAGATTCACGACATTCACCCAGGGATGCAGCCAGGATGTTAAAAATGCTCTTGTTGCATTAAAGGCAAACAACCCGAAGCAAATAATTCTTGACCTCCGCAGTAATCCCGGTGGCCTTCTCACTGAAGCTGTCGAAATAGTAAACTTTTTTGTGGGCTCCGGCAATGAGGTGGTCTCTACAAAAGGAAAAGTGAATCAGTTCGATGAGGAATTCAAAACAACAAAAGCTGCATTTGATGATAAGATCCCTATGGCTATCCTGATCAACAGCGGCACGGCTTCTGCAGCAGAAATAGTGGCCGGCGCCATACAGGACCTTGACAGGGGAATCATTGTGGGCCAGCGTTCCTACGGCAAAGGACTTGTGCAGGTGACCAGGCCGTTAAGCTATAATACCCAGCTGAAGGTCACAACCGCGAAATATTACATCCCCAGCGGAAGATGTATCCAGGCTCTCGATTTCTCGCATCCTAATGCAGATGGCAGCGTGGGAATAATTCCGGATTCACTTATCTCTGAATTCAAAACGAAGAACGGCAGGACCGTCAAAGACGGAGGCGGTATCACCCCTGATGTTCCAATACTGCCGGAAACCCTGAGCCAGGTCGCTTCGGAACTCTATATCAGGAACTTCATCTTTGATTTTGCAACAAAGTACTACTGGGCTCACCCGGATATTAAAACCCCACAGCAGCTTGCTTTAAGCGACCAGGATTATGCAGATTTCCGCGATTTCCTGATAGCCAGAAAATTCGACTATAAAACCGTGACTGAGCAATCACTGAATGAGCTGATTTCCAATGCCAAAAAAGAAAAATATTACGATCTTCACAAGGATCTTTTTAACGAGATCGAAAAAGACATTACTCATTCGCTCGATCAGGATCTTTCGATTTTCAAGCCGGAAATAAAGGAACTGCTCGAGGAAGAGCTGGTGAGCCGGTATTTTTATGAGGATGGGGCTATAGCCTGGACAATTAAAAACGATGAACAGGTAAACAAGGCTATTGAGGTTATGAATAATAAGGAAAAGTACAGTTCAATCCTGAGCGGGAAAACCGGATTACAGCTCGTCACTCAGAAGGATGCTTTCCCTGTCAGCCATAAAAAGACTCAAAATAAGGGTGAAATAGCGGCATCCGTTTAAGCCAGGCTGTTTTCCTTCCACCCTGCACTGTTGTCTTCATATATCTCTTTTTTCCAGACGGGAAGGCTTGCCTTTATCATTTCAACGGCTTTGCTGCATGCGCTTATCGCATGATGCCTGTGGCCCGCTGAAACAATCACCAGAAGAGAAATCTCGCCGGCCATTACTATACCTGTGGAGTGTAAAATATCAATTGACTTCACATCATTGAATTCCTCTGATAATGATTTTATTATCTTACCGGCTTCAGCTTCGACCATATTCTCATATGCAGAATATTCAATGGCTTTAACCCGCCTTGCACCAAAGTCATCGGCCCTTACCTGCCCAATGAATACCGAATGCCCTCCGGCATTTTTTTTTTCGGCGAGCTTCGCAATGATGGAAGATACGATCTCCTGGGTTATTGGTCCATTGACCAGTATTTTATGGGACATGTTAATTTTAATTTATTATTATCCTCCTGCAAAGGGAGGCATATATGCAACTTCGTCACCATCTTTAAGCAGTGGATCGCCATTAACAAGTTCATTATTCACTGCTATCCGGAAGTTGTAATGAGCTATCTCAGGAAAATCGTCCCCGACCCTCATCTTAAGTTCTCCGAATGATGTAACTCCTCTGTAGTGCTTAAATGCGGTCTTTGTCACCTCCGCCAAAACCCCGAAAAAGAGTACTTGAATTTCCATCTGTATAATTATTAAATCTTTTCTTCCGGTCGCCGTTCACCGGTCGCCGGTAGCCGCTTAATGCGCCTCCAGCCAGTTCTTTCCTGTTCCCCAGTCAACCATCAGCGGCACATCAAGCCTTGCTGCACCTGACATTTCAGCTATTACCATTTCCCTGAGTCTGTCGAGCTCTGATTCGACTGTCTCAAAAATAAGCTCATCATGAACCTGAAGGATCATCTTTGATTTGAAGCTCTCCGATTTAAGCTTATCATTTATCCTGATCATCGCTATCTTGATAATATCGGCTGCAGATCCCTGTATCGGTGCGTTTATGGCGTTCCTTTCAGCGTTTCCCCTTGCCACCTGGTTGCGCGATTGTATGTCGCGGAGGTATCTTCTCCGGCCGAACATCGTGGTCACAAAGCCGGCTTCACGGGCTTTTTTGATGCTCTCTTCCATGTAGGTCTTTACCCCGGGGTATGAATTGAAATACCCGTCAATAATATCTTTAGCCTCTTTCCTGCCAATGTTGAGCCTCTCCGACAAACCGAAGGATGAGATGCCGTAGATGATCCCGAAATTTGCAGTCTTGGCCCTTCCTCTCATTTCGCGGGTGACATCCTTAATGTCGACGCCAAAGATCTTTGCTGCCGTTGCTGCATGGATATCGTTCCCGGAAAGAAAGTCCGCAATCATGTTACTGTCTTTGCTCAGATGGGCCATCAGCCTGAGCTCTATCTGTGAATAATCAGCTGAAAGAAATATGCATCCGGGGGCGGGGACAAAAGCCTTTCGTATTTCCCTTCCTCTCTCATCACGAACCGGAATATTCTGAAGATTGGGGTTATTTGAGCTTAAGCGTCCTGTTGCAGCGACTGCCTGGTTGAAGGATGTATGGATCCTTCCTGTTCTGGCATCAACAAGCTGTGGCAACGCCTCAACATAGGTCGATAAAAGTTTTTTTAGTCCCCTGTATTCCAGCACTTTGTCTACGATCGGGTGCTTGTGGGCAAGCCGTTGCAGGATCTCTTCGTTAGTTATGAACTGGCGCGTTTTCGTCAATCTGGCTTTATCGTCAAGCTTAAGCCGGATAAAGAGTATGTCGCCCAGTTGCTTTGGCGATGATATATTGAATTCAGTGCCGGCAAGAACATAAATCTCCTTCTCCAGTGCAATAATATCTTCCCTGAGCCCATATGTTATTTTCTTCAATTCATCAGTGTCGAGTATCACTCCGTTTCTCTCCATGAGTGCGAGAACAGGAATGAGCGGCATTTCTATCTGAGACGACAGTGGCTCAAGCCCTTGTGCCCTGATCTTTGGTTCAAATATTTCTTTAAGCTGGAGCGTAACATCGGCATCTTCAACTGCATACTCTTTCAGCTTTTCATCGGGCACTGACCGCATATTCTTCTGGGAGTTTCCTTTTTCGCCGATAAGCGACTCTATGTGAACCGGGGAATATGAAAGATAAACCTCAGAGAGCAGGTTCATATTATGGCGCATATCGGGCTCAAGAAGGTAGTGGGCGATCATGGTGTCAAATAGGCTTCCCTTTACTTCAACGCCATAGTTTGCGAGGACCTGGATATCAAATTTTATGTTCTGTCCTATCTTAAGAATTGCCGGATTTTCAAGCATCGGCCTGGCAATTTCAAGAAACTTCTTTGTCTCTTCGCGCGATTCCGGAAAGCGGAAAAGGTATCCTTTTCCCTTTTCCCACGACAATGCCAATGCTACAATTTCTGCGTTGAGAGGATCTAAGCCGGTGGTTTCGGTATCAAAGCATATCTCTTTTTGCCTTTCAGCTTCATGGATCACTTCTGCCAGCTGCTTCGCGTCAGCGATCAGCACATAATTATGAACGACACTGCTGATATCCGATTTTGGATTTACTTCGCCCATCGGTTCAATATCAGTGCCGGAAAAAAGATCTCCCTGAACCGACATTGCCGGTGCCGGATTATGCTTTACTTCCGGGGGTTTGGCCTTCCCTTCCACCTCAGAAAGGATCCTTGCTGCAATATTTTTGAACTCAAGCTCTTCGAAGAGACTCTTAAGCTTCGTTGCATCCGGGACCTCTGTAACCAGTTTTTGCTCATCAAGTTCTACCGGAACGTTAAGATCAATCGTTGCAAGCTTCTTTGACAACTCAATTTTTTCCTTGTTGTTTTCGATTATCTCTTTAAGCTTTCCCTTAAGTTCTGAAGTATGCTTAAACAGCTCCTCAACAGAATCGTATTCGGAGATAAGCTTCATAGCTGTCTTGGGTCCAACGCCGGGAGCTCCCGGAATATTGTCGGAGCTGTCGCCCATCAGGGCAAGGATATCAATTACCTGTTCAGGCCGCTTTACAGAGAATTCTCTTTTTACATCATCAACGCCCCATTGAACTGACTCGTTGCCGCTTCTCGATGGCTTAAACATAAAAATATTATCAGAAACAAGCTGGGCATAATCCTTGTCAGGAGTCATCATGTAGGTTGTGAAACCATTAACAGATGCCTTCTTGGCGAGGGTCCCTATCACGTCGTCTGCTTCAAATCCCGGACAATCAATAACCGGTATTTTATATGCTTCAATAAGCCTTTTTATGTATGGAACAGCTTTTATGATGTCTTCCGGTGTTGCGTCCCTTGTTGCTTTGTACTCCGGGTACATCTCATGACGGAAAGTTGGTGTCGGAGTATCAAAGACAACGGCAATGTGTGATGGCTTTTGTTTCTGAAGCACCTCTTCAAGGGTAAGCAGGAAGCCGAATATGGCAGATGTATTTAACCCCTTTGAGGTTATCCTCGGGTTTTTAATAAATGCATAATAGGCCCTGAAAATAAGAGCGTAGGCGTCTAGAAGAAATAGTTTTTTACCCTGGGGTTCTGTCATAAAATTATGTTTTAGCCCCCCTTTAGGGGGGATGGGGGGTCAATTATCGGCGGCGAACCATTCCGCATATGATTTTGCAGTTTCATAAAGCTTAAGGCTGTGCAGGGTTGTTCCTTTCGGAAGCCTTGTCCGGAGTCTTTCGGCAAAGTCGGCAACAAGGTTTTCGCAGGTGGGCTGGTAGCTGACAACCACTGTGTTTCCAAAGGTTTTTGTCATCATTTCCATCTTATCCCTGTCGAAATCGGCAGATACGACCACAGAATGGTCGAACTGGTTCACAATGCTTCCAAGAACAATATTCTTAAGTTCGCTGAAATCGATCACCATTCCGTTTTTGGGATTATCGGTATTGCTGACAGGGGTTCCTGAAATCGTTACAAATAGCCTGTATGAATGTCCATGCACGTTTCTGCAGGGGCCATCGTAATTTCTCAGTACATGAGCCATTTCAAATGTAAATTCCCGGGTAACCCTGATTATTGAAGCCATCTTTCACGGATTAATTAATAACAGTCAAAATTAACTATTCCGGCGGATTTAAGATGAAACGACCGATCCTGTTTTTAAGGCAATAAAGTGTTAAAAATCATAAATTAAATTCTTAAATCCTTTATTTCAGTACCTTTGTACCTATTATCAAAATGAACAGGATATAATGGAACAAGAAAATATGAAGTTGACTTTCCCTGCATTGTTCAATCAGACCGTGCAAAATCATGGGAAAGCAGGAGCATATGCTTTTGTGGGAGAAGAATCAATTACCTGGGAAACGGCTCACAGGCAGATAAATGCGTTAACGGCATTTCTTGAAAAAAACGGAATTATTCCCGGAGACAGGGTTGCATTGCTAAGCACAAACATGCCTAACTGGGCAATTGCTTATTTTTCAATAACCTTTATGGGGGCCATTGTAGTCCCGGTTCTTCCAGATTTTTCTGTTACTGAAGTTGCCAATGTCCTTGAGCATTCAGAAGCTAAGGCAATTTTTATATCATCAGGACTGATACCAAGAATAGAAGGGTTTAAGTCTGAAAATCTGAAAATCATTATTTCAATAGAGAATTTTTCACTTATTCCCTCTGAAAAAAGCTCAGTCCAATTTGATCCCGATGCATCACCTGCCAAAAAATATGATGTAAAAGAGGATGATCTTGCATCAATAATTTATACATCAGGTACAACTGGCCGTTCAAAAGGGGTGATGCTTACCCATAAGAACATTTCTTTCAATGCAATGAAAGGGGGAAAGATCCATCCTATGGATGAAAATGACCGGTTTCTTTCAGTTCTTCCATTATCGCATACATACGAAAATACTCTTGGCCTTATTTTACCAATGTTAAGCGGAGCATGTGTACATTATCTCAGGAAGCCGCCAACTCCATCAGTGTTAATGCCGGCGCTTGAAATGGTGAAACCGACAATTATGCTTACCGTGCCTCTTATTATCGAAAAGGTCTATTATAACAAGATATTACCCACGTTCAGAGAAAACAAAGTGCTGAAGCTTCTCTATAAGATACCGTTCCTCAGGAAAAAATTAAATGCAGTTGCCGGGAAGAAGCTTATGGCAACATTCGGTGGGCAAATTAAGTTTTTTGGCATAGGCGGCGCCAAGCTTAATAAATCGGTCGAGAAATTCCTTCGTGAAGCAAAATTCCCATATGCAATTGGCTATGGACTTACAGAGACATCACCTCTTCTTGCCGGGGCTAATGCTGCAAACACGGTTTTTGAATCTACGGGTCCCTCAATCGAGGGCATTGAACTTAAAATCAACAACCCTGATAAAAAGAGCGGAGAAGGTGAAATATGGGCAAGGGGCGCAACCGTAATGAAGGGATATTACAAAGACCCTGAAATGACTGCTGAGGTTATCACACCCTCCGGATGGTTCAAAACCGGCGACCTGGGGATGCTCGATTCAAATAATAACCTATTCATAAAAGGAAGGCTCAAAAACATGATAGTGGGAGCCAGCGGGGAGAATATTTATCCTGAAGAAATAGAATCAGTTATAAATAATTTCAGATTCGTAACCGAGTCCCTGGTGGTTCAGCAGAAAGGCAAGCTGGTTGCATTGGTTCACCTTAACATGGAAGAGCTTGAAAAGAAATACCAGAGCCTGAAGCAGGATATGTCGGACAAGTATGAAGAGAAGAAGGAAGAATGGATGGCTGAGCTTAAGGAGTATGTCAATTCGCAGGTCAGCAAATTCTGCCAGATCAACAAGGTTGTCCTTCAGCCGCTCCCATTCCAGAAGACTGCAACGCTTAAGATAAAGAGGTTTTTGTATACATAAACCCCCCTCCCGCTTCGCGTGATCCACCCTAAAGGGGGTCCCGGGTTGAATATATGAATAAAATTATAGTGCTTCCTTATATCTCCTGTTCACCTCATCCCAATTTACAACATTCCAGAAAGCGTCGATATAATCAGCTCTCTTGTTCTGGTATTTGAGATAATAGGCATGTTCCCAGACGTCGAGGGTAAGCAGGGGCGTTCCCTTTACAGGAGAAAGATCCATAAGAGGATTGTCCTGATTCGGAGTGCTTGCTACTGCCAGCTTTTTGTCGGCAGAAAGGTATAGCCATGCCCATCCGCTTCCGAAGCGTGTCTTGCCTGCATTATTGAATGTCTCCCTGAACTTGTCGATAGAGCCAAAGGCCTGATTAATGGCCGAGGAGAGCTCGGCAGAAGGACCGGAAGAACCCTTGCCAAGATTTTTCCAGAAAATAATGTGATTATAAAATCCGCCGCCGTTATTTCTTACGGCATCACCTGCCGTTGAGACAGATGCAAATACCTTTTCAAGAGGAAGATTCTCCAGGGGAGTTCCTTTCACGGCAATGACATAGTTGTTAAAATATGTTCTGTGATGCCTGTCATAATGGATCTCCATGGTTTTTGCATCGATATATGGCTCCAGCGCATCATAAGCGTATGGCAGAGCCGGAAATTCCAATGTCTGAATATTTTCCATATTTGTTTTTTTTGAATTAGTTATACTTTGCCCGAGTGATTTCCCTGTCAAATATGTGGCAGTAACCCCGAGTCCTACATTTTTAATAAAATTTCGTCGTTCCATAGCCGGCAATTTATGATGTTAAACAAACAGGAATAAAGAATGTTCAGAAAAGCTTATTTACCAATGGCATTTACTTTTATTATTTTAAATGCAACATTTAAGTTAATTTTGTGGTTATATACATAACCAAAACAACCCTAATTATGAAAAAGATTTTCACCTTAATGCTTATTGTTGTCTTTTCCGCCAGCCTGCTTACAAGCTGCAAAAAAGATAAAGGGAATCCTCCCACCCTTCCTCCTGCAGGATCGATGACAATAGATTTCAGTAATTTCTCAGCCGGAACGAAATCGGCAGTAGCAGATCTTCCTAAAGGTGTAAATGAAATCAACTGGGGCTATGCAGCACTTATGGCTGGTTACTGGAAAACAATCATTGCCGGGACACTTGCCGTTCCTGTGACTGCATTCAAGCTTGCTGTTGACAAGACCCCGACATATCTTTCAGATAAAACATGGCAGTGGAGCGTTCCCGTTTCTGTACTTTCTGTTTCATATACCGCAAGGCTTACCGGACAGATAAGGTCAACAGATGTTCTCTGGAATATGTATGTATCCAAGACAGGAACCGGAAGCTTTACTGACTTTCTCTGGTTCACCGGTACTTCAAAACTTGATGGTACCGGAGGACAGTGGGTACTGAACTACAGCCCCGTTTATAACGAACTGGTGCTCCAGATTGACTGGACCGGCTCTGGTACTGCTGTCACTTACGTGAAATACACTTATGTAAGGGTGCTTACCAGCGACACACCACGTGTTGCAGATCCTTTTAAGGACAGCTATATTGAGTACGGATCAGCCGCCACGCCATATAATTCATCCTACAATATTCATTTCTATTATCTGGCTGATTGGTATAATGCCAATGTTGAGTGGAGCTCTACAGGAATAATCGGAAGGGTAAAGTGTCTTAAATTTTTTGGCGACAGCAACTGGCACTGCTGGGATGCTCTGCATGTCGATGCGATTTGCCCGTGATATTAAGATAAAAAGAGAGGCTCTGAATTCAGCGTCTTTTCTTTTTTCATGATTTTACAATCTTTTGCAGTTCGTCCGATTCGAATATTTTCTTATCCGTCTCTTTGTCAAGAAGCATGATCATTGCCCTTGCTACGTCTCTTCCATGAATCGCCCTGAATTTCAGCAGTTTTCCTGACAGTACCGGCTTAATAACATTCATCACCAATTTGCCTGCAATTTCTCCGGGTCGCAGTTCCTTTCTTTCTCCCATTAACATAGAGGGCCTTACAATTACAGTTTTTTCAAAGCCTGCAGCAAGGATTCCCTGCTCCATTTCCCCCTTAATCCTTAGATAATAATTTTTCGAAGCCGGGTCAGCACCAATCGAAGAGACAACAGCAACCCTCTTTACTCCATTCTTTCGAGCCAGGATAGCTATATCCACAGGAAGATCCCTGTCAACTTTTTCCATGTTTTCGACTGATCCGGCTTTTTTTATTGTTGTCCCGAGACAGATAAAGAGATCGTCACCCTTTATGTCTGCTCCGAGTCCCTCTATATTGCTGAAATCGGCAATTATCTCTTCTACAACTGGTGAAGAAATCCCTGCAGTTTGCCTTACAAATATTCTGATTGTCTTATAGTTTTCGGCCTTCTCCAGTTCCTCAAGCAATAAGTTACCTACAAGCCCGGTGGCGCCTAAAACAATTGCTGTGCGGTTTCCCATTTCCTTATCATTAAAAAGCTGAAAGTTAATAAAAAGAGAATTTCCGGATAAACAATATCCCTGTAATATAATTGCATAATTGAAATATTTGTTTTTACTTTGTGTTTCAAAGTACTTTTATATATTGCCATGGAAAGTAAATCAGAATATTTTGAAGACCTCCGGATTATAAAAAAGGTGATGGAAGAATCCTCGCGGTTTCTTTCATTAAGCGGATTATCGGGTCTTTTTGCCGGATTGATTGCTTTAGCCGGAGCAGCTTTTGCCGCCTATATATTCCTGGATGGGAAATTCCTTCTTTCCGGAGGATTTTTCAGCGCTGATAAGGCACAGGAAATGGACAGCCTTAAAATCAAATTTCTTGCAGAAGCGCTGATTGTTCTTGTCCTTGCGCTGGGAGTGTCAGTCTTTTTTTCCTACAGAAGATCGGTGCAAAAAGGACTTAAAATATGGACTCCCGTTTCAAAAAGGCTTCTGGTCAGTCTGTTTGTGCCGTTGGTTACAGGCGGAATTCTTATCCTGATCTTATACTTCCAGCATCACTGGCAGCTTATAATTCCGTCCATGCTTATCTTTTATGGCCTTGGGCTGGTTAACGCCGGGAAATTTACATTTAATGAAATTTTCTACCTTGGGCTACTTGAGATAACAACAGGACTTCTCTCTGCCATTTTCCCGGTTTATGGGATTATTTTCTGGTGTTTTGGTTTCGGATTGCTTCATATCGTCTATGGCCTGGCCATGTACAGAAAATACGAAAGATGAAAATTGATATTTCGGGCTTGAATAAATTCTTTGAAAATCGGGTACGGCTTGGTATAATGTCAATTCTGGTCGTAAATGATTCATACGACTTCAATAACCTGAAAGAAGCGCTTGGGGTGACTGACGGAAATCTGGCAAGCCATCTCAAGGCTCTTGAAGAAAACGGACTTATAAAGTCGAGCAAACAATTCATTGGTAGAAAGCCTAATACAAGCTATTATGCCACAGAGGCAGGCAGACAAAAATTCAGTGTTCATCTTAAAGCTCTTGAAGAGATCATTAATTCACAATAATTTTTTTATCCTTTAACTTTGCACTTCAAAGTGCTTTCAACCAAATAAAGAATCAATATGAAAATTGAAATCAGTGAAAGCAAAAAATGGCAGAATTCTTTGACATTGAAGATACTGCTGCTGACAGTCATGGGAATGTTCCTGTTAATTCCGCTGGAAATGATAAAATCAATTATCCGCGAGAGGCAACAGACCTCTGAAAAGGCAAAACAGGAAATAGCTTCTCAATGGGCCGGAAGACAAAATCTTTCCGGTCCGGTACTGAACATCCCGGTCAGGATATTTTCCCTGAAGAATGATGCGGAGCCTCATATTTCAATCCTTCACATTATGCCGGAAACGCTTAATGTATCTGGTGATGTTAAGACGGAAAAACGCCATAGAAGCATCTATCAGACTGTGGTATATAATTCTGATATCTCCATTTCGGGAGAGTTTCTTATCCCGGCGTTCAGCGCCGGAGAAAGCGACGAAGTACTGTGGGATGAAGCATATTATACCCTTGGGATAAGTGATAACCGCGGTCTTAAGGGCGGTGTTGTTATGAAGACCGGAACTTCAGCTATAGATGCCGTTCCCGGATTACAGGACAAGGAGGTATTCGCTTCCGGTATTTCATTCCCTGCCGGGCTGACTGAAAAAGTCAAAACTATTCCGTTTGAGCTGAAAATTAACCTCTCCGGATCGGAAGGATTAAGCTTTTCGCCTGTTGGAAAAACCACACATGTGAACCTGAAATCGTCCTGGAATGCTCCCGGCTTTACCGGGAATTTTCTCCCGGCAGCCAGAACAATTGACGATTCCGGATTTAAGGCTGACTGGCTTATTACAAACCTGAACCGCAACTTCCCGCAAGTATGGAAAGAAGATGAATTCAAACCCGCAAATGATTCATTCGGGGTCGATTTTGTGATGGTTGTGGATCACTATCAGAAATCACTAAGAAGTGCAAAGTATGGAATTCTTTTCATTGCACTTACTTTCATGGCGCTCCTGTTTGCTGAAATGGCAACCGGTGAATCGCTGCAGATAATGAATTACGCTCTTGTCTCACTTGCCCTTGTTCTTTTCTTTTCGTTGCTTAATGCTCTCAGTGAGCAAATTGGCTTTAATCCGGCATATATTATCGCTGCAGGCTCGACAATTGTTCTGATTACACTCTTCCTGCGGAAACTTGTCTGGAATTTCAGAGCCGTGATTCTCATTTCCGGAATGCTTGTTTTCCTCTATTCAGTTATCTTTATTCTGCTGACGCTCAACGATTATGCCTATCTGGCAGGAAACATAGGGCTCTTTTTCCTTCTTGCCAGTACAATGGCTGTTTCCACAAAGCTTCGGCTTTTCAATGGTTCAGCCAGAAACACGGAAGCGGAAGAATCTTCTGAATAAACTGAAATATATTTCGTATATAATTTACAGCAGGAAAAGAACATAATCATTTCCTGCTGTTTTCTTTTCATCTCATTTGAATTATCAGCCATTGATTTTTTTGCTATTTTGCACCCCGGTAACTGATGAAAAATGTCGGCTGAAAAAAAATCAATATTTCTGATACTCTTTATCCTGATTTTTGATCAGGCAATTAAAATATGGGTCAAGACGCACATGCAGATCGGCGATGAGATCCACCTTTTCGGGAAGTACGGGATGCTCCATTTTATCGAGAATAACGGAATGGCCTTCGGTATGGAAATGGGCGGGAAAAAAGGTAAGATCATTTTGAGCATCTTCCGTGTCATTGCCATTTTCGGCATCGGATGGTTCCTGACAACTCTTTACAGGAAAAAAAGCAATCTCGGACTTATACTTGCTGTAAGCGCTATTCTTGCAGGAGCCATCGGCAACCTGATTGACAGTGCCTTCTATGGCATGATCTTCAGTGAAAGCTTCAGCCAGCCAGCCATTCTTTTCCCTCCCGGAGGGGGCTATTCTTCATTCCTCCAGGGACGAGTGGTCGATATGTTATATTTCCCTGTAATCAATACTCACTGGCCAATGTGGTCGCCGTTCAGGCCGGGTGAATCTTTCATTTTTTTCAGGCCTGTTTTCAATGTGTCAGATTCAGCAATCACCTGCGGGGTCTTTGCCATACTGATCTTCCAGAAAAAAATGTTCAGGGATCTTCAATAATCATTACATCAATAGTTTATAAAATCCCGGATAATTGCTCCATTGGCCGGATAGAACAAATTGACACGATATTTAATGTGTTGATCTGAATTTGTTATATTTGAATGAAATATATCCGGATGTCACTTCTTGACGAAATCAGAAAGCCTGTTTTAAAGGAGATGGATGAATTTGAATCCTACTTCAACAGGACCATGAAAAGCGATGTACCGCTTCTGAAAATTGTCCTGAACTATATTCTGAGGAGGAAGGGGAAGCAGATGAGGCCGCTCCTGGTATTCCTTACTGCAAAGCTTAACGGCAAAATTTCTGAGCCAACATATGTGGCAGCGACTTTGATTGAACTGCTTCATACTGCGTCGCTTGTACACGATGATGTTGTTGATGATGCCCATGAGAGGCGCGGTGCGCTGTCGGTCAATGCATTGTGGAACTCAAAAATTGCCGTTCTTGCTGGTGATTATATGCTGTCAGCCGGCCTGCTCATCAGCGTTGAGAAATCGCGATATGATATGCTGGAGATCGTTTCCGAATCAGTTCAGTCTATGGCAGAAGGAGAGCTCCTTCAGCTTCAGAAAGCCAGGAAGATGAATATCAAAGAGGAGGATTATTATAAGATTATCATAAGCAAAACAGCGGCCCTGATCGCTGCATGCACAGCTACCGGAGCCCGGTCTGTGACAGAAGATCCTGACATAATTCAGCTTATGAAGGATTTCGGGGAGAATATCGGAATTGCATTCCAGATAAGGGATGATATCCTCGATTATGAATCAAACGGTCTTACCGGTAAAACAGTCGGCAACGATATAAAAGAAAGGAAAATAACCCTTCCTCTTATCCATTCTCTTGAGCTTGCTTCTTTGCCGCAGAAAAGAAAAATACTTTCCATTGTGAAAAGCAGGAAGAAGACCCGGGAAGAGATCAATGAAGTTATAAAATTCGTATCATCGACTGGCGGCCTTGAATATGCTGAGACTAAAATGAATCAGTACCGTGACAAGGCGCTTGCCATTCTTGATTCATACCCCGCTTCGGATGTTAAAGAATCGCTGCAGCAGTTTGTCAATTACACAACTTCCCGCAATAAATAACAGCCCTGTCAGGCGGCTTCTGCTTCAAGGTTAATCTTGGCGACCTTGCCCATGTCCTTCACATAATGGCGTGATCCCAGGTAAAACAACAGTGATCCAAGAACCAGCATAAAAGGTAGAATTTTCATTGCAGTGCTCAGATCCGACAAATCTGAAATCTTTCCAAGAACAATCGGGGCCGTAAATGAGCCCAGTAAATTCTGAACTGCTACTGCAATAGCATATGATGTTGCGCGCAGTCCTGGATGAATGACATCCTGTGTTACGGCAGCAGCTCCTGCTATGAAGGTCATTATCAGCACTCCAAAAATAAACAAAGTGATCAGCTGCCCTGTCCCTTTCATAAAAAAGAAAGCCAGAAATAGCAGTAAGGCTGAAACAAACGTGGAGAGCGCCGGAAACAAAAGCCTTGCATTTGTTTGTCTTATCCTCCATTTATCAATTATCACGCCTCCAAGCGGCGCTCCAATAAGGGCTAAAAGCATTACTGCACCTGCCATTGTGCCTGCCGTCTTTGGCTGAATGTGACGTACTACTTCAAAGTATTTCGGGAGCCAGACTATCATTGCCGTTGTAACAAACACGATGGCAGCCATCCCGAAATAAGTGAAGATCACAGATGGCTTTGAGATAAACTCCCTGATCATGTCTTTCTTTTCCATCTTGATTTTATTGTTGCTTTTATCAACGAAGGAAAGATCAACCGTTTTGTAATCTTTTACAAAAAGGAACAGAATGGCAATAATCAGTCCCGGTACGGCTACAATGCCGAAAGCATGCTTCCAGCCCCAGGCTTGCGCAATAATCCCGCCCATAGTTACTCCTATTGCAGAACCAAGGGGGATTGAAGCATTCCAGAATCCCATCATCTTTGATCTTTTTTCGAGCGGATACATACCTGATATTAGGGCGCTTCCGCCCGGCGCATATCCTGCTTCGCCAAACCCTATAAATATTCTCGCCATTAAAAGCTGTACATAATTGCCGGTAAAGGCACAGACTGCAGTTGCAACACTCCAGACGATTGCCATAATTCCAATTGTCTTAGTTCTGCTCCAGCGGTCGATAAAAATTGATACCGGGAACGTCAGAATGCCGATCGAAAGATAAATTATGGAAACCAGCCATCCACATTGAGTGTCGTTTATAAACCAGTCTTTCTGTATCGATGTAAACATTGAGTTAACTACCATCCTGTCGGCATAATCAAACAGGTATAGCAGAAACAGAAGTATGAATACATAATTTGAATACCGGAGTGGAAACAGGTATCCCTGGCGGTTTTCAGTACTTTTCATAATGATTTGTTTTGTTACCCTATTAGCAAGTAAGATAAAAAAAATGTAAGTTGAAATTTTTTGTTGTATTTTTAAGTCTTTATACTTACCGTAAACAATTGTCCGGAAGGCTCTTTCAAATATCAGAAATATAATAAGTTCTAAAAATGGTAGCACTTAAACAAATTGAGGAATTCATTGCTTCGGAACCGATAGCAATGGTTGGCGTTTCAAGAGATCCGAAAAAGTTTGGGTTTGCCGCGTTCCGGGAATTAAAAGAAAGGGGAATGAATGTCATCCCTGTCAACCCATATGCCGATGAGATACTCGGCATAAAAGTCTATCCTGGCCTGAAATCGTTGCCGTCCGGTATCAGGGGGATGATAGTTATAACACCAAAAACCGCTACTGCTGCCGTTATAAAGGAAGCAAAGGAGGCCGGTATTAAACAGATCTGGATACAACAGAATTCTGATACTAAAGAAGCCGTTGATGAATTAATGGGAACAGATATTAACTATATTTCCGGTGAGTGTATTCTGATGCATTACAAACCAAACGGGATTCATAAATTTCATGGAAAGCTTAAGCGTTTTTTCGGCCGATTCCCTAAATAGACCATGGTACAGATGCCTGCAGAAGAAAGCTACTTGTTTTCCATTGAATTCGCCGTACGCGATTATGAATGCGATATCCAGGGAATTGTGAATAATGCAAACTACCAGCATTACCTCGAACATGCGCGCCACGAATTTCTTATCTCCCGGGGAATAAGCTTTACCGGGCTTCATGAAGAAGGTCTTGACGTTATCATTACGCGGATTGAGATAGATTACAAATATCCGCTCAGGAGCCGCGATAAGTTTGTTGTCAGGCTTAATTTACGAAGGGAAGGAAATATCAGGGTGGTTTTTGACCAGCACATATTCAGGCTCCCTGACGAGAAACCGATTGTAAAAGCAAGCGTTGTCGCTGTTGCAACAAAAAACGGCAAACCGGTTGCTCCAGGGAATTTGATATCCAGGCTTGGGTTAAATGATTTATATTAAATTCATTAATAAAACAGCCGCACATCTTTTATAAAGCAAATATTTTAAACTTAAATTAAAATGAGAAAACGACTTCTTAAGTCATTTGGATTTACTTTGGTTTTAACGTTGTTGCTGTCGTCAGTAATGTTTTCGCAACCGGGAATTTCGATAAAGGATAAGTACGACAAGCAGGAAGTTTATATCACTATGCGCGACGGGGTAAGGCTTTTTACTTCAATCTACACTCCCAAAAACGATTCAGTGAAACATCCCATTCTAATGAACCGGACTCCCTATAACATAGAGGGAGGCGGCCCTGAAAGATATAACAGCTATCTGATGGTCTATTCCAGGTTTACCAGGGAAAACTATATTATGGTTTTCCAGGATGTCCGCGGGAAATTCATGAGCGAAGGCGAATATGAGGATATCCGTCCGGTAATTTCTGATAAGAAAAGCAATAAGGATATTGATGAGACTACAGACACGTGGGACACTGTCGACTGGCTCATAAAAAATGTAAAAAACAATAATGGGAATGTCGGCATTTTTGGGATTTCCTATCCTGGTTTCTATTCGACAATGGGAATAATAAATGCTCATCCTGCAGTTAAGGCGGTCTCGCCGCAGGCTCCCGTAACTGCATGGTTCATAGGAGACGACGTTCATCATAATGGTGCTTTCTTTCTTCTTGACTGTTTCCCGTTCGATTTCTGGTTTGGAAAGCCGCGCAGGGGGCCGACAAGGACCGGAAATACTAATTTTGTATGGCCGACTCCTGATAATTACGAGTTTTTTCTTTCTGCTGGAGCCATCAGAAACCTTTCTCCTAAATATTTCGGCGACAGTGTAAGGTGGTGGAAAGAGACCTTCGCTCACCCTGACTATGACGATTTCTGGAAGTCGCGCGATCCGCAGCAATACCTGAAAAATGTTACACCCGCAGTAATGACTGTTGGCGGATGGTTTGATGCAGAAGACATGTACGGCGCTCTTCACACGTACCAGTCAATTGAAAAGCAAAATCCTCCCTCAACAAAAAACTATCTCGTTATGGGTCCCTGGTCCCATGGTCAGTGGATGTTCGGGAAGGCCACAAATATGGGTAATATATACTGGGGGGTTGATGCAAATCAGAAATTTGCAGAAGAAGAGGTCAATTTCTTTGATTATTACCTCATGGGCAAAGGAGAACTTAATATCCCTGAAGCAACAATATTTGTCACGGGTTCAAATGAATGGAGAAAATTTGACAAATGGCCGCCTGAAAATGTAACTGAAAAGAACATATACCTTATGCCGGAAGAAATAGCTTCTTTCTCAGCGCCTTCATTAAAAAGCAGTTATGACGAATATTTATCCGACCCGATGCACCCTGTTCCATATACTGAAGATGTTCATACCCGCAGAACGACCGCCTACATGACTGATGACCAAAGATTTGCATCACGCAGGCCTGACGTTATGGTTTACCAGACAGGGGTGCTCACTGAAGAAATCACTTTTACGGGTCCGCTGACTGCCGATCTTTTTGTTTCGACCACCGGTACTGATGCTGATTTTATTGTCAAGCTTATAGATGTTCTTCCTCCCGACACCAAGGCCGCTCCTGATCAGAATGTAAAAGTTCCTCTTGGCGGTTATCAGATGCTGGTGCGGGGAGAGGTTTTCAGAGGCAAATACCGGAATAGCTTTGAGAAACCGGAGCCTTTCAGGCCGGGGAAAGTAACTGAAGTGAAATATTCAATACCCGATGTGGCCCACACCTTTAAAAAAGGACACAGGATAATGATCCAGGTTCAGAATTCATGGTTTCCGCTGGTCGACAGAAACCCCCAGAAATTTGTAGATATCTATACCTGTTCTGACAGCGATTTCCAGAAGGCCACCATGCGTATTTATCATGATGCCGCTCATCCGTCAAATCTAAAGGTAGAAGTTCTGAAATGATCAGGAAGAGAAAGTGAAGCAATTAAGCAGGTAAAAATCGTCATATATGCCAATAAAAAGAATAACCAGAAGGCAGTTTATTTCAGCTGTTGCTCTTGGAGCAGGAGTATTAGCCATGGGGAAACCGGTACTTGATGCATTCACGTTTCCATTCAGGATTACAGCTGATCCACTACAAAAAATCTTACTTGGAAAAAGCGGGATAAAGACTACTCTTCTTGGCATTGGAACTGGTTTTAATGGATATAACCGGACTTCGGCAATAACAAGAGCCGGAACAGCAGAAGTCGTTATCAGGCATGCATATGAATCAGGGATCAGATTCTTCGATTGTGCCGATAGTTATGGTACACATCCGTTTGTGGCGAAAGCCCTTAAGGGCGTGTCCAGGGATAGCTATACCCTGAGTTCAAAGATATGGGTAGCCCCGGGAGGAATACCTGAGCCGGAAAGGCCAGGCGCTGATATTGTCGTTGACCGGTTCAGAAAGGAACTTGGGACAGATTATATCGATATTATCCAGATGCATTGCATGACCAGTGCGGGGTGGACAGATGAATACAAAAAACAGATGGATCTGCTTGAGAATCTCAAAGCTAAAGGAATTATAAGAGCTCACGGAATCTCGGTTCATTCTCTTGAAGCTATGGAGTCTGCTGCCGCTGATCCCTGGGTTGATGTTATTCATGTAAGGATAAACCCTTTCGGCGTTGCAATGGACAACAAAGATCCTGAAAAGGTCGTTCTGGTAATTAATAAGCTTCATGCTTCAGGGAAAGGGGTTATTGGAATGAAGCTTATCGGTAACGGAAATTTCCGGAACGATTCTGATAAAATAAACCAGTCGCTGAAGTATGTTCTGGGCCTGGGGACCGTTGATATGATCATTGCCGGGTTTGAAAAACCCGAACAGATCGATAACTACATATCAAGAGTTGAATCGGCTCTCAGGACTCTCAAAGAAGACAGGGTATAAATGAATAGTTTTAAAAATCTGACAATGAAAAGGTTACTTTTTTTCTTAATCGTTTTAATTATAAGTTTGCAAATTATCTCTGCTCAGGATGACCGGATGAGCAATATTATCATACCTGGAGCAAAGCTTGAAAAGCTTGCAGACGGGTTCCTCTTCACAGAGGGTCCTACTGCCGATACAAAAGGCAATGTTTATTTCACCGACCAGCCGAACGACAGGATAATGGTCTGGAATATAAAAACAGGTCTGTCGGTATTTATGCAACCGGCAGGACGAGCTAACGGCATGGCCTTCGATAGGGAAGGAAATCTCTGGGCCTGTGCCGATAATAAGGATGAGCTGTGGAAGATCACTCCGGAAAAGAGTGTTGAAGTGGTTGTGACTAATTACAACGGGAATCTTCTTAATGGTCCTAACGATCTATGGATCAGGCCTGACGGTGGAATATATTTTACTGATCCGTTTTATAAACGTACCTGGTGGGATCATGATAAAATGCCACAGGATAAACAATGTGTCTATTACCTTGAGCCGGGTCATAAAACAATTATAAGGGTTGCCGACGATCTTGTTCAGCCGAATGGAATAGTTGGCACGCCTGACGGGAAAACGCTTTTTATTGCAGATATCCGTGGAAATAAAACATGGTCATATTCAATAAATCCTGACGGTTCATTATCAGGGAAAAAACTCTTTTGCGAGATGGGATCTGACGGAATGACGATCGATTCCGAAGGGAATCTCTACCTTTCTGGTACGGGTGTTACTGTTTTTGACAAAACCGGAACCAGGGTTGGCAACATTCCTGTCCCTGAAAACTGGACGGCAAATGTTTGTTTTGGCGATAAGGATTTCAAAAGTCTTTATATCACTGCCAGCAAGGGCCTTTACAGGATAAAACTTAGAGTAAAGGGAACACGGGGATAATAATTCCTGTTTTTACCCTTTGCTGAGTTTTTTTTAACAATACCATGATATTTACTATATCTCATGATCTCCTTTCGGGAAATTCTTTATTATTGCACCATTTATTTTTTGACAAAATTCATTTTCATTTAAAATATATTCAGCGATGGACGGAACACGGAGGGCAGATATCATGCCGGGAATATCAGTAATGGTTGAGCTTACGGAACATAAGCGTACAGGACGGCTTACCGGTGGTAAGGTTAAGGAAGTGCTTACGACCGCTCCCGTTCATCCTCATGGAATAAAAGTGATGCTTGAGAGCGGACTCGTTGGAAGGATCAAAAAGATTATCTGAATTCTGCAGGTAATCACATAAATCAATCATTCAAAAAATTGACTAATTTTGAATTCTGTGAACCCTTTGCATTCCGGGTTTCTGTTTATTAATTCAAATATTTGAAAAATGAAATATGAGGATTTCCTGATAACCGCTCTTGGAAAAGGGAATGTGATTTCTCCCTTAAAACAGAGCCAGAGGGCCGATAGTCCTGTTTATAAATTTGTCAAGGATGACGAGAGGATCCTATACGAAGTATCCCTTGAGTCGTTTCAAAAATGCCGGGAGAATGGGGTTATGCCTGTGTCATTTGAAAAAGCCGGACCCAAGGAGACCATTTACTTTGAACCGGCCAAAACAAAAGTGGCTATCGTCACTTGCGGCGGACTGTGCCCAGGGCTCAACAATGTTATCCGGGGTCTTGTTAACCAGCTTTTCTACAGGTATGGCGTAAACAGGATACTCGGGATAAGATACGGATACGAGGGGTTCATTTCAAAATATAATCACTCCGTAATCGAACTTACAGCTCCAATGGTAAGCGATATCCATCTTGCAGGGGGTTCTTTTCTGGGAATGTCACGCGGCGAACAGGATGTAAAAGAGATAGTTGATACTCTCGAGATCCTGAACGTCAATATTCTATTCTGTATCGGAGGCGACGGGACCCTTAAGGGCGCACATGCCATTCATGAGGAAATAACAAAAAGAAAGCTTAAAATATGCGTTGCCGGAATTCCCAAAACTATTGACAACGATATTGATCTGATCCAGAAATCATTCGGCTTTGAAACAGCCTTTTCCATAGCAAACGACATCATCAGAAATGCTCATAATGAAGCCCAGGGAGCATATAATGGCGTAGCTCTCGTGAAGCTAATGGGGCGCGATTCGGGATTTATTGCTGCCAGTGCTGCGCTTGCTATCCAGGAGGTGAATTTCGTCCTGGTACCCGAGATATCCTTCGATCTTTACGGGATCCGCGGATTCCTGAAGATACTCCGGAAACGGCTCGAAGAGAGACATCATGCAGTAATTGTGGTTGCAGAAGGCGCCGGTCAGGATCTGATCGAATCAAAGGATTTACAGAAAGATCCTTCGGGGAACGTAAAACATAAGGATATCGGTATATATCTCAAGGAAAAGATAAAGGAAGAGTTCGATTCAAAGGGCTTTCCCTATTCTATAAAATACATCGATCCGAGTTACATCATCCGCAGCGCACCGGCTAATGCCAACGACAGTAAGTTCTGCAACCTGCTTGCACAAAATGCAGTTCATGCAGCAGTGGCAGGCAAGACCGATTTTGTTGTAGGCTACTGGAATTATGAGTTTACTCTCATTCCAATCCCAATGGCTGTTGCAAAACGCAAAAAGATTGATGTTGAAGGTGAGCTTTGGTGGAACGTCCTCGAGGCAACCGGACAACCCATCAGCATGAAGAATCCCTGATATGATCAGGAATATCATATTCGACCTTGGGAATGTTCTCATCAGTTTCAGGCCGGAAGAATACCTTTTAAAAAATAATTATCCTGAAGCCAAAAGGAAGATTATCCATTCGGATATCTTCGGAAGCATTGTTTGGCTTCTTCTCGATAACGGTGAAATAAGCACCGGGGAGGCAATTGATCGTATTGCAGGGAAATCTTCGCTCAGAAGGGAGGAAATAGCCCTTATTTTTAATAAACGGACAGAGATCCTGTCCCCCATTGCAGAGAACGTCAAACTCCTTCCTGGACTAAAAAAAGGGGGTTACAGGCTATATTACCTTTCCAACTTCCCGGTTGATATTTTTGATGAAGTAAAAAAAAGCTATTCTTTCTTTAAATATTTTGATGGCGGAATTATTTCAGGTGCGGTCCACTATTCAAAACCAGATCCGGAAATATTCAATGCCTTGCTTCATAAATATGGTCTCCTTGCCAAAGAATGTTTTTTCATCGACGATATTGAGAAAAATGTTATCGTTGCAGAATCGATAGGAATGAAAGGATTTTGTACATCAGGATCGACAAATATTTCTGATGAATTTTTAAAAAGCCTGAAAGGGCATTAACCTTTTTTGTAAACCATAAAGATCATTAAGGGGAAAAACCAAAACTATTTTTCTCCCTTTTTCGATTTTAAATTTTCCTTCTTTTCAAAATCGATTTGACTTCTCCTTTTGTTTTTCGAACAAACAATCACCGTATTCGAAAAAACGGCTCTTTCAGATCAAAAATTCACGTCCGGTACCCGGGCTGGCTTAAAATACTCAACTCTCGTTGAGTTAAAACCAAAGGTAATTGAAGCTATTTGATTGTATTTATGACATTTAAGGTGGTTGCAGATATATATTGTTCCACGTGGAAACCAGCGTTATTTTTGAATGTATCTGGTAAGTATCTCTGCTTTTTTGGTTCCAATGAGTTTCTCTAGTTCATCGAAGGAGCATTTTTTGATTTTTTCCAGAGAACCGATTTCCTTCAATAAAATTTCTTTGGTTTTGATCCCTATCCCTTTTATTTCATCCAGTTCCGATTTTATCATCCCAGATGATCTTTTTTCACGGTGAAAATTTATTCCGAACCTGTGAGCCTCATTTCTTAATTGCTGAATTATTTTAAGGCTTATTGAATTTTTATCCAGGTAGAGAGGAACAGAGTCGCCGGGGAAATATATCTCTTCAAGCTTTTTTGCAATCCCTATAATTGTCAGCTTATCCTTTAAGCCAAGCTTCTCAAGGCTTTTTACTGCCGAGGAAAGCTGTCCCTTGCCTCCGTCGATTATCACCAGCTGTGGTAGTTTCTGATTTTCCTCGATCATTCTTTTATACCGTCTGTATACTATCTCCTCCATAGATGAAAAATCATCTGGCCCGGTAACTGTTTTTATGTTGAAGTGCCGGTAATCCTTTTTGCTGGGCTTGGCGTTCCTGAAAACCACACAAGCCGCAACCGGATTAGTACCCATAATATTTGAATTGTCAAAACACTCAATGTGAACAGGCATGTCGGCCATGTGAAGATCTGATTTCAGCCGCTCAAGGTTTTTACCTGTGCGATCCTTCGGCTTGGCAATCTCATGTTTCTTGCGTTGTTCAAGCTTATAATAGGTGGCGTTTCTCGCGGCCAGCTCGAGGAGCTTCATCTTGTCGCCTATTACCGGAACGGTATATTTGATTTTTTCAAGAAGAATATCGGGTTTAAACGGCACAATTATTTCTGGCGAATCGCTTGATAATTTTTGCCTTATCTCTGTTATTGCAAAGCCCAGCAGAGACTCCTTCTCCTCATCGACACGGCTTTTAATATCAAGCGTAAAAGCCTGAATTACAGCACCATTAACCACTTTAAGGTAGTTAAAGTATGAATTGTCGATGTCCTGGCTAATAGCAAAGACGTCGACATTTTTTATAGTCGAACTTACGATGGCAGACCGGCTCCTGTATTTTGAAAGCAGGTCGATCTTTTCCTTGATCAGTTGTGCTTTTTCGAACTGAAGCCCTTCAGAATATTTTATCATTATCTGCTTCAGGTGGTCAGATACCGTTGATATATTCCCTTTCAGAATATTTTTAAGCTGCTGGATGTTTTCATTATACTCCTCTTCTGTCTGAAGGCCGATGCACGGTGCCAGGCAGTTTCCAATATGGTACTCAAGGCAAGGCCTGAATTTCCCGGCTGCTATATTTCCCTTTGTAAGATTAAGAAAGCAGGTCCTTGGCTTATAAAGCTGCCGTATCAGATCTACAAGGGTCTTAACCATAAGGCCCGATGTATATGGACCAAAGTATAAAGAGCCGTCCTTAATCGTATTTCTCGTGCTGAAAACTCTGGGAAAAGGCTCGTTTTTTATGCATATCCACGGGTAGGTCTTATCATCTTTTAAAAGTATGTTATACCTGGGCTGCAGTTTCTTGATAAAGTTGTTCTCAAGTAAAAGTGCATCTGATTCGTTATCCACAACTATATGCCTGATGTCAGCGGCCTTCATCAGCATTACCGTTGTTTTGCCCGATTGATTTTTATTGAAGTAGGAAGAAACCCGCTTCCTGAGGCTTTTTGCCTTACCCACATAAATAATAATCCCCGAAGAGTCTACAAACTGGTAAACACCGGGCTTATCGGGAATTAAGGGTAATA
>Ga0209540_10000483_pt1 | contig 37622 bp, 30 predicted proteins | sample BarGraIncu01121A_FD_184501 | JGI IMG/M metagenome (GOLD analysis project Ga0209540, IMG submission 184501) | Arctic peat soil microbial communities from Barrow, Alaska - Barrow Graham LP Incubations 011-21A (SPAdes) (version 2) | ecosystem: Environmental > Terrestrial > Soil > Wetlands > Peat... | reverse complement strand
CTTGGGGAGTTACATTTATCCCACAAAGTAAACCATCTGTAGTTACCGTCAAATTATTCAACGCTGAATTTTTAGTTGGCTTTACAGCAAAAGTTCTGTTAGGATCAGCAACCGGACGGGTTCTTACAACAATGTCTTTTATCTTATAAGTAGTTTTATCTTCCGTGACAACTTTATTAGTTGCTAAGTAACGCTCGGAGTAGCGATAGAACATACCCGGTTTCTGAGTCAATTTTTCAGTTTGCACTTCAATTAGAAACTCTGTTTTGGGCAATGAATACACTAAAACCGATTCGCCATCTGCAATTGAGAAAGGCGTTTGAGCTGATGCAAAAAGTACTAGCATCAAGCATGTTGATAGAAAGAATAGCTTTTTCATAATTCTGTTATGAGTTACAAGTTATGGGTTACAAGAATAGGAGCCGATAGGACTCCCATTCTAAAACGTATAATAATGAACTTTATTTCTTCGCAGTAGCAACTTTCGCTTTTGGCTTGGCAGCAGTTTTTGCTTTAGCTGTCGATTTTGCTTTGGCAGGCGCCTTTGCTTTAGCCGGTGCTTTTGCTTTTTCCGGTTTTGCAGCCGCAGCTTTACGACCGAAAGGTTTCTTTTTATTGGCAGCTTCGGGCTGAGCAGCAATCAGATCCAAACAGACTTCAAGCGTTAGTGAAAGCGGATCGGTTCCTTTTGGTATTTTATAATTTACTTTGTCGCGTGTAAAATAGGGACCAAAACGACCATTGAGCACCTGAATTTCACTTTCAGCACCCAGGGTTTGAATGATACGATTTTTTTCAACCTCGCGTTTTTCTTCAATAATCTCGATAGCCCGTTCGGTGCTTACTTCCATCGGATCATCGGTTTTAGGCAAGGAATAAAAAGCACCATCGTGACGAATATACGGACCGAAACGACCAATAGCCACCGTCATGACCTTATCTTCAAATTCTCCCACCTGACGGGGAAGTTTAAATAAGTCGAGCGCTTGTTCATATGTAATGCTTTCGATGGACTGATCACGGCGTAAAGAGGCAAAAACAGGCTTCTCTTCTTCTTCCACTGTGCCGATTTGAGCCAACGGACCGTATTTACCGATTTTTACCGAAAGTTGACGTCCGCTTTTTGGATCTACACCCAAAATACGCTCTCCCACCTGACGTTCGGAATTTTTCATTGTATCCTCTACAATCGGGTGGAATTTTTTATAAAATTTATCGATAGATTCCGTCCACTTAATATCACCATCGGCAATATTATCAAACTCTTTTTCCACATCAGCCGTGAAATTATAGTTCAATACATCGGGAAAATATTCTGTCAAAAAGTCGGTAACTACAGTACCTATATCTGTTGGAAAAAGTTTTGATTTTTCAGCTCCGGTATTCTCGGCTTTGATTTTATCAGTAATCTTTCCTGCTTTTAATTTCAATACATTAAAATCACGTTTTAAAGCTTCGCGATCTCCTTTTTCTACATACAAACGGTTTTGAATAGTAGAAATAGTTGGTGCATAAGTTGAAGGACGACCAATGCCCAGCTCTTCCAGTTTGCGAACCAGACTTGCCTCTGCATAACGTGGAGGTTTTTGCGAGAAACGTTCCTGAGCCACAATCTCTATTGGCAACAATTTCTCTCCCTGATTCATTTTTGGCAATAATGAATCGTTCTCAGCATCCGTTTCGTCATCGGTAGACTCCAGATACACTTTCAGGAATCCGTCGAAAACGATTACTTCACCTGAAGCAACAAACTGGTGCTTTACACCGGAGATACTTATATAGATAGATGTTTTTTCAAGTTCGGCATCTGCCATTTGCGAAGCAATGGTTCGTTTCCAAATCAACTCGTACAAGCGTTTTTCCTGCGATGTACCTTCTACTGTATGTGCATTCATATAACTTGGACGAATGGCCTCATGCGCTTCTTGCGCACCTTTACTTTTAGTAGTAAACTTACGAATATGCACGTATTTTTCACCCGCCATGCTGATAATTTCAGCTTTAGAAGTTCCCAATGCCAAATCGGAAAGATTTACCGAGTCGGTACGCATGTAGGTTATTTTTCCGGCTTCGTAAAGGCGTTGAGCCACTTGCATAGTTTGCGACACAGAGAATCCAAGCTTGCGCGCTGCTTCTTGTTGCAATGTGGAAGTGGTAAAAGGTGGTGCCGGTGATTTTTTAGCCGGTTTGGTAATGATGCTATCCACACTAAATTGTGCATCCTTACATTTCTCCAAAAATTCCATCGCCTCGGCTTTTGTTGCAAATCGTTGTTGCAATTCAGCTTTCAACTCAATGGCTTTACCTGCTACGTCTACCGAATCGAAAATAGCATTGACACGATAAGTGGCTTCGGCTGTAAATTGGTTGATCTCACGTTCGCGCTCCACAATAAGTCTAACAGCAACTGACTGCACACGACCGGCCGACAAGGATGGACGAATTTTACGCCAAAGTATGGGTGAAAGTTCAAAACCCACAATGCGGTCGAGTACACGACGAGCTTGTTGGGCATCAACTAAATTTATATCTATATTACGTGGGGTTTCAATAGCATGAAGAATGGCCTCTTTTGTGATTTCGTGAAAAACAATTCGGCGTGTGTTTTCTGGCTTTAATTTCAACTCTTCGTATAGGTGCCAAGCAATGGCCTCTCCCTCGCGGTCTTCATCGGAAGCGAGCCATACAACTTCAGATTCCTTGCATGCTTTTTTTAATTCGGCTACTGTTTTTTTCTTATCAGTAGAAACAGCATATTGCGGTTGGTAATTATTTTCGAAGTCAATACCTATTCCTTTTTCGGCCAAATCGCGAATGTGCCCAAAACTGGACATAACATGATAGTCGCTTCCGAGGAATTTTTCTATCGTTTTGGCTTTAGCAGGGGACTCGACAATAACAAGGTTTTTAGGCATAAGAACAGATTAATTTACAATTTACAATATGTAATTTTCAAAATCGAGTGCAAAATAACAAAAACAAGTAGGTACGAGCCAAATTTTCAGCACATTATTTTTGTTTTTTATTGAATTTGGTAGCAAAATGGGCATATTTGATACATAAAAATATATTAAATTCACTAAACATGCAATTTTCGATTAAAATATTGACTGTTATAATTCACTAATAGTCAAGATGAAAAAATGACGAGCCGACTTTAAGTCTGCCCGTCATTTAAACTATATAGTTTTATCTTTTATGCAATCCGCACTCTTTTTGATCGGGATTTTCCCACCACCATCGTCCGGCACGAATATCTTCACCCGGCTCAATGGCTCGCGTACACGGTTGACAACCGATGCTTGGAAAACCTTTGTCGTGGAGTTTGTTGTACGGCACCTGATGTTGTTTGATATAATCCCACACTTCTTGTTCTGAGAAATTAATCAGTGGGTTGAGTTTTATAAGTTGATTGCCTTCGTCCCACTCTACCAGTTGCACGGTCTGACGAGTAACTGATTGGTCGCGACGCAATCCACAAATCCAAACATCGAGACCCGCAAATGCACGCTTCAAAGGCTCCAGTTTACGTACCTGACAGCATCTTTTTCGTTGGTCGATACCATTATAAAAGAGATTAACTCCCTCCGCCTTCACCATTTTTTCCACTTCGGTGTGATCGGGGAAAAAGACCTCGAGTTTTATGTCGTACTTCGAATTCGTACGCTCAATCAAACTATAGGTTTCGGGGAAGAGTCGACCTGTATCCAGCGTAAAAATACGGGTATCCTTATCTACCTTGACAACCAGATCAGTCAACACCTGATCTTCAATGCCCAGACTAGATGACAAAGCAATTTTGCCTTTGTATTCTTCCAGAAAAAAACGAAGCACTTCTTCGGGCGACTTGTCCTGAAATTGTTGGTTGAGTTGTTCTATATTCATATATTATATGACCCCCAACCCCCAAATGGGGGCTAAAGAGCTAGTATTTGATTTAAAAAAAATTAGAAAACTGGTCTTAAAGCCCCTTCAGGGGTTTGGGGTCAAATGGCAAACGATTCATCTTCCAAATCGTGTACAATCATTCCTGCACCAACGGTTTCGAAGGTATTCTCGTCAATCAGCACCAAACTACCGGTAATGCGGTTTTCCTGATACGAATCGTACTTAAGCGGTTTCATTGCTTTAATCGTGATATGTGCAATATCGTTTACATTTACGGTTTTATCATCCAAAATATTTTCCAGCGTATTGATGTTTACTTTATAATGTACTTCTTTGATAATGGCACGCGTTTCGTCGGTTGCATGGCGAATGATATATTTTCCACCCACATTTAATGGTCGGTGATTCAGCCAGCAAACCATAATCGATACATTGGCACTAACAGTTGGTTTATGTTCATCCGATTTTACAATAATATCACCACGACTAATGTCGACATTATCGGCCAAACGGATAGAAACCGATTGTGGAGTAAATGCCTCTTCGAGCGATTGATTACCTTCGTCGATGGCCACAATCTTTGAGGCTGTCTTCGATGGCAAAACAGTTACTGCATCGCCCACTTTAAAGCTGCCACCCGAGATACGACCGGCGTATCCGCGATAATCGTGAAACTCATCGCTGTATGGACGAATAACATATTGTACCGGAAAACGTGCAGGTAGTTTAGTTTCATCAACACGTACAGGCAATGTTTCGAGCAAGTGCAACAAGGTTTCGCCTTTGTACCAGGGTGTCTTGGTAGAAGCATCCACCACATTATCGCCATTCAATGCCGAAATGGGAATAAAGATGACATTCTTCAACTTTAATATTTTGGAAATTTCTTCGTATTCCTTTTTTATAGTATTGAAAACATCTTCGGAAAAATCGACCAAATCCATTTTATTGATGGCCACCACTACATTAGGTATTTGCAATAATGAAGCAATGTACGAGTGACGTTTGCTTTGCTCGATAATTCCATTACGGGCATCGATAAGAATAATAGCCACATCGGCAGTAGAAGCACCAGTAACCATGTTACGGGTATATTCAATATGTCCCGGAGTGTCGGCAATAATAAATTTTCGTTTAGGCGTAGCAAAATAGCGGTAAGCCACATCAATAGTAATGCCTTGCTCGCGTTCGGCGCGGAGTCCATCGGTAAGCAACGCAAGGTTTACTTCATCGCCCAGACCAAGACGCTTGCTCGCATCTTTTACGGCTTGCATTTGATCTTCGAAAATAGATTTGCTATCGTAAAGCAATCGGCCGATAAGTGTACTCTTGCCATCATCCACGCTTCCTGCGGTACTAAACCGCAAAAGCTCCATATCTAAATATCCTGTTGTATCTTTTGTTTGTGTTGACATAATCTTGTTTTTGTTCAATTGTGAATTGTAAATTATCAATTATGAATTGATCAGAAATATCCCGCCTTCTTTCTGTCTTCCATAGCCGCTTCGGAGCGTTTATCGTCCGATCGTCCACCCCGTTCGGTAACACGTGAACTGGCTATTTCGTCGATAATATCTACCAATGAATTGGCAGTTGAAAGTGTCAAACCGGTACAGGTAATATCACCGATAGTACGACAACGAACTTGTTTCACCTCCACCGTTTCGGTTGGTTTACGCGGAATGGCATCCAAAGCTGCATAAATTACTCCGTCGCGCTCAAATACTTCACGTTCATGAGTATAATATAATGATGGAAGAGGAATATTTTCCTGCAAAATATATTGCCACACGTCCATCTCCGTCCAGTTGCTGATAGGGAAAACGCGGAAATGCTCGCCCAGTTGTTTTTTTCCGTTGAAGATATTCCACAATTCAGGACGTTGGTTTTTAGGATCCCATTGTCCAAACTCATCGCGGTGTGAAAAGAAACGCTCCTTGGCACGGGCCTTTTCCTCGTCGCGACGAGCGCCACCCAATGCAGCATCAAATTTATGTTCTTCGAGCGTATCCAACAGCGTAACCGTTTGCAGTTTATTGCGACTGGCCGTATAACCTTTCTCCTCGACCGCACGACCTGTTTTTATCGATTCTTCAACCGATCCAACTATTAAGTCGGCACCCAACAGCTTTACTAATTCATCGCGATACGTAATGGTTTCTTCGAAATTATGTCCTGTGTCGATATGCACAAATGGAAATGGAATGGCAGCCGGGTAAAAGGCTTTGTAAGCCAAATAAGCCATTACGATAGAATCTTTTCCGCCCGAAAAAAGCAAAGCCGGTTTTTCGAACTGCGCAGCTACTTCACGTAAAATGAAGATTGATTCGGACTCTAATTCTTTGAGGTGAGTTAGTTTGTAGCTCATAGATATTGTTGGATTGTGTAATTGTTGATTTGTGTAATTGAATACGATGCAAAATTACGTCGCACATCAACGCAAAAGAATACCGCAATAGAAGTAAATATATACCATAAATAGGGTAGACAATCTGCGCTATTAATGAATAGCTACCCTCAACTTCGAAAAGCGTTTTTACTGATAGGGATGTCGCAACTATCATTTTGTCAGAAAATTATCTGCTTTAAACTCCATAGCATGTGCTGTAGCATTCATAGCACGTCGCTTAAGCATAAAACGATGTGCATTTTGACAAAAACGATGTAGTATGGGCTTCATAGCACATCGTTTTGGTCTAAAAGCATGTGCTATGGACTTCATATAACATGCTGAAAACTCCATATCACATGTTTTTATACAGAAAATCCTATCTTCATGGAGGAAAGCACCATGCAAAAGATAAGATTACCGGTAATTGAGTCGACTTTGTATCAAATTCTGTTTTTCAAATTCTCAACGCTTTATTTTCTTCTTTGATCCGTACAAAAAGCATAATGAAATTGAGAATAGTAAAAACAATGGCGGTAAAATAGAGGTTGAACACAAGAGGAATAATTGCAATTTCTGCTATCACAATTACATAATTAGGGTGTTTGAAGTATTTGTATGCCCCTTTTTTGACAAGCGGGAAACCGGTAACATGGTAAATCTTGGTGTTCCAGAATTTACCCAACGAACCTATAACCCAAACTTTAAACGCCAAAAGCATAAAATAGAGTACCAGTAATACAGCATTGAACGACCCGTTTTGTATAGTGTAATACTCCACCATCAACGAAATGAGAAAGAGCGCATGAAGCGCCACTATAAACGGATAATGCTTCCGCCCATACTCAACAGCACCCTGCTCTACTAACCAGGTTTCGTTCCTACGGGAGTGGAGCAATTCCACAGCCCGGGTAAGAATAACGAACGAAATGAAAAAGAAGAAGGCCATATTATTTATTCATTTGAAGTAAAACCATCTCGCACGAAAAACCTGGTCCCATAGATACCATTAGTCCATAACCATTCTCGAAACCCTGGGTAAAGAATCTTTCCAACACGTATAGCACCGTTGCGCTGGACATGTTACCATTCTCGTTCATCACTTCGCGAGTATTTTTCAGAAAATCACCTTCCACCTCCAACACATCCTGATAAGCAGTGAGTATTTTCTTTCCTCCGGGATGGAAAATAAAATTCTTAATGTCTGATATTTTCAACTGATGTTTATCAAGAAATGAAGTGATATCGTTGTTTACGTTTTCATGAATAATGCTTGGGATGTCTGACGAAAACAGCACTTTGAATCCCGCATCCATAAACTCCCAACCCATAACATCCAACGAATCATAATAGAGCTTGCTCTCATTGGCCAGGAATGTGATTTTATTTTTAGTCTTGTTTACATGATGATCGCCGGTAACTAGGCAAGCTGCAACCCCGTCGGCAAAAAGGCTTGAACCGATAAAATTACTTTTGCTATAATCGTTTCGCAAAAAAGTCAGCGAGCATAACTCCACCGCTACCAATAGGACCACAGCATCCGGATTGGCTTTGGCCAGCGTATGCGCTTTTGCATAGCCCGAAACACCACCTCCACATCCCAAACCAAAAATTGACATGCGGTTTACGTGCTGACTCAGTCTCATTTTATTGATAATAAGTGCATCCAAACTAGGGGTGGAAAGTCCGGTGGTGGAAATAAAAATAAGATCGGTAATGTCTTCTTTTTTGATTTGTGCCGATAAAATACACTCTTCAATGGCTTTAATGGAATATTCGAGCGACATCCGGATATATTCGGCATTTTGTTCCTGAAAACCATGCAAATTGACATAATAATCTAGCGGTTTACAGAAATTCCTGGTTATAATCTCGGTACTATCAAATGCGACTAGCATTCTCTCCACTTGAGGATAAGAGGGAGCAAATAAATTTTTGGCATGTTGTTTTACCTCTTGTTGACTTGTTTTAAAAGGGAAATCGATCTTAGAAATGGCTGCTAGTGATGGCATAAATAGTAGGGATTTTAGACTTTTAGTATTGCAATGAGATAAATAAAACAATTGCTCATCTAACAATTTTAAACACTTGATTGTTTCACTCGTGCAAGAATTGTCCTAAATAATCGTTTCATCCACAATTACTGATGCACGATATGAAAATCAACAACGATTAAAATATAAAGTATATAACTTGTACAAATATATATTTTATATAATTATCTTGAAATTAGTTTGATTATTAATTAGAATGAGTTTACCTTTACACTCCAATTTAGTTGGTCATAAAATATTTATTTTGATATGCATTTATTAGTTGTAGGCATTAATTTTAAAACAGCAGATGTCAGTATCCGGGAGAAACTTCATTTTTCTAATGAAATAAAACCTAAGGCGTTGCATCTCCTGAACACATATAAATCGATAAAAGGCAGTGTAATACTATCCACCTGTAATCGGGTGGAAATTTACACCTCGGTAAGTGATGTGGAAAAAGGAAGCAATGAAGTTCTTGATTTTATCAGTACGTTTCATTCCATCCCAACAGACAAACTTTTGCCAATTGTGTATAAAAAGAACTGTCAGGATGCGGTGGTGCACCTCTTCAAAGTGGCATCCAGCTTAGATTCGATGGTACTGGGCGAATATCAGATTCAGGGACAAGTAAGAGATGCCTATTTCGAAGCAAAGGATAATGAATCCACTAACAGTTTGCTGAATAAGGTATTTCAAACAGCTATTCAGATAGGTAAAAAAGTCCGCTCTGAAACAAAAATAGGCGATGGCTCAGTATCGGTAGCCACATTAGCTGTGGATATGGTGAAACAAATTTTTGGCGACCGCGAAAATGTCAATATTCTATTGATAGGTGCCGGTAAAATATCCAACCTCACAGCCGATTATCTTCAACAAAAATTCAAAAACTGTAATATAACGGTGGCAAACCGATCGGGAGCTACCGAACTGGCTCAACGTGTGGATGCTAAAACCATTGAGTATTCTGAACGATTTGATGGTATACTTAAAAACGACATCATTATCGCTTCTACCAGTGCACCCAACTTTATTGTTTGTCGCCATGAAATAAACATGATGGAAGAAGCTTTACAAGGTAAAACCCGCATTTTTATCGATTTATCCATACCCCGAAACATTGATCCGGAAATCAACAACATTGAGAACTGCTTCGTTTATTCTATCGATGACATTAACAAGATGATAGACTCTAATCTTGATAAAAGAACGCTTGAAGTGTCGAAAGCTGAAGAAATCATCAAAGATATTTCGGAAGATTATTTTGAATGGTATTCCAAACAGTTCATTATGCCGGCCATGGCCGAAATAAAAAAAGGATTGGTAGTCGTAAAGCAAAGCACACTGGATCTGCACGAAGCATTTACAAATAAACTGGACAAAACACAAAAGGAGGATTTGAGTAGAGTGTTGGATGCCTATTCCGACAGAATTATCAAAGTTATCATGTCCAATCTGAGAAAAGCAAGCACCAGAGAAGAAATGATTTCCATTACTAAAACATTGAAAGACTCCTTTACCATAGAAACTCATGAGGATGAATAGAAAATACCTTGTCGCTACCCGCCCCAGTTTGCTGGCATATACTCAAACGCAGCAAACGGTTGAATTGATGAAGGCACAACATCCGGATTGCGAATTTGAAATCGTAAAAATATCTACTCACGGCGATGCTGTAACCGATAAACCCCTGACTGCTTTTGGCGGAACCGGGGTTTTTGTCAAAGAACTGGAGAATGCTATTCTGGAAGGTAGAGCCGATTTTGCCATACATAGCCTGAAAGATGTACCCAGTATTCAGCCCGAAGGATTAGTACTCGCTGCTTTCCCTACAAGGGAAGATCCACGCGATGTATTACTTATAAAAAACGGATTAAGCATTGATGAACTGAAAGATAATTGCACCATTGGAACAGGCAGTCCGCGCCGCATAGTACAAATAGCCGAACTAAAACCCGGAGCTACTTTTACTGATTTGCGAGGGAATATTGATACCCGTTTAAAAAAACTCGAAGAGGGTCAATACGATGCCATAGTGCTTGCCGCTGCCGGACTACGAAGACTGGGAAAAGAAATTGATGCAAAAGCATTTCTACCCGTCGACACGTGCATACCTGCCATTGGACAAGGTGCGATAACCATAGAATGCCGCAAGGATGATGAAGAAACAATAGCATTGCTTCGAACCATCAACAACAAGGATACCGAAACAGCTATTCTTGCCGAAAGAGCATTTATGAAAACCGTAGGTGGAGGATGTAAATTTCCATTGGGAGCTTATGCCACCATTGAAAATGAAACGGTACAGCTGGCAGTTATGTTGGGGAACCATCACACGCAGCAAATCCTTCGGTTTTCAGACAAGGCAAGTGTCACTGAAGCTGAAAAATTAGGAAAGAATCTAGCAGAAAAAATTATAGCAGAAGCCAATAAACTGGGAATAGAGATATTGAAATAAAGCCGGGAGGTCGGAATTCCGATTCCTACACAAACCGATTTCGACCGAACTAAGTTCAACAACGCCATGAGCACATTAACTGGAAAAATAATCATTTCTACCCGACCGCTGACTGAAGATGACACCATCAAAAATCATCTGACAGCCAAAGGAGCTTATGTGCTTGATTTTCCGATGATAAGAACTACCGGTTTTGAGCTGACTGCTGAACAGAAATCGATACTTCGAACCATAAATGAGTACGAGTGGATAGTGTTTACAAGCAAGAATGGAGTAATTCATTTTTACAAGCAGTTGAATGCGTTGAACATTGATGAAAAAATAATAGCTGGTAAGAAAATAGCCGTTATTGGTAAAAGCACAGGCGAAGAAGTACTGAAACACAACGGAAGCACCCACCTGATATCTTCAGGCAAAACATCGGAAGATTTACTTGCCGAAATTAAGAAAGAAATTAAGCCTACTGATAAAGCACTGTTGGCTCTTGGTGAACTGGCGGAAGATAAGCTCGAAAAAGGACTTGCTCCCATCTGCATAGTTCATCGTATAAATGTGTACAAAACAATAGAGTTGGAATATACAACCAATGAAATAATCGAACGAATAAAAAGCGATAATTATCTGATTATACTCTTTACCAGCCCATCAGGATTTCGGAATTTCAACAAAATAATGCTTGCAAACAATATAACATCCGAAGTCAGGGCTGCATGCATCGGCAAGACCACAAAAATGGAACTATTGAAAAACAATTGTTGTCCGTTGGTTGTTTCTCCGAAGTCGGATGCAGAAAGTTTTACAAACGAAATTGAACGATTTTTCAACAACAATAAAAATATATAGCATATGTCATTCCCTGTAACAAGACTCCGTCGCCTAAGAAAGAATCCTATTCTTAGAAGCATGATTTCAGAAACGTCCATCAGTGCTGATGATTTAATCATGCCGTTATTTGTTTGTCCGGGCACAAACGTAAACAATCCTATTTCGTCCATGCCGGGCAATTCGCAATTATCCATCGACTTATTGTTGGAAGAGTGCGCTAGAATACTTGCTGCGGGCGTCAAATCGGTTTTGCTTTTTGGAATCCCTGAAAGTAAAGACGAAGACGGTCATGTGGCTTGCGAACACAATGGTATTGTTCAGAAAGCCATCCGTGCCATAAAAGGACAATTTGGAAATGACTTGTTGATAGTAGCCGATGTTTGTAACTGCGAATATACAACGCACGGACATTGCGGAACGATTGTAGATGGTGATGTAGACAACGACCTTACTTTGGTAACGCTTGCCAGCCAATCATTATCGCTGGCACAAGCCGGTGCTGATGTGATTGCCCCGAGCGATATGATGGACGGACGTGTAAAGAAAATCCGTGAAATATTGGACGAAAACGGCTTTAGCCAAACACCTATCATGGCTTATTCTGCAAAATACGCTTCGGGATTTTACGGTCCGTTTCGTGAAGCTGCAGAGTCGGCTCCAAAATTTGGCGACCGTCGCAGCTACCAAATGAATCCTGCCAACTCCGACGAAGCCATGCGCGAAATTGCTCTTGATATCGAAGAAGGAGCTGATATCGTAATGGTAAAACCGGCTATGAGTTACCTTGACATTATTTACCGGGCAAAACAAACCTTCAACATACCAGTAGCAGCCTACAGTGTGAGTGGCGAGTTTTCGATGATAAAAGCTGCTGGAGCTAACGATTGGATTGACCAGGAACGTATAATGATGGAAGTGGTACTCTCTATAAAACGTGCCGGTGCCGACATTATCATTACTTATTTTGCTAAAGAAATTGCAGAAGTATTAAACAGAAAATAAAAAAAGACCCCATTTGGGGGTTGGGGGTCTTAAAATACCAGATTATGAATATAGAAAACAGCAAAATAGCTTTTAAAAATGCATGCGAAGTAATTCCTGGCGGTGTAAATTCTCCGGTAAGAGCTTTCAAAAGCGTAGGCGGACAGCCCATTTTAATCAGCAAGGGCAAAGGTTCAAAGATTACCGACATTGACGGAAACGAATATATAGATTTTATAAGTTCGTGGGGTCCATTAATCCTGGGACACGCTTATCCACCTATAGTTGAGGCAATTCAGAAAGCGGCTGAACTAGGCACAAGTTACGGCGCACCTACTTTGCAGGAAACCGAAATGGCGGAACTGATCGTCAGTATGGTACCATCCATCGAAATGGTAAGAATGGTAAGCTCCGGCACGGAAGCTACCATGAGTGCCATCCGCTTGGCACGTGGCGTGACCGGAAGAAGTAAAATTCTGAAATTTGCCGGCTGTTATCACGGTCATGGCGATAGTTTCCTGATCAAAGCCGGTTCGGGTGCACTGACGCTTGGATTGCCGGATAGTCCGGGCGTTCCCGAAAGCATTGCTAAAGATACACTGACAGCTAATTACAACGATCTACCTTCCGTAGAAAAAATGTTTGCTGAATATGGAAACCAAATTGCAGCTATCATCGTTGAACCTGTGGCTGCCAACATGGGTACAGTCCTTCCACAAAAAGGATTTTTGGAAGGACTACGAAAAATTACCGAAGACAATGGTGCTTTGTTGATTTTTGACGAAGTCATTACCGGCTTCAGGTTATCGCCCGGTGGTGCACAACAATACTACGGCGTGATGCCCGACATTACAACTCTTGGTAAAATTATTGGTGGTGGCTTACCTGTTGGTGCATACGGTGGAAAAAAATCCATTATGGAGCAATTGGCACCGGTCGGACCAATTTATCAGGCCGGAACATTATCGGGAAATCCGTTGGCTATGGCTGCCGGACTGGAAATGCTCAAAACATTGAAAAACAATCCGTCTATCTACGAAGAACTGGAACGCAAAGCAGCTAAGTTAGAAAAAGGATTAAAAGAAAATCTACAAAAAACCGGGGTGAAAGCAGTTATCAATCGCGTTGGATCATTGTTGACTATGTTTTTTACCGACCTGGAAAAAGTTGAATCATTCGAAGAAGTGATGAAATCCGATCAAGCCAAGTATGCCAGATATTTTAGTCTGGCACTTGAAGCAGGCATTTATTTAGCGCCATCTCAGTTCGAAGCTGCCTTTATCTCCAACGCACACAGCGACGAAGATATCGAAAAAACAATTGAAGCCAGTTATCAGGCAATGACAAAATTATAACCCAAAGAAAAGCAACATGTCAAACTCAATATTCATAGATACTCTCAAAGGCGTTAAACGTGAAAGACCACCAATTTGGTTTATGCGCCAGGCTGGTCGGGTTCTCCCCTCCTATCTCGAACTACGCAAGCAACATAGTTTCCGAGAATTAATGCTAAACCCTGAGTTGGCAGCAGAAGTTACCTTACTACCAGTACATGATTTAGGCGTAGATGCGGCAATCTTATTTTCCGACATTCTTATCATTCCCGAAGCATTGGGAATGGATTTGAAATTTACGGATAAAGGTCCTGTTTTTGATAATCCGTTGCAAGATGCCAGAAATCAACTGTCATCGTTGAAAGCCGATAGTTCTAAATTAGAACACGTGTACAAAGCGCTGGACATTATCAAAAAACAAAAGCCTGAAGATGTTGCTCTGATTGGATTTTGCGGGGCACCGTTTACCACTTTCTGCTATATGGTAGAAGGCAATAGCGCCAATCATAATTTTTCGAATGCCATCAAACTGTTCTACAACGATCCAAAATTGTCGGCACAAATTCTGGAAATAATTACCGAACTTTCCATTGAATACGCCACTACGCAAACAGAACATGGCATTGATGTGTTTCAACTATTCGAAACGCATGCAGGCCTGATTCCTTCCGAAATGTATATAGAACGCATCATGCCTTTTGTAAACAGAATAACCAATGCGGTGAGAAGTAAAAACACACCCGTGATATTTTTCCCGAAAGGCCTTGGCACCGGACTGGCGCATATCAACTATGATGTGACCGATTTCGTAGGTATCGACTGGCAATATTCATTGCCGGAAGCCAGAGCACTGTGCGACAACAAAGTAGGCGTTCAGGGGAATCTGGATCCGCGCATTTTGGCTATCGACAATAAAGAAATTCTGGAAGCAGAACTTGAAAAATATAAAACTTTTGGTCAACAAAACCATAACTGGATTTTTAATACCGGTCATGGACTTTCGCCCGACAATAAACTTGAAAACGTAAAGTTTGTTGTAGACTGGGTAAAAAAGACCAATTGGAACAGAGACTAAATAATTCCCAACATGAAAATAACTCCCGAATTTTTAAATAAATACAATAAAACAGGGCCACGATATACAAGTTATCCGCCGGCCACCAGTTTTAATACCAACTTTACAGCGGCCGACTATATTCCGGCTGTTATAAAGTCGAATGCGCAATACCCTGAAAGTATTTCTATCTATATTCATATTCCGTTTTGTCCGCAATTGTGCCATTTTTGTGGTTGTAATACTACTGCATTCGAAAGTGCTGCTAAAATCAGACGGTATATCGATTGTATTCTGAAAGAGATAGATACTGTGGCACAGCATATCGATAAATCGCGCAAAGTGAGTCAGATCCACTGGGGTGGTGGTACACCTAACTCCATTAATTTTGATTATCTCGCAGAAATTACCGAAAAAATAAAATCGCTCTTCCAGTTCACCGAAAACCCGGAGATAGCCATTGAGTGCAGTCCTGCTTACCTGACTATGGAAGATATCGATCGGTTGGCTGTTATTGGGTTCAATCGCGTGAGTATGGGTATTCAGGATTTTAATCCGGAAGTGCTGAAAGCTATCAACCGTCGTCCGCCAAAGTTCCCTATCGAACAAGTGATGGAACGCCTGCGCCAAAATAATTTCAAAGGTATTAATCTGGATTTGGTCTACGGACTGCCTTTACAAACGCTCGAAAGCTTCAAACAAAATGTAGAAAAAGCCATCGTTTTATCACCGGACCGCATAGTAACATTCTCGTACGCTCACGTGCCCTGGGTGAATCCTAACCAAAAGAAAATGGACGAAACTCACATGGCTGACCCCGAAGAAAAGTTGCAAATGCTGCTTGCCGGATACGAAATAATGACAAACAAAGGCTACGAAGCCATTGGTATGGATCACTTTGCGAAGCCAACCGACAATCTTGCCATTGCGAAGCACAATAAAAATCTGCACCGCAATTTTCAGGGATATTGTACCCGCGAAACAACCGGACAGGTATATGCTTTCGGTACGTCTTCCATCTCGCAACTGTGGGGAACTTATGCCCAAAACATCAAAAACCTTCACCACTACATGGATGCCATTGAGGCAACCGGATTGGCGACAGAACGTGGTTACAGCCTTACAAATGAGGAAATTATTATTCGTGAGGTGATTAATCAGGTGATGTGCAACGGCTACCTAAATTTTGAGGAGATAGCTCAACATTTGAAATGTAGCGCCGGAGAAATAATTGCTGTTACGGGCTATCATCCCTCCAAGCTAGACCCATTTATTGAAGATGGACTGGTGGAAATCATTGATAATAATATCCATGTAAGTGCTGATGGGATGTTCGTAGTCAGAAACATTGCCATGCTTTTTGACCCATTTTTGGGAAGCACCGACTCTCAATTTTCGAAAACGGTATGACGGGCGTATTATTGATAAACATGGGATCGCCTCTTTCCAAGAAGGAAATGAGGCAGTTCTTGTTTAATATGTTCAGCGACAAAGCCATCCTCCCCTTTCAGAAGATTCCCCGAACGCTGCTGGCCTTTATGATCAGTACCTTTCGCCATTCGGGATCGTGGAAAAAGTACCAGCAAATAGGAGGTTCTAAGCTGAAAGAATCGATGAAGCTCATCAACGAGCAACTTGCTTCGGAGATTGGCAAAGATTATGTGGTAACTTCCGCTTATTCCTACAGTAAACCCGGCATACAACAAGGTGTGGAAACGCTTCGTGACAAAGGAATCAAGGACATCCGGGTTATTACTATGTATCCTCACTCGGCCTATTCAACTACAGAAAGTGTAAAAACAGATCTGGCAATAATTCAGAAGAAATATCCTGAACTGAAAATGGCGGAACTTGTGACTTATGGCGAAAACGAATTATTTATCAATTACTGGGTGGATAATATTCAGAAAGCCATTGATAAATACGGATATAAGCATCCAACGCTCGTCTTTAGTGCTCACGCCATCCCGCAGTACAATGTGGATGATGGTGATACGTATGTAGACGAAATCAAGGCTTCGGCCAAGCTGATTGCCGATAAACTGAAATTACCGTACAGAGTAGCATTTCAATCCAAAATTGGGAAAGTGAAATGGGTAGACCCCGACACCAAAGATTGTCTGAAAACGATGAAAGCTGAGGGCATCGATGAAATAATGCTTGTTCCGATAAGTTTTGTAAACGAGAACCTTGAAACAACTTATGATCAAGGTATTGAAATTGCTCCCTATGGAAAAGAAGAACTTGGATTCAAACATATCTGCCGCGTAGAAATTCCGGCATCACATCCGCTATTGATAGCCACTTTCAAACAATTACTCATAGAAAAATGACAACAAATACCAACGAAACAATGACCGATGTCGTCGTTTTAGGCGCCGGACTCACCGGACTTACTACAGCTCATTACCTAAATAAATTCAATAAGAAATTTATCGTTCTTGAAAAACAAATCCAAGTCGGAGGAGTCATTCAATCGATAAAAGAAAATGGATTTTTGTATGAGAATGGTCCAAATACGGGAGTTATTGGCAATTCTACCGTGGTGGAACTTTTCGAAGAACTGGCGGGGAAATGTGAGTTGGAAGTGGGAGGCGAAAATGTAAAAAAGAGATTTATTCTGAAAAACGGAAAGTGGGAACATCTACCTCAGGGACTTAAAGATGCTGTTAATACCCCCTTATTTTCGTTGAAAGATAAATTCAGAATACTGGGCGAGCCCTTTCGTCCTGCGGGAAAAAATCCACATGAAAATTTGGCCTCATTTGTAAAAAGAAGAATGGGCAAAAGCTTTCTAAATTATGCCATCGACCCATTTATCATTGGTGTGTATGCCGGCGACCCAAACTATTTGATTCCTAAATATGCCTTGCCCAAACTCTATGATTTGGAACAAAAATACGGTAGTTTGATTGGTGGTTCGTTTCGGAAAGGATTTCAAAAGAAAACCGAAGAAGAAAAGAAAGTCAGCAAAAAAGTATTTTCATGCGTTAATGGGTTAGGGTCGCTGACAAAGGCATTACATAAATCGGTAGGGGCTGATAATATTGTTTTAGGTGCTGAAAATATAACCGTTCAGCCTGCTGAAAGCGGTTATATCGTTAGGTATCAAAATGCAAACGGAGAAAGTTGTACGGTCAGAGCCAACAAGGTAATCAGCACCCTCGGTGCTCATGCCTTGGCTAAAACACTGCCTTTTATTGAAGAATCTGCAATGGCTAAGATAGACTCTTTGCTTTACACTAAAGTTATTGAGCTGGCTATCGGCTTTAATCATTGGCAGGGACAGGAACTCGACGGATTTGGCGGATTAATTCCGTCGCTGGAAAAACGCGACATACTTGGTGTGCTGTACATGTCTTCGTTATTTAAAAATCGTGCTCCAGAAGGTGGGGCTTTGCTCTCTATTTTTATGGGTGGCGTTCGTCGTCAGGATCTTATTCAACTCAGCGACGTGGAAATTACCCGTATTGTGGAACGAGAATGTAAAGAACTACTAGGTTTAAGTACCTTCTCGCCCGATTTATTTAAAATTATTCGTCACAATTGGGCCATTCCCCAATACGGTGTGGAAAGTGGCGAACGTTTTTCAACCATCAGTCTGCTCGAAAAACAATATCCCGGCTTACAAATCGGTGGCAATCTACGCAACGGCATTGGCATGGCCGACCGTATAAAACAAGCGAAAGAACTGGCGCAAAACGCACTTTAATGTTACAGTAACCCTAGTGTTTCTGCAATGCCGGTGCGGGATGAAATCACTTCACCTATCACAATAATGATGGGTGTGGGATAGACGGTTTCACTGCCCGCAAGCTCCTCCAGAGTGGTCAGAAATTCTGTTTGATTGGGCAAAGACACATTATGCACCAATGCCACCGGGGTTTTCGGATCGCGACCTTCGGCAATGGCTTTGGCAGCTATCTTATGAATGGTAGAACCCGCCATAAAACACACCAGGGTATCGGTATTGGGCAAATGGACATCAGAAGTATGACCAGTAATAAAGGCCACCGACTTGGCAATGCCCCGCAACGTTAAAGGTATTTGAGTGAGCGATGCAACAGCAATACCGGTAGAAATTCCGGGAATGACTTTTACCGATACACCGTAACTTTTCAAAAACTCAATTTCCTCACCACCGTGTGCAAAAACCATTGGATCACCGCCTTTTAAGCGCACAACTTCGTGACCAGCCAGAGCTGAATCCAGAATCAGTTGATTAATTTCGTCTTGTTCATGACTGTGGCAATGTTTGCGTTTGCCCACATATATTTTCTCACCTTTGTAGTTATCCAGAAAAGTCTGATTTACCAAATCGTCATGAAATATAACATCTGCTTTTGCAAGTGCTTTATCACCGGCAATGGTCAACAAATCGGGATCGCCCGGTCCAAAACCAACCAGAGTTACCTTGCCATATTCAATCTGATTTTCTTCAATCTCTTGTTTCAATAAACTCATGTTTTATCCCAGTTTTTTCAAAATATCCAAACCTTGTTCCCACTCACCATATCCCGACAGGCTATTGATATGCCCGGCTTCGCCAATGTTGATAAATTCACTACCCCATTTGTTGGCATAATATTCTGCCCTCTCGATACTTATCCATGGATCATTGGTGCTGGCCACCAGCGTCGTGCGAAAAGGAATCCGTTGAGTTGGAGTTTCCGTTATCAAAATATTGTCAGCCTTTTCCCGAATCACATCTACATCCGGTGGAGCCACTAGCAACGCAGCTTTCACCGAACGGTTATAGCGTTTTACCCATTCGGCCACTGTGAGACAACCCAAACTATGCGCCACCAATACCACCGATTCGGGGTCGTATCCGGCAATGGCCTTATCAATATTGTCTGCCCATTCTGCTATATCGGGATGCTCCCAGTCGCGTTGCTGAATGCGTTGAAAGTTTGGTTGAGTAGTTTCAATCCATGTTTGCCAGTGATCGGCACCTGAACCCTGATAACCGGGTATTATAAAGTAGTTTGTCATATGCGTTTGAAATTAAGAGTTTAGTTATCCTCTTTGGACGATACAAAATTCCTCAATTTCCCGGGTTAGTACAATCGCACGCTTATGGTAAATTTATACCGCATTTGGGGTATGGAGATTAGCTTTTACAAATGAATTGTCCCATCTTGAAACAACTTAGTAATTTGATTACGAATATCAACCGATTGCATGGCGTTCCTACCATTTGTTCCTATCGAAACAGTAACATGTTCTTCTTTATGAATTGCCGGTGATACAAAATCGCACAACATAGGTGCGTCACATACGCTGGTAAGAATTCCCAGCTCTTCGGCATCTACTTTTATCTGGGCATTCAATTCGTGATTGCCCGTACAAACATAAACCAGAAAGAAACCTTCCAAATCGCTTTTCTCGTATTCTTTTTCGATAAAAGCATAGGGCAGTTTTTTTATTTCGTCGGTAAAATCAGGTGAAATAACGGTTACATTCGTCACAAAACGAGCCATAATAGTTGCTTTGTGAGTTGCCACTTTTCCACCACCAATAAGAAGTATTTTCTTATTGGTTACATTGATGGAAATAGGCAGGAATTGTAAATCTTCTCGGGTCATATTAAACAAAACCTTAATTATGAAAATTTAAACCGGCAGTGGTTGCTTTCACATATTCTTTGCGAATAACAAAATCGCCAAAATGCTCATCGGCAGTTCTATTTTTAGCAAAGTCTTCCAAAATTGGCGTTAGTGCTGCAATAATTTCGTCTTCCGACAGCATTTCTTTATAAAGTTTGTTCAATCTCTCACCTGTGAAGCTAGCTCCCAGATACAAATTATATTTTCCAGGTCCACGTCCCACAAAACCTATTTCGGCTAGAAATGGTCGACCGCAACCGTTGGAACAGCCCGTCATACGAATGCTGATAGGTACTTGCAGTAACTCATTTGCAGCTAAAATCTTATCAATCTTATCCACGAGTGAAGGCAAATAGCGTTCTGCTTCGGCAAAAGCCAGTGCGCAAAGCGGTAAAGCCGCACAAGCAATCGAATTCTGACGAAGTTGCGAAAGACTGTTTCCGTCAACAATTTTATAATCTTTGAGTATCTTTTCAACAACAGGTTTCTGTTGTTCAGTCACTTGTGCAATAACCACATTCTGATTGCCGGTAAGAATAAAAGTGCCGCTATGAATTTTGGCAATTTCGCGGATAGCGGTTTTTGCCAAATATCCGTTTTTATCCACTAACTTTCCTCCTTCTACAAAAACACCGTAATGCCAAAGTCCGTCTTCGCTTTTTATCCAGCCATATTTATCACCTAGCGTTACGAATTTATAAGCTTTCGACGGTTCTAATTTTAAACCGTGCGTACGTTCCAGTTCCGAGCGGAAGAAATCTAATCCAACGCGATCAATCGTATATTTCAACCGTGCATTTTTGCGCTCGGAGCGGTTACCATGGTCGCGCTGAAAAACAAGCACAGCTTCGGCGGCTTCAACTATTTTCTCTTTCGGGAAATAACCCACTACATCGGCTACGCGTGGATATGTGGCATTGTTTCCAAAAGTATAAGCCATACCACCACCCACTGTGAGGTTATAGCCTAGCAGTTTACCATTTTCAACAATGGCAATAAAACCCAAATCGTTCGACAACACATCGATATCGTTGCGTGGTGGAATGGCCATCGCTATTTTGAATTTGCGCGGCAAGTAGTGCTTTCCGTAAAGAGGTTCTTCCTCCTTTTCGCCACCCTCAACCAACTTTCCGTCCAGCCAAATTTCGTGATACGCATTGGTTTGTGGAGTAAGGTGTGCAGAAATACGTTTAGCATCCTCCGCCACTTCGCCATGTACCGGCGACTCGAATGGATTGGCCGAACTCATCACGTTGCGGTTTACATCACCACAAGCAGCAATAGTATCGAGCAATGACTGGTTGATTTCTTTTATCGTTGTTTTCAGGTTTCGCTTCAACACACCATGAAACTGAAATGCCTGACGGGTAGTCAATTTCAGTGTTTTATCGGCATATTTGTCTGATAGTTCATCCATAGCCAACCATTGTTGCGCTGTGGTAACTCCACCGGGTACACGCACACGGATAAGGAAGCTGTAGAGCGGTTCCAGTTTCTGACGTTTACGTTCTTCATCCAAATCACGATCCTGCTGTTGGTAGGTGCCATGAAATTTAATCAAAATTTGATCGTCAGTCCGGATTGCTCCGGTTAAAGAATCACTCAAACTCTCTTTTATCGTACCTCGCAAGTAGTTGCTGTTTTCTTTTAGAATTTCAACCGATGAAGGTTCCTGTGAGTTATTGGGTTTGTCCATTTTAGTTTAAATTTGACCTCTCCCTAAATCCCTCTCCCAAGGAGAGGGACTTAAAGACCAAGTCTTTTATTAATTATTGCAGATAAATATAGTTTGACTTTCTTTGTATACTTGTTTACTTGTTTACTATTTCAATACACATCCAATTGCAATCTTTTCTCTTTTTGCAAATTGTCTACATATTCCAGTGCTTTTTCTTTGCTCAACACACCGTGCTTTTCTACTATTTTCGTCAAAGTATGCTGTACATCACCTGCCATTTTTTTCATATCGCCACAGATATAAACATGTGCTCCTTCTTCGAGCCATTGAAATACTTCGGCAGCATTTTCCTGTAACTTGTCCTGAACGTACAGCTTTTTATCACCGTCACGCGAGAAAGCCACATCCATTTTTGTCAATGCCCCCGATTTCAGGAAACCCTGCCATTCGGTTTGGTACAAAAATTCAGTTTCAAAATTGCGATTTCCAAAAAACAACCAACTTTTACCTTTATTATCGGCAAGATCCCGATGTTGAACAAAAGCACGGTAAGGTGCAATACCTGTTCCTGCTCCCACCATGATAATCGGTGTTTCATCATTTTCGGGCAAGCGAAATCCGGGATTCGATTCGATGAAAACCGGTACCTTTTCATCGTCTACCGACAAATCGGATAAGAATGTTGAACAAGTTCCTTTTTTATTACGACCGGCATTATGATACTGCACTACACCCACCGTAAGGTGTAATTCTCCCGGACAAGCTTTAGGGCTCGACGAAATAGAATAATAACGCGGTTGTAACGGACGCAGAATTTTTATCAAGTTCTCGGCGGTTACCTCTACCGGGTAGTCCTGCAACAAGTCTACAATATCCCGACCATCCAGATATTCTTTAAATTTATCGGGTTTTTCCGACAATTCTTTCAATTTCTCATTCGGGTAAGTCTCCAGATAACGGTTCACTACATCAATGGTAATTTTTGATAGTTCCACATTCTTGTGAAGTGCTGTTTCCAACTTCTTCTCCACATCGTTAAAAACTACAAAATCACCAGCATTTAAACCGGTTACCGCCAACACCTCACTTACCAATTCGCCCGAATTTAGTGGATAAACACCTGCTGCATCACCCGGTTGATAGTCCAATCCCGGAGCATCTTCGGTACTTAGTTCAATATGAAGTGTCTGTCGTTTCGAGCCTTTTCCGTGTAATGATATTTTTTCGTACACGGGCGCCAAAAACGGGTTCTTCTTTGTATGTGTATCGGGTTTAGTCTCTTCTTTAGTTGCTTTTCCGCTGGCCAACAATCTGAATTGTGGAGCAGCACTTGCTACTACTTCGCCTCCTGCAAAAGCAGGAATCGTTGTTTTCATCCATTCATCAGCCGCAGCTTCAAAATCCACATCGCAAGCTACGCGTGCCACCAACCGTTTTGCACCCAGTTTTTCTAACTGTTCATCAAAGTCTTTTCCCGTTTTGCAAAAATGAAAATAAGACGAATCGCCCAGACCAAGCACTGCGTAATTAACGCCATCAAGTTTCGGAGCTCGCTTGCCGTAAATAAATTCATGCAGCTCTTTAGCCGAAAAAGGCGGAACACCTTCACCATGCGTAGAAACGATAACCAACAGATTTTTCTCCGCCTGCAAATCGCGGGTTTTATAGTCGGCCATATTTTTCAAAGTCGCCTTAATGCCCAGCTCAGTTGCCAGTTTCAATGCTTTTTTGGCCAGTCCTTCACCGTTTCCGGTACGCGAACCGTACAAAATAGTCAATTCAGGTTGAGCGGCGGTATTTGCTATTGTTTCAGTGGCAGCTACCACAGCTAATTGCGACTGCACTTCACTCACACCCTGTCCCTGAGCCGATAGTCCTGCAAGATAACCAGATATCCATGCTACTTGAGATGGGTTGAGAGTAGCCACAAAGCTAGTAAAAAGTTCCAATTGATCACTCGATAATGATCCGTTCAATTTTATACTCATTCTTTTTATTTTCAAATTAACCTACTTAGAACAAATTGCGAACCTTAAAGTTGTCAATCTGCATAATAATATTCTCTCCTATATTTAATAATTAATCGGTATTCCACTAATAAAAACTGCCAATGCTATTTTACCGGCAATGACATAGGATATTATAAACGTATCTATGTACCGGTTATACGCCACGACACCTATTTAAGCAGGCTTCTGTAATTCTTTCCTTTCATGGGAATTGTATTTTCTTGATGCAAAATTAGACTATATGCGATCCACACACCATACCCATATACAGGTAAATCTATACCATAATTATGGTATAGATTTACTTAAATATCTATAAGACTGCTACTTGCAGACCAAAGATTTATTCTATTTTTGTAATGATTCCAATCTAAAACACTCTGCCAGTAAATAAACAAGCTCTGACATCAGAATATAACCATTTATCCTCGCTTTTTAATTAACACCTTCCAAAAAATATCTTCTTGAAGTACTGAAACAACTTCATGTCCTTCGTTTCGAACCGATCCAGGTACGTTTTGAATGGGCTGTCCATCGTCAAGCCAAATTTCCAATAAATCTCCTGATTTCAAAGAAGATAGTTCAATCTTCGTTTTCACAAAATTCATTGGACAAGCCACGCCTCTGAAATCTTTCACACGCACTTCTGCACTCGCATTTGCTTCTTGTATTGACGTAACTTCAACTTTTGGTTGGGCAGGTTTAGCTAACTGATTTTTAAATTGTAAGGAATCATCCATGCCTTCGTACAAGGCTTTGACCACATTTGCCAAGTCAATAATTTCTTGCTTACGGGTAGTGAAATTATAAGATGGTGTGCTTTCGGCAGTCTTTAACAAGTCGGTAAATGAATTGCTCACCAGTCCTTCGTTGATAAATTTATCGATAAACAAGGAGAATGATTCTGACACCGTTTTCGGCTCAGCCCCTTTTGTCACCAACAGCATACGCGACGACGAAAAGATAATATCGTACAGAATAAGATTAATATTGCGTTCATCTGTTTCTGTTTCCAATTGTTTGATGCCTTCATTGATAAACTTCAAATCCACATCAATCATGTCGAATAATCCGGCTGAACATTCGGCAGGACCTTTGTTGGCTACCGAAAATAACTCCTCGCTTCCCCAGTCGTAATAATAGTTTTTATCTTCGGCAAAACTTGGAACATTTTTATATTTGTCAACCAGAGACTGAATATTAGCCTTCCCATCGGCTTCCAGATATTCTTTGAAAGTACCGGTTTCATTTTTTACGGCAAGATAGCCCGTCAGGATTTCCTCTGTAAACTGAGGTAAATCTCTCGCACTAACTGCACCTATTGCTTCGCCAAGTTGTGCGTTTTCGCCTTTATCAGCTCCCACAAATACATTGTAAGCGGCATACATGCGTTCGTTACGGCCTACTCGTCCCTGAAAACCGATATCGGACCATATTTGTTGCGCACATGAATTAGGACAACCGGAAATATTTATCTGAAGACCGTTTAATTCATCCAGTTTGAGCGTACTTTTTCCAAGTTGCTTGCGCAAAGCTGTAGCAGCACCTTTGGGCAGACAAATACCCAGTCGGCAAGTATCGGCACCGGTACACGAAACAACATTATTGGCCACCCAAGGCAATGTGGTATTAATATTTAATTGCGCAAGCAATTGATAAACATTGGGTAAATAAGCTTCGGGGATATTGCGCAATTGTAGTTGCTGACGTGGTGTAAACCGCAACACATCATTGCCAAAAGCATCGGCGAATTCAGCAATTTTCAGTAAAGTATCGCTATCGGTATTCCCGTTTTCGAAAGGAATAATGATTGAAAACAATCCTGCTTGCTTTTGAGCTGAAACAGCATTTTTCTTCCACCATTTAAATTCGGGTGAATTATTCTGAATTGCCGCAAATGCTGGAGTTTTATACTCAAAAACCAATTGATTAGGTGTGTAAACTATATTTTCGTTTGCCTTTATTTCATTATAATAATTGAAAAATAATTCTTTCGTTTTCTCAATTCCTTCCTTGAAAAATATGTAGCGAATGCGGGCTTTGTGCTTATTTTTACGATTACCATGTTGATTGAAAAACTGTTTGGCAGCAATGGCAATATTGAACAATTCCTCTTCGGGAGCAAAATCGAATAATTCCCATCCAAGTGTTGGATTTGACGCAACTGAACCACCAAGATAAACTTTAAAGCCTCGTTTTCCATCCTTGATAGTGGCAACAAAACCTAAGTCGTTGATTAAAGCAAAATCGGCATTAGTCTGACTGGTTGAAAAGGCAATCTTAAGTTTCCTTGGTAGGGTGAACGAATCCGGCTCAGCAATCAAACGAGTGGTCAAATCAACCGCATAGGGCAACACATCGAACACTTCTGAAGTACTGATTCCACTATTTATGTCTACCAGAAAATTACGCACTGTATTTCCACCACCACCTTTAGAGGAAAGCTCCACAGTTTGAAGTTCCGGCAAAATGGTTTTTACCTGATCGATGCTAATATGATGAATTTGAATTTCCTGACGGGTGGTGACATGCAACAGCGTTGAATTATGATGTTGTGCTGTTAGCGCCACTTGTTTCAATTGCTCAGGGCTAATAAAGCCACCAGTGCAACGCACCCGAACCATATAGGTTCCATCTTTGCGTTGCTCGTAAATACCCATTGGAACACGCGTTCCTTTGAATTTTACGGGTTCAATTTTACCTAGTTTAAAATCATCAATAAGCGTTCCGAAATAAGCAATGTCTTCAGTGAGAGTTGTTGGTAATTTATACATTGTGTGGACTTTAGTTAGGAGTCAAAAAAAATATGAATTATGAATTAGCTAAACGCACCTTCCAGGTATTTCTGTGTCAGTTCTTGTTTAGGGTTATTGAAAACTTCGTCGGCAGGACCGGCTTCAATTACTTCGCCAAGATACATAAAAATGACGTGGTCGGCAATGCGCAAAGCCTGACGAAGTGTGTGTGTAACCAGAATAATAGTATAATCCTGTTTCAGCTTCACGAAAAGCTCCTCGATATGTTTGCTTGAAATTGGATCTAATGCCGAAGTAGCTTCATCGGCCAGAATGAATTCAGGTTCCACAGCTAAACCACGAGCTAAACACAAACGTTGTTGCTGACCAATCGACAGTTTAGACGCAGGCGCATTCAAGCGGTTCTTTACTTCTTCCCAAAGTCCCACAGCTTTTAACTGTTGTTCAACAATCTGATTCAACTTTTTACGATTGCGTTCACCGTGCATTTTACATCCAAAAGCGATGTTGTCATAAATCGACATGGGTAGCGGGCAAGGGCGTTGCGAAAGCAATCCCATTTTCTTACGGATATCGGTTATTTCTGTTTTTTTGTCGAAAATATCTGTATCGTCAACCAATATACTTCCTTCGTATTTTATACCCTCAGTGTCATCAATTAAACGATTGAAGGTTTTGAGTAAAGTAGATTTACCGCAGCCTGAGGGTCCGATGATACAGGTTATTTTTTTATCCGGAATTTCCAAATTTACATTTTTGAGAATATGAGCTTTACCAATATAAATATTTAAGTCACTTACTTTCAAATATGATTTTTTAATTCCGAGACCTTCCTCATTTTTTATATCATTATTCAAAAAAGAATAATCTTCAGCCCATGTGGCCCGTGATGGATTTTTATAAGGATATGACTTCATTATATTTTGTGTTTTGAAAAATGGTTTGTAATTAATCGTCCGAGAATACTTATAACAAGCACTATAAATATCAAAATCAATGCGGCTGAGTAAGCTCTGTCCTGTACATCGGCATTGGGACTACTTAATTGAAAAAATACGGATAAAGGCAAGGTAGCTGCAGGCTGATTTAGCGAAGTAGGAATACTATCGGTAAAACCGGCAGTAAACATAACCCCCGCAGCATCACCTATTGCACGACCAACCGACAGCAAAGTAGCTGTGGCAATACCCGGAGCTATCTGCCGGAGCACTACCTTTATAGTTTCCAGTTTGGTGGCACCCAAGGCATAAGTGGAGTCCAGTAAATCTTTTGGTAATTGCTGTGCCACCTCGTCCATTGAGCGGATAAAAATAGGAATTACCAACAAAGTAATTACCAGTATACCACCACCTAACGAGGTATGCATTCCCAGATAAATCATAATGGTAAATGCAAATGCTCCATAAACGATAGACGGAATACCAAACAATACGTCGAATGCTAAACGGGCAACATAAGCCAGTTTGGAATCTTTTTTCAAATATACATTGAGGTAAAACACCACCGGAATGCTGATTAGCAAACCCAAAATGGTAGAACCAAGCACGATGTACAGTGAGCCGACAATGGCATTCAGTATTCCACCGCCACCACCGTTGTAATATCCACCGGCCGGAATCTGACTAATCATCTCCCAGTTTAAAGCCGGAAAACCACGACGGAATATGGTGTAAATGATATTGACCACAAAGGCAAATACAGCCAATGAAGCAACAACCATTAGCCCTTTGGCTATTTTTTCTTCTATAAATTTAAGTCTCATCTTTTCTTCGTGTTATTTAAACTTCCTTTCTATCCTGTAAATCACTGCTCTCGATGAGGCATTGAAAATAAATACCACGATAAAGAGTAAAAAAGCAGCTAACATTAAAGCCGATTCATACAAAGGCACAGAAAGCATTTCTCCGTAATTATTTGCAATTAAAGCGGGTAGCGGGTAACATGAATCGAATAAAGAGTGTGGCACCATGGGTAAATTTCCGCAGACCATCAACACAGCAATGGTTTCGCCAAAGGCACGTGATACTGCCAGAATAACCGCTGCCAAGATTCCGGGAAACGTTTTACGCAAAATCACAAATTTGCTGGTTTGCCACTTGGTGGCTCCCAATGATAGAGCTGCATCCCTGAACTCACGCGGTACAGCCGAGAAAATTTCGACAAACAGACTTATCAACAATGGCAAAATCATTACTCCCAATACAATTCCACCGGCCAAAACGGTGTATCCGGTAGAATATTCTACAAAATGAGGAGCCAGTTTTTCCGAAATCCAGGGTACTATAAACAAGGTTCCCCAAACGCCATACACTACTGACGGAATTCCTGCCAAAATATCTAGTGCCGTGAAAACCCATTTTTTGAGGTAACTTTTCGAAAACTCAGTCAAAAACAGAGCCGACAATAAAGCAATGGGAAGAGCCAGTATGATGGCAATAAATGTTATCGCAATTGTTCCGGCAATAAAAGGTAAAAAGCCAAACTGACCATTTCCCGGCCGCCATTCCGAAGATGAAATGAGTTGCCAGAAGCTGTTATGCTCAAAAATAGGAACCGATTTGATGTAAAGTCCCAAGCCGATAAGTACCACTAACAACACGGAAAGAACCGTGATGCTAAACATAATCCCTCCGGCAATTTTATTTTTGAGAATTCTATATGATGAGTTTGATGACATACTATTCAATGATTAATTATTAATGATTAATTATAAACTCATTAATAATTTATAATTAATCATTAACCATTAGTTTATTTCAATTTTGCTATTCCCTTGCTCAATTTATCTTTTGGCAAACTGATATATCCGTTTGGTACGTTGTACTTCTGACCCTCGGTAAGAATAAATTTCAGAAAGGCCACCACTACCGGATCGGTAGGTTTTCCGTTCGAAACAAGGTATAAATCACGTGCCGGCGGCGAAGGATATTTACCTTGAGCAATAGCAGAAATCAATTGAGTAGAAGTGCCGTAAAAATTTTCGGCTGCATCTATCTTTCCATTGTTGTTTACATCGATAGGCAACACTAAAATTCCCGGATTAGGACGTTTTGTTTTCAGATCATAGGCATAAGCTATGTTATTGTAACCAAAGCCCACAGGATCTTTTTGAACAGCCGAAGCCACGCCCGGATCACCAAACACGCCGGTGCCCAATAACTCCTCTTGTTTTTTTCCACCTAAGTATTTTCCCCATGTTTCGCCTGCTCCACAAGCATCAGAGCGGTTATACAAGTGAATTGGAATGTTGGAACTGATTCCCAATACATTTCCCCATGTTTTGTATTCGCCGGTAACATACACTTTTGTTGCTGCGGCCTGAGTAATCCCTTTGGCCAGTAATTCTTTGATTTTCGGGTTCTTTGCATTAATAGTTGGAACCACAGCATCTTTTGCTACAGCTATAGCCCATGCTCCTTTTTTTAATTCTTCCGGGTGAATTTCTCGCGAAACCATTCCTAAGTCAACCACTTTGGCTAATGCATCAGTGATGCCCTTTCCGGCTCCACCACCCGACACATCAATTTTTACCTGAGGGTGTAATTTTTTAAACTCTTCGGCCCATTTTACAGCCAACGGATAAAGCGCAAATGCACCCGACAACGAGATTTGACCTTTTAATTCATTTTTTTGCGCCTGCACCTGATTAGATAATCCAAACAGAACAGCAAATACCAGTACTAATGTTACATTCTTTTTCATACCTTTCATTTTATATTTTTATACAATAAATTTCTTGAATTGAACTTTGATACTGCAAAATTACTTTATAGCTCAAACCCGCACCATACCGTGGTGGGGGTATATTCATACCATGTTTATGGTAGTGTATTTCACACTGCGCTATTTATCAGGCAATTGTAAAATGACTATACCCAATTTGTAATCAAATTGTAACATCCGTTGGTTCATATAGACAAGAAAAGAGACCTTCCGTTAATGGAAAGTCTCTTCTGAAATTATTATCTGCTCTTCGCCCATTCCTTCACATTGGCTGGAGCACGTTTTTTAGACAATTCATTCGCCATAAATTTCATGTACGGCTCTACATGATTAAAATAGTGTTTTAATCCCTGGCACAGATAGTTATGTGCCGATCCATCCGACAGTTTGAGAATACGATTTTTAGGACATTCGCCATAACAAAGTTTCAGGTACTTGCACTGTTTACATGCAGATGAAAGCTTGTCCCGTTTGTCGTTACCAAATTTGAATTGAGCAGGTGAAAGCATCATTTCGGTAATGGTTTTCTGGTGGATGTTTCCTTGTTTAAATTCCGGGAAAACAAAATGGTCGCAGCTGTACAAATCGCCATTGGCCTCCAATGCCGAAGCATGTCCGCAAGTCTCAGACCAAATACAAGTAGGTGGTTGTTCGCCGGCAAATCCCGCCAAAGTGGCATCGTAGGTGGTTACATAAACTTCCCCCACATCATTTCGCACCCATTCGTCGAAAATAGTAGTCAGAAACTTTCCATACTCCAATGCGCCTACCGACCATGAGGTGAGTTTTCCCTCTGTATTATCAGGTGCAGTAAGCAATCCCGAATCGGCATTTAATCGCTCTACTACCGGTGAAAATTGAATGTATTTTGCCCCTAGCAATTTGAAAAAATGATACACTTCGAGCGGAAATTGCACATTATAATCATTCACCACCGATAGTACATTGAACTCTACCTGATGTTTTTGGAGCAACTTTATCCCTTTCATCGCCTTTTGAAAAGAGCCTTCGTTGCCTATCGTCCGGCGATATCGGTTGTGGCAATGTTCCGGTCCATCGATAGAGATACCAATTAGAAAGTTATTCTCTTTAAAAAATTTGCACCATTCTTCGGTAAGTAATGTTCCGTTAGTTTGCAGCACATTCTCAATGCGGCGATTACGACCATATATTTTTTGCAATCGAATAGCTCGCTTATAATAATCAATTCCCATCAATAATGGCTCGCCTCCGTGCCAGGTAAAAAGTACCTCCTCACCCGGTTGAGCATTAATATACTGATTGATGAATAGTTCAAGTGTTTCCTCGCTCATTCTATTGGAGCTATTATTGGGACTTAAGCTTTTTTTATCCAGATAATAGCAATAGCTGCATCGTAGGTTACAAGCAGGACCAATAGCCTTAGCCATTACGTAGACAGGGTATTTTAGCGGATTGAATTGAATTGTTTTATTCATAATAGTACGGAGTCGAAAGCCTTAGTAGTTTGCTTGTGAAATTAATATAATTTCGTGAGAGCTCCATTAAGAAATGAAGTTCTCACGAAATAATGTAGTTAGAATGAATATCGCAAGGTTACGCCATAGGTTCTTGGATCGCCCAGCACACCTGCATATTGACCGGAGTTACCTGCTCCCGGGAGTAATTGTTCAAAGTAGTCTTTGTCCAATATATTACGTCCCCAAAGTGTAAACGATACTCCATCTGTAGCACGGAAACCTATTCTGGCATTCAATAATCCATAACCTGCAATGTTTAAATACTTAGAAGGTGAAGGACTTGAAGAGAATGAAGAACGACCGTAGACGTCAGAAGCAATAAAGAAACTACCCGCTTTGCCTAAAAGACTTCCTTTTGTAGCATATTCGCCACCCAAAGAACCAGCTACTTTAGAAATACCGGGTAATTTACTGCCAGAAATGTCTTTGTAGTAAACCGATACACCTGCTGCATCTTTTAATCCGGTTTCTTCGAGAGGAAGTGGTGCATTCGTAAATGAAACATACTTACCATCAGTATAGGAGAGCGAACCATAGAATGAAAAGTGTTTGTTGATTTTGATGTCACCATCTAATTCAGCACCCCATACGCGCACTTTTTCGGCATTGGCCAAATAACCACGATTCACACCTAACTCTGCCGATTGAACTAATGTTTGGTAATCGTTTATTTCAGTATCATAAACCGTAATGTTCAGTGTTGAATTTTTGGTTGGACTTGTTTTCACACCCAATTCAAAGTGATTTACCTGTTCCGGTTTGATAACCGCTAAATCCAATAAAGGTTTACCATCTGCTCCGTTGGGCAAACCACCCAGGTTAAGACCAACAGGTTTGTAGCTATTGGAATAAGTTGCAAAGGCATTTATACTTTTACTTGCCTTGTATGCCACGGTTATTTGTCCCGAAAAATTCGTTTTATCAATATCTGCTTTAAACGCCTGATTGCTGTAAACTAATTTTTTAAGCGCAATTAATGCTGCATCCGTTGTTTGTAGTCCACCATAAGTTTGTCGGTCGTAGTCTACTTTTTTTCTATCGTAGTTAGCACGTAGCCCTGGCAAAATATGCAATTTATCGGTTATTGCCCAGTCAACTTGCCCGAAAGCAGCACCACTAAATGTAGTAAGATCCGATGTGGTATGAATTCCATATCCATTAAAAAGTCCCGGAGTTGCCCACAACGCACTCGTAGTACTTTGTGAAAAGCGCCATGTATCCTTTCCTGATTCCTCTGTCTGTACAGGATCAGACTTTAAATCTTGTCCAATGGCATAAAGTCCGAATACACCGGTTACTTTAGAAGATAAAGAACCTGCCCAGCGAAGTTCTTGCGACCATTGTTGGTGTTTGGATGGGGCTTGTGACAACGCCAAGGCTTGTAAGCCCGTGAAGTCGCGATCGGTAGAAGGATCCCAATTCCAGTAACGCCATGCACAGGTAGAAGTCAAAGTTCCTGTACCTAATTTTACATCAAAGTTTAGCGACACTCCACCTAAATCCTGGTTAGAACGCGCAGGAGTATCCTGATCAATTAATCGGTCGAAAGGGTTTTGACTCGGAAGCGTATATTTCAAATCGGCAATAATCTGATTGAACTGACGGTAGGCAGGACGCAAAGTAGGTGCTACACCTGCAACTACTTGTGCATAACCATCGGGACGTTGTCGGGTTGCATCTGCAATCAATGTGATATTCACATTCTCGCTGGGTTTATACAACAATTGTCCACGTACGCCTAAGTTATTGATATCATTTACCGGCTTTTGTGTTGCCACATTATAAAGAAGTCCATCGCGCTGTGTACCCGAAAATGACACTCTGGCAGCAAGCTTATCACTCAAAGGACCGGTAACAGAAGCCTTAGCCTGTATGTATCCGTAATTACCATAGCTAAGTTCGAAGTTAGCTCCCGGCTTAAAACTCGGCTTGCGTGTAGTAACATTAAAGGCACCTGCAGTTGTATTTTTACCAAACAAGGTTCCTTGTGGCCCACGTAATACTTCTATCTGTTCCACATCGATAAAGTCGAGTGTGGTGGCTGCCGGACGGGCGTAATAAACACCATCTACGTAGAAACCAACTCCCGGCTCTATACCATCATTTGTAAGCCCAAAAGTAGATCCTAATCCGCGGATATTAAGCCCTGTGTTACGGGGATTAGAAGAGTAAAGTTGAACTGATGGAATCAGCTCCTTCACACGGTTTACATTAAATGCACCTGTTTCGGCAACCAATCCTCCACCAATTACCGAAATTGGAATAGGGATATTCTGAGCAGTTTCCGTACGGCGTCTGGCTGTAACAACCACCCTGTTTAAAAGATTTTGACTCTGACGAATTTCGAAATTAAATTCATCCTCTAAACTTTCAATAATATATTCCTGCTTATCATAGCCCGAATACGAAACAATGACTGTAAAGGGTAAACTGTGGTTAGCATTTAGCTTAAACCGTCCCGTTGCATCGGTCACCACAGGACTTTTTGTACCCTGCACCTGCACCACAACACCCACAAGCGATTCGCCTGTATTACTATCTTTCACAGAACCCTGCAATTGAACCTGCTTATTCTGCGAAAAGCCTGAAATGCCAAATGCCAATAGGATTAAAACGAATACGTATTTTTTTGCTTTCATATTTTTATTTTGAGATTATATTTATCTGATATAAGATTTGCATAATTATACTCTAAATAGTAACCTGATAAGTATCAGAATGTACTTTGCTCAGCTACATTTCGGGTAAAACAGAATGAATATTTAAATAATATCTCCGGATACCATTTTAACGCATAAATAAACCAAGCATTGAAGGGAGGTATAGAGTAACAGATACTCCAATGTACATAGGTAGTCGCGAGGATATCTGTTGGCATTCCTTGCAGAAGAAGATAGTTCTTTCATACAATATTTTGAATTATAGCAAGCGTCTTTTAAATCAGTTTTGCCGACAGAGAAAAAACGCAGACCTTGTTATTTTTAAAATCAACTGATTTCTGAATCTTTTATTCTGAATATGAACAAAACACTCTGTATCATTGATTGACGTTGCAAAATTACTTCGGATTATATCGCTAAGAAATACCGCAACCAGTGTATTTTACTACCATAATTAAGGTAGAAGAATAGGAAGGTGGTGCTCCAGTAGGAAGATATAAATCTCACAAAAACAGCATACAAACAGAAAACCGCAATCGTGGGTTTCACAACTGCGGTTATCTATTTTTAAACAATTATATTATAATTAATTTTAGCCAGTCGATTCTTGTCTGACTATATGTGGATTAAGTTGAGATCATTGTTGAGATTTAAAATTAACCATCATTCCCCTGCAATTCACATGGCAGGGAAAAGATGGGTAATAAAACAATAAAACGTATTCTCAGCATCAATTGCCGTCCCATTTATGGGACGGGCTAATGGTGAAAATCATATTGGCTTTAGCCAAATAGTAGTTGAGATTTGGCTAAAGCCCTGTGCTTAAACAAAACTTGTTCCGTCGGCAATTGATGGATATATATATATTATAAATGCGACATCATATTGTTCCATGTACTTGGAAGTAAATACTGTCCTATAATTTTTATTGTTGCACGCGGCAAAGTCCCTCCAAAAAAACTACATTTCCTATTTCTTTCTCCTTTTAAAGACAAAAGAAAAGAGGATGACCATTTTGGACACCCTCTCTCTCTTTTCCATACTTCCAATAAGCTCTACAATATCAGGCTCGTTTGCAAAACGCTCCATGGGCCCGACAGTTCAGGATGTTTGGTATTATACCAACGGAAATAAATATACAGATTCTTACCCGAACTACCGGAACCAAGGCTCAGCGTTATGATAGCTTTGGTAGATAATTCCTTAGACAATCCCGGAGCCTCAGCCGAAACAGGAGGCACATCGCCCACCATAAACAGATATTGTACCCCATCCGCACCGCTATAAATAGAGGCGCGCTGCCCTGTAGTGCTATAGCATTTCAGCGACATAGTACCGCCGCCAATAGGCTGAATGGTTACTGTTACCGGCTCGGCAATAGGTGTAGTAGAACTGCCACGGCTTGTTTTTTGCAACACCCCTTTTTTGATGTTAAATGCTTCCATATCCACAATAGTAACATTGGGCGATGCGGCAATGCGGTCGATAAAATGGATCGATTGGTCAAAGTCTACAGTGTTACTAATAATCTCCAACAATTGATCTTTCACAACTGTAGTACGGCTACTTTTCTTATCGCTGTACTTGGTGTAAAGTGGTGACCAGGCAGCTGCAAATCCCGACCATTTTTCTAACTCAGCAATCAATATACCAAGCCGCTCGGCATTGGTCGGTACACCTGTCTGCAGAAAGGCAGTAGTGTTCACAATGTAAGGATTAAACTCATCAATCCCACGGGGAATTCTTGTTCCGGTAGTCATATCTATTTTCTTTAAGGTGAGTAATATGGGCATAGCATTGTACTATTCCCGTTTTTTATATTAATAATTTTTAGTATATTTATTAAGGATATCGCTGTACCGTCATTTAAATATGTTGACGGCAAATTTATGGGTCAATTTTCAATAACGCAATAGCGACTGATGATTATTTTTGCATTAACTTAATAATTACATAACCAAAAATTACTTAGCGTTGACCCGTGCATACAGTTAAATAATGTTACCAATACCTATAAAACCATAACTACACACATTATAAATGAAACATCTACAACACAACTCTGAAAATCTATTGCTTACCTTCAGCTAGTAAGCACAAGCAATAGCCAAACTGTAGAAATAAAAAAACAAACATTGCAGCAACATGCCATTGCCAGTAATACCTGCATAGCTATCTACAATCTCGCCCGCGATGAGTATGAGATACTACATTGGATATTTGAAGGCAATGATAGTAAAGAACACAACTCGATGAGCCGACTGGCGTTGGAAGAATTGATACATCCATCGGATATAAAGTACTGCAAGGGATGTAAGATAACAGCTATCAACCTGTTGGACAACATAGCTACCCACGAGCTTATGGACTACAAACTGGTATACGAATGTAAGATGAAAGATCATCGTGGAACGTATCACCGCATCATACACCAGTTTATGGTATTAGAGGTCAACGAGCTGGGCGAAATCAGCGCAATGCGCTTGCAACTGGATAGGGTAGCTACTGAGGACGGTAAATCAACACCCCAAGGCCTACACATAATAAATACCAGAACCCACAAAAAGCAGGTATACCATACCGAAACATGTTTATCGGAGCGCGAAATAGAGATCGTAAAATACCTGGCCAAAGGATATGACAGTAAAAGAATAGCTGATAAACTGTTTATTAGTAAAAATACTGTTGACAATCATCGCAGAAAAATACTACTCAAAACACAAACT
>Ga0209540_10000482_pt1 | contig 37639 bp, 32 predicted proteins | sample BarGraIncu01121A_FD_184501 | JGI IMG/M metagenome (GOLD analysis project Ga0209540, IMG submission 184501) | Arctic peat soil microbial communities from Barrow, Alaska - Barrow Graham LP Incubations 011-21A (SPAdes) (version 2) | ecosystem: Environmental > Terrestrial > Soil > Wetlands > Peat... | reverse complement strand
GGCGTCGCGCTGGGCGCCGGGGAACTGGTCGCGGGCCTCCTGCCGGGAGCGCCGTCGCCGCTGGCCGCCGTCGGATCCGCGCTCATCGACCTCGCCCCGCCGGCTCGAAGGAGGTCGTCGTCGGGCTGTTCGGCACGAACGACAAGCTCGCCCTGACGATCCTGGTCGCGACCGCGGTGCTCGCGCTGGGTGCTGGGTGGGGCTTCTCGCGCGGCGGAGCCCGGTGGCGGCCGGTGGCGGGATCGTCGCGGTGGTCGGCGTGGGCGTGTTCGCCGCGCTCCGGGTCCCGGCAACCGGGGTGCTGCAGGTGCTGCTGCTCGGCGGCCTGCAGGCCGCCGCGGCCATCCGGGCGCTCGTCATGCTCCTCGCGGCGGCCGATCCGCGGCAGGCAGCGGCCCACGACCTCGCCGGTGACCCGGCCCGCGACTCGGCCACCAGCGACGCCAGCGACGCCACCGACGCCACCCGCCGGGGATTCCTCCTGCGCGCCGGCATCCTCGGCGCGTTCGCCATCATCGGCGGCGGGTTCGGCCGGACGCTGCTCGACCGCCGGGCCGGCGCAGCAACCTCGGGCACCGCCGCAGCCACGGCCGCGGCCGCCACCCCCTCCCCTGTCCAGCCCGCGCCGACGCCCCCGCCGGACGCCTCGTTCGCCATCGACGGCCTCACGCCCCTCGTCGTCCCCAACGGGGACTTCTACCGCATCGACACCGCGCTCATCACGCCCGCGATCGACATCGCCACGTGGCAGCTGCGCGTTCACGGCAAGGTCGAGCGGGAGGTGACGCTGTCCTTCGCCCAGTTCGTGGAGTTGCCGCTGGTCGAGCAGTACGTGACGATCGCCTGCGTCAGCAACGAGGTCGGCGGCGAGCTCGTCGGGAACGCGAAATGGACCGGGGTGCGGCTCATGGACATCCTGGACATGGCCGGGATCCAGCCGGGCGCCACGCAGATCGTGCCCCGGTCCGTGGACGGCTGGGCCGCCGGCTTCCCCACGTCCTGGGTGACGGAGCCCGCACGGCCGAGGGACGCGCTGATCGCCGTGAAGATGAACGACGTGCCGCTCCCCGCGGAGCACGGCTTTCCCGCCCGCCTCATCGTCCCGGGACTGTACGGCTACGTTTCCGCCACCAAGTGGCTCTCGGAGCTGGAGCTCACCACCCTGGAGGCGGTCGACGCCTACTGGGTCCCGCGCGGTTGGGCGAAGGAGGCCCCGATCCTCACGATGTCGCGGATCGACGTCCCGCGAGACCAGGCCGCGGTCACCGCCGGCCCTGTCGCCGTTGCAGGCGTGGCGTGGGCGCCCGACCGCGGGATCTCGAAGGTGGAGGTGTCCGTGGATGGCGGCGCCTGGCAGCCCGCGGCGCTGGCGATCGTCAGGCTCATCGCCGCGACGACGACCCGGACCGGCCTGCGGGTCCGGAGCGAGCTCGATGAGAACGCCTACCCGGCCGGGCGGACCGTCTCCGACGCCGACATGGAAACCCTCCATCTCCGGCCCGACGCCTTCCACGGCGAGTGGAACTACGCGCTGCTCCCCCGTCTCATGCTCCCTCAGAATGAGGGGCCTTATTTCGGGGCAGTCCCTAACGCCCGGATTCGACGAGCTCGCTGAAGAGGCCGACCTCCTCGAGGGTCTTCGACTTGCCGGAGTGGACCTCCGAGCCCTCCGGGATCAGGCCGAGGACGACCGCGCGCGCCTCCTGGCCCGTGTCGACGACGATCGCCTCGATGTTGTGTGAGCGGAGGGCAGCGGCCACCCACTCGACGCGGTCAGCGACGCGCGGGCTCTCGGCGGCCGCACGGTTGCCGGTCGTCGTCATCGCGGGAGGACCACGGCCACGACGCCGACGGCCACGCCGATTCCGAGGCTCGCCAGGCCGATCTGGGTGGCTCTCGATCGATCCCGCGCGCGGGCGTCCGCATCCGCCACAAGCTTGGTCTGGCCGAGCGGACCGAAGTTGAAGACGCCGCGTGATCCGAAGCCGGCGCAAAACTGCAGCCGCGCCTGGAGGTATCCGGACGCCGCGCCGGCCGCCGGGAGCGCGACGAGGAGCCGGGCGAGCCGCGGCGCGCCGATCATGGTGAGACCCGTATACAGGCCGAGCGTCGCCACGAGCCCGACGTGCCCGGCTCGAAGTCGGCGAGCGACCTCTGCCGGGCCAATGTTGCAGATGCCTGGCTCGTATTCCGTGCCCGCCGTATCCGCTTGGGGGTTCCCCGGCAGGAGGGCCGGTGCGAAGGCTGAATGCATCATTGCGTGTTCCTCATCTCATCGGGTGGCCCGGCGAGCCGTCGCATCGCCCGCATCATCTGGCGCGGGCTCGGGGGTGGCGGCAGCGGGCCGGCGCCCTCGCTGCGGAGACCGTCGAGCATCAAGCCAAGAAACCGCCTCCAGGCATCGGGCGCTGCCTCGCCGGCGCCCTGGACGACGCCGGCGTTCGCCATGAGCAGAAGGACAAGGTCCTCTGGGACGAAGTCCGAGCGGAGCGTTCCCTCGGACGTGGCGCGTTCGATCAGCCGAACCGACAGCTCGTACCCGCGCGCCCGATGCGCCTCCAGGGTCTGCGCGCGCGGGAACGTCTTCGTCAGCACGTCCTTGAGGCCGCGGTCGGCGGCCTGCATCGCGCAGACCTGCTCGACATAGGCGCAGAAGCCCGACCATCCGTCTGGTGCCTCGAGCGCCTCTTCGGCCAACCGGGCGTAGTCCGCGAGCCGCCGCTCGAAGCATGCCGCGATCAGGTCGTCGCGGGTGGGGAACCGACGATAGAGGGTCGCGATCCCGACTCCAGCATCCTCGGCGACATCCTCGAGCGGGACATCCAGGCCGTGCTCGGCGAAGGCCGCCTGAGCGGCGCCGACGATCCGGACGCGGTTGCGCTCCGCATCGACACGGAGCGGCCGTGTGGCGTCGCCAAGAGGTGCCATGGGGTCATCCTATCGCAACCGGAGGCGCGTCTCCAATTGTGCCGGTCCGGACTCGCGCGATTGCGTCCGCGAAGCGGAGAGCCCTGCACAGGCGGAGAGCCCTGCACAGAGGGGCCGGTGTCACCGGCGGGACGATGGCACAGAGCCGCCATCGTCGGCTCGAGACTATGCTTGGCCATGTCCAGCATCGAGCGCGAAGGGACGACCATGACTGGCTCCGCCCAGATCGTCGTGAATGGCGTGGCGCGCGAGCTGGCGCTCGAGCCGGATCGGAGTCTGCTCTACGCGCTCCGCGAGGAGCTCGGGCTGACCGGCGCGAAGCCGGGCTGCGGAGAGGGCGCGTGCGGCGCCTGCACCGTGCTCCTCGACGGTGAGCCCGTCCAGGCCTGCCAGGCACGCATCTCGGGCGTTGCCGGCCACGCCGTCACCACCGTCGAGGGACTGGCGAGCGAGGGCCACCTGCATCCGGTGCAGCGCGCCTTCCTCGAGGTCGGAGCCTTCCAGTGCGGCTACTGCACGGCCGGAATGATCATGAGCACGGTCGCGCTGCTGGAGCGGAACGCCGATCCCGACGACGCGCAGATCAGGTCGGCCCTGGCGGGCAACATCTGCCGCTGCTGCACGTACCCCCGCATCCTGCGCGCCGTGCGCCGCGCGACCGAGCTGGCGCGGGACGCGGACGGCTGGACCCGGCCCGAGCCGATCACGGCTGGTGCCAGCCTGCTGACCGGGTTGGCCCGGCCCCGCCGACCGTGGGACCTGACCAGCCCCGAGCAGCGCGACTACTTCGAGATGCTTCCGGAGGGCCTGGTCGTGGTCCTCGAGCCAGGCCAGACGCGGGACCCCGGCAGCTGGGTGACCAGTGCGGGGGCCTGGATCCACGTCGGCGCCGACGGAACGGTGACGGCCTTCACGGGCAAGGTCGACATCGGGCAGGACAACCGGACTGCGCTCTCCCTCCGAGTCGCCGAGGAACTGCGCGTGTCCCTCGTCGCGGTCCGGATCGTGATGGGGGACACCGACGTCTGCCCCTTCGATATGGGTACCTTCGGCAGCCGCTCCATGCCCGATGCGGGCGAGCACCTGCGGCAGGCCGCCGCGTCCGCGCGCGAGTTCCTGCTCGGCCGTGCCGCTGCCCAATGGAACGTCGCGCCCGCCGAGCTTGTCGCATCCGACGGCTGCATTCGGCAATCCGACGGCAGCCGCTCCGTCACCTACGGGGAGCTCGTGCGTGGCATGCGGCGCGTAGAGGTCGCCTCCCCGGGCGCGCCCGTGACGCCGGGGCCGGCGGAGCGGGTGGTCGGACGCCCGACCGCCTGCCTCACCGCGCCGGAGATCGTGACGGGGGCCAAGCGCTACCCCTCCGATCTGTCTCGTCCCGGCATGCTCCATGGGCGGGTGCTGCGACCGCCGGCCTACGGCGCGACCCTCCGCTCGGTCGATGTCTCGAGGGCCAACGCGTTGCCGGGCGTGACCGTCGTACACGAGGGCTCGTTCGTGGGAGTGGCCGCCTCCGACCCGTTCGGTGCAGGACGCGCGCTGCAGGCCATCGAGGCGCAGTGGGAGCTGGCGCCGCAGCCATCCGAAACCGAGCTCAGCGATCATCTGCGCACCCACCCCGCCGACGTGCGGGGCTGGGAGGGCCCGTTCCACCAGGAGAGTGGCGACCTCGATGCGGCGCTGGCCGCGGCGCCAGTTCAGCTCGCCGCGACCTACACCACCGCGTACGTGGCGCACGTGCCCCTCGAGACGCAGGTGGCACTGGCAGAGTGGGACGGCGCCCGCCTGACGGTGTGGAACGGGACGCAGCGGCCCTTCGGCGTGCGGAGCGAGCTCGCCGACGCGTTGGGCGTTCCGGAAGCGCACGTGCGCGTCATCGTCCCGGACACGGGCGGCGGCTTCGGCGGCAAGCAAGGAGGTGAGGTCGCGGCGGAGGCTGCCCGGCTGTCGCGCGCCACGGGCCGCCCGGTCAAGGTGCGCTGGAGCCGCCAGGAGGAGTTCACCCGCGGCTACCTTCGGCCCGCCGCCGTCATCGACGTCCGTAGCGGCGCGCGTCGAGATGGCGGCATCACGGCGTGGGAGCTGCGCAACACGAACTCCGGCGTGTTCGGCGTCGTCGGTCCCTACGAGATCCCGAACCAGCGCCTCGACTTCCAGCCGGCCGACTCGCCGCTGCCGCAAGGCTCGTATCGGGCCCTGGCCGCGACGGCGAACCACTTCGCCCGCGAATCCCACATGGACGAGCTGGCGGACGCGCTCGGCATCGACCCACTCGCGCTCCGCCTCAGGCACCTCCGCGACGAACGGCTCGCGGCGGTCTTCCACGTCGCGGCCGACCGCATTGACTGGGCGCGCCGGTCCCGCGAGCCCGGTTTCGGGATGGGCATTGCCGGCGGCGTGGAGAAGGGCGCCCGCGTCGCCACCTGCGTGGCGGTGCGCGTCGGCGACGACCGGCGACTCGAGATCCTCCGCATCGTGACCGCATTCGAGTGCGGCGCGATCGTCAACCCCGACGGCCTGACGAACCAGATCGAGGGCGCGACGGTCATGGGCCTGGGCGCCGCCCTCTTCGAGGCGATCCTCTTCGAGGCTGGCACGATCCAGAACGCGTCCCTGTCGGACTACCGCGTTCCGCGCATCAGCGATGTTCCACCTATCGAGGTGGTGCTCGTCGACCGACGGGATCTCCCCTCGACCGGAGGCGGCGAGACGCCCATCATCGCGATCGCCCCGGCGCTCGCCAACGCGATCTTCGCGGCGACGGGGGTGCGGTTGCGCTCGCTGCCGCTGGTGCCGGACGGCGTCATTCCGTAGCCACCGGCCCCGCCCTGCACACGCGCAGCGCCGCCCGGTTCGTCCGTACAATCGCTCGCAACCACCCAGAGGAGCCGCGCAACCATGCAGACGCACGCCATCACGATGCTCGGCACCGGTCTCATCGGGGACTTCTACACGATGACGCTCCACGGGCAGCGCGGCCGCGACCGCGTCGGCGTCGTCTACTCGCGCACCGAGGGACGCGGCAAGGCCTTCAGCGAACGCTGGGGCATCCCCGAGCGCACGACCGACATGGCCGCGGCGATCAACCATCCCGAGACGGACGTGGTCGTGGTGGCCCTCCCGAACCACCTCCACGAGGAGGCAGTGAACGCGGTCGCCGCCGCGGGCAAGGCCGTGCTGTGCACGAAGCCACTCGGCCGGAACGCGGACGAGGCGAGGCGCATGCTCCAGGCGGTCGAGGCTGCCGGAGTCTTCGGCGGGTATCTCGAGGACCTCTGCTACACGCCAAAGTCGCTCAAGGCGATCCGCGCGACGCAGGCCGGCGCGATCGGCGACGTGACGTGGGTGCGCTCGCGCGAGACGCACCCCGGCCCGCACTCGGCCTGGTTCTGGGACGGCCGGCTGACCGGCGGTGGCGCGATCATCGACCTCGGCTGCCACTGCATCGAGATCATCCGCAACTTCGTGGGCAAGGGGAACCGGCCGGTCGAGGTCATGTGCACGACCGACACCCTCGTCCACCCGATCGAGGACGAGGACAATGCCATCGCCCTGATCAGGTTCGAATCGGGAGCCACCGGCCAGTTCGAGGTCAGCTGGACATTCCGCGGCGGCATGGACCTCCGCGACGAGGTGGCGGGCACGCACGGGACGATCTGGCTGAACCACTTCCTCCGGACCGGGTTCGAGATGTTCACCGCCGGCGGCAGCGGCGGGTACGTGGCGGAGAAGGCGGAGACGGCGGCGGGCTGGCTCTTCCCGGTCGGCGACGAGGTCTCCGAGCTCGGCTACGTGGACATGTTCACGGACATGTTCCGCGCCATGGACGAGGGCGGTGTTCCACAGGAGACGCTCTACGACGGCTACGTGGTCAACGCGATCATGGACGCCTGCTACCGCTCGGCGAAGAGCCACGCGTGGGAGCCCGTCGCGCTCGACTGGCGGGGCGGCACGACCCCTCGGATTGCGAAGGCGCCGGAGATGTTCGAGGGACAGGTCGTGATCAAGCGCGAGATCCTGCCCGACGGGCGCCACAAGCTCATCCTGAAGGACCCGGCCACTGGCGACTTCGTGGATCGCGTGGTCGCCGGCGCATGACGGAGCTGCGCATCCTGCCGGCGGCGGCCTGGGGCGACCAGGTCGCCGCCGACCTGGCCGACCGCCTGCGGGCGACCCCGGCGCTCCGGCTCTGCCTGCCGACGGGCGCCACGCCGGTGCCGGTCTACGAGGCGCTCGTTCGGCGCGTCCGGAGCGGCGAGGCGACGTTTGCGGACGCGACCGTCGTCCTGCTCGACGAATGGGTCGGCCTGCCGCCCGGCGACCCGGCCCGCTGCGACACGCGGCTGCGGGCCCAACTGCTGGACCGCCTGCCGGCGCCGCCGGCGGCCGTGCACGCGATCGACGTGGACGACCCGGACCTGGACGCCGCCGTCGCCCGGCATGCCGCCGCAGCGGTCGGGCTTGACCTCGTCGTGCTCGGGCTCGGGATGAACGGCCACGTCGGCTTCAACGAACCGGGTTCGCTGCCGGACAGCCCGACCCGCATCGTTCGCCTGGCCGCCTCGAGCCGGGAGGCGGCGATGGCTCGCTACGGCGCGAGCACCGTCCCGACGGCCGGCATCACAGTCGGCATGGACCGCATCCTCGCGGCGGGTGAGGTCTGGCTCCTGGTCACCGGCGACCGAAAGGCGGGCATCCTGCGCCGGGCGCTCCGTGACCCCGAGGACCCGGACTGCCCGGCCTCCTGCCTCCGCCGCCACCCGAACCTCCAGGTGATCGTCGACGAGGAGGCGGCGGCTCTCCTGGCTTGAGCGCCGGGCGAACGGGTGGGGCAGGCCGAGGCAGCGGCGGAGCCAGACGCTCGGGACGGCCGCCCCGCCGCTCCCTGTCTCACCCGGTGGTCGGCTCGTCGCGACTGGGCGCTGCTCGCCGTGACTGCGTGGCGGCGCCTGCGGCCCGCTCACCGAAGGCGCGGAAGGCTGGCCGCGACGACGGCCTGCCCGTGGCGCTTGTCGCGCTCGGACGCCGTGTGGAACGTGATGTGTGTGCTCGACTGATCCTGCTCCGACTCGAGCACCTGCTGCGCGGTCTCCTGGATCACATCGCCGCCACTGCCCGTCATGACTCGACCCAGCAGGAGCAGATGCTCGATGCGGTAGAACCTCGCGTATTGCAGCAGGCCGTAGCCGAGGTAGGCACCGATCGTCTCGTACACTGAATGGGCTCGTGCATCGCCCTCGGCCATCAACCGTTGCAGCTCGAGAAGCCGCGCGGGCTGGTCCAGGTCGTCCGGGACGTCGATGCCGGCGGCGGGCAGGAGTCGCGCGACGGCCTGCTGGGAGAAGTACTGGGCCCCGACGCCGGAATCGCCCGACCACTCGTCACGGGGGGCTCCTGCCGCCAGGTCGACGGGAGCGAATGCCAGTTCGTTGAGCCATGAAGTCAGTCGACCATCGCTGGTGATGTAACCGCCGGCCTCGCTCGAGCCCATCGCGATGCCGAGCAGGGCTCCGACACCGGCGCTCATCGCCCCGGCCAGGGCGGTCACATCACCATCGTTCACCACCACGAGGGGCACGTCACCCCAGGCGTGCTGCAGCTCACGGAACAGATGCCGGGCGCGCGATTCGAACAGGTCTCTCGGTACTGCGCGGAAGAGCGACGTCAGCCGGGGCTCGTTGTTCACGAACACGCCGGCCGAGCTGCCTCCGATCGCATCGACGCGAGGGAGGTGGTCCGCCGCTCGCCGCAATGACTCGTTGATCTGCTGGAAGTGCCATTGCGGGTCCGCCTGGTGCCGGGGATCCCAGCTGGTTTCCTCGCTGAAGCAGACCACGCCGTCGACGACCGCGGCGACCTTCCGGTCGCTGGCGCCAAGATCGAAGCCGATGCGGCAGCCATCGAGGTGACCGCCGAGCTCCAGCGACGCGGCCGTCTCGCCTGGGAACTCCGAATGCGGCGCGGCCAGGAATTCGAACGGTGCGCCGTAGATCGTCGAGCCCAACGCTCCGGCATCGAATGCACCCACGGGGTCCGCCGTGAAGTGACGGGTCAGTGCCGCCACGAGCGAGGCTGGACCATCCACGTAGACGCGGCTGCCGCCCCGCGACCACAACAGGAACTTCAGATCCCGTTCCACGAACCGCGCGCTGGACGCCGCATCCGGGCCCTCCGCAAGAGCCCAGGACTCATGGTGGCTCACGGTCCCGCCCGGCTGTTCCACGGCGAGCCAGACGGGGCGCCCGGATGGCGACTCCCGGACCCTTTCGAAGAATCGGGCGGCCGCCAGCGCTGCTGGTCGGAACGCGGGATCGAGCGGAGGCATCACCCGTGGGCGGATGAGATGCCGCTCATCGAGCTGCCCCAGGGACGCCGCCTGGCCGGGCCTGGGCTCCATGGACCGTTCTCCTCGTGCATCCGCGTGGGGGCGCCGTGCATGCGGTCTTTGGCTGTCATGTTTCCTCTTCATGCACTCGGCATGGGGTCACGCCGGGGGTGACGCGACACCCGGTCCCTCGAACCACCGCCCTGCGCGCATGACCCGTCGCACGTTGAAGGCCTCATCGAGCTCGACGAGGTCGGCGCGGAGGCCAGGGGCGATTCGCCCACGATCATCCACCCCGAGCAGCGCCAGCGGGTTGGCGCTGGCGGCGGCGGCGACGCGCGGCAGATCCAACCCGAACAGCGCCAGGTTCCGCACGGAGGTGTCGAGCGCGATGACGGAGCCAGCAAGCGCTCCGCTGGACACGAGCGTGCAGCGGTCGCCCCGCACCTCCACCTCGAGGCCGCCGAGAGAGCCATGTTCCTGCGGCGTTCCGGCGAGCTCGATCCCGTCGCTCACCAGGAGGAGCCGATCCGACGGCTTCGTGCGCAGGATCAGCGGCCAGAGCACACGATCCACGTGGTGGCCATCGGCGATCAGCTCGGTGTAGACGTCGTCCCGCGAGAGCGCCACCGCGGCGAGGCCCGGCGCGTGCTGATGGACCCCGGACATCGCGTTGAACAGGTGCGTGGTGGTGCGTGCGCCGGCGTCGTATCCGGCCTGGGCCTCGGCGGCCGTCGCCACGGAATGGCCGAGCGAGGCGACGACGCCGCGCTCCGTGAGCCACCGGATCAGGTCGATCGCGCCGGGCGTCTCCGGCGCGATCGTCGTGAGGCGGAAGCTGCCGAGCAGGGGCTCGAGGTCCTCGAACGTGATCTTCGCCGCGGTTCGCACGAACGCCGGGTTCTGCGCGCCCACGCGCTGGGGCGAGATGAACGGTCCCTCGAGGTTGAAGCCAAGCGCCGCCGCTCCGTCGTCCGGCGAAGTGGGCATCCACGCGCGCACCCGATCGGCGAAGGCGCGCAGCACCTCCAGCGGAGCGGTGACGGCGGTGGGCAGGAAGGATGTGACGCCGCGGTGCAGCAGGGCGCGAGCCATGCCGTCGAGGGAGGACTCCGAGCGCATCGCGTCGTGCCCGCCCCAGCCGTGGACGTGGACGTCCACGAAGCCGGGCATGATCCACGGGCCGCTCGCCTCGGACGGATCCGCCTCCACGGCCGCGATCCGGTCGTCCTCCAGGATCACGCGGCCCGGCTCGACCCGATCCTCGAGCACGAGGCGGCCGCGTACGAGCCCGTCGTCGCTCATCGGTCCGCTTTCCTCCGGTATCAAGAGAGTCCCGGGGCGCGCTCTCCGGCCTCTGCGCCGTGGATCGCCGCGCCGATCGCCCCGGCCCAGATCCCGAGCTCGGCAGGCACGAGCTTGACCGTGGCCGAGCCCGTCATCAGGACTCGCCGGTCGAGCTCCGCGCGGATCGACGCGAAGAGGATCTCGCCCGCCGCCGCCACGCCGCCCCCCACCACCACGCGATCCGGCGTCAGGACGGTCACGATGTTCGCGATACCGATCCCCAGGTATCGACCGACCTGCGCGAGCCCGTCGAGCGCCCGCGCGTCGCCGTCGGCTACCGCCCGGACCGCCTCTTCCACCGACGACGCGCCACAAGTCGCCGCGATGACATCTGCCCGTGCGAACGCTTCGACGCAGCCGCGGTTGCCGCAATTGCAGAGAGGACCGTCGGGGTCGATCGTCTGGTGGCCGATCTCGCCGCCTGCGCCATCACGGCCGAGATACAGCTTTCCCCAGATGGCGATCCCCCCGCCGACGCCGGTGCCCAACGTCATGCCGACGAGCGTCTGGGCGCCCCGCCCCGCCCCGAGGCGAAGCTCGGCAAGCGTGAACGCACGCGCATCGTTCACAAGGTGGACGGGAACGTGGACGACCGTCTCAAGGCGCTCGACCACGCGAATGCCCGCCCAGCGCACGGGGATGTTCGGTGTCAGGGTGACTCGGCCGCCAGCGGCGTCGTAGCGCCCCGGAATCCCCAGGCCGACCGAGGCAATGGGGCCCCAATCGGCGGCGGCGGCGGTGGCCGTCTCCGCCAGCTGGTCGACAATCCCGTCGGCCCCTGCGTCCAGGCGGGTCGGGACCAGGTCGGTTGCCAGCCGGTCCCAGCCCCCGTCCGTGGACTCGACCACGGCCCACTTCAGCAGCGTGCCCCCCAGGTCCAGCCCGAGGTGCCTCGTGGACGTCACGACTCGTTGACCCATCGCGTGCCGGCGGCGGCGGCGCCGGAGTTGATCCCCGCTCGGCTCGTGAACAGGCCACTCGGCGGAACCGGCGGCGTCAGGAGAACGGCCCGAGTCACAGCTGGCCCGCCCCGAGCGAGACCGGCGCACCGGCCGCAATCGAGCGGTACGCCGCGTCGACGATCTCGACCGCCCGCAGCCCATCGACCCCCGTCACCGCCGGCTCTCGATCTTCCCGCACCGCGGACAAGAACTCCGCCAGCATCCCGTCGTCGGCGTTGGGGCCCCACGCCGGCCACGAGATCCCGGTCTCGTGCGTTCCATACACGGCGAGGCGCTGCCGGAAGGCGTCGATGCCGAACGCCCCGCCCGTGCCAACCGCCTGGACGGAGAGGCCGCCCCACGTTGGGTAGGAGCGCGGCTTGCTCCAGCTGCAGTCGATGGTGGCCGACACGCCGCTGGCGAAGCGCATCGAGACGAGCCCGCCGGTCTCGACGCCCGCGAACCGCTCCTGGAGGATCCGGTTCGCGACGGCGTAGACCTCGACGACCTCGGAGCGCAGGATCCAGCGAAAGAGGTCCGCCAGGTGCACCACGTGGTCCGTCACCGCGCCGCCCCCGGAGAGGGTGGGGTCGACGAACCAGGGCGCATGGATGTCCGGCATCGTCCCGGTGTTGACGCCCTCGAGGAAGACCAACGTTCCGAGCGCCCCGGACCGCACCGCGGATTCCAGCGCCCGCGCGGCGGGGTTCCAGCGGGTGGGGAACGCGGTCATCAGGCGAACGCCCGCGCTGTCGCAGGCGTCCACGATCGCCCGGGCGTCCTCCACCGTGATCGCGAGCGGCTTCTCGCACAGGACGTGCACCCCTGCCGCCGCCGCGATCTCGACGAGCCGCCGGTGGCGGCTGTTGGCCGAGGCGATCACGACGCCGTCGACGCGCTCGAGCAGAGCGTCGACCTCGTCGAACGCGCGCGTCGCGACGGGTTCGGCCGCGGCCGCCGCGCGCTGCCGATCGTCGTCCCACACTCCCACGAGGTGCGCGCCCGGCATCGACGCCAGGAGCGAGATGTACGTCGGCGCGTGGACATGCTCGGCGGAGAGGACGCCGATCCGCACGGGCGGACGACCCTCCGCGTCGACGACCATCAATCGGCCTCCTGCGTGAGCCGGACGACGGCCCCGGTCCGTGCGGACTCGTCGGCGGCGAGCGCAATTCGGAGGGCCTCGAGGCCGTCCGCGGCCCCGATCCTCGCCTCCGTCCCATCGCGGATCGCCCTGGCGAACTCCGCGAGCTCCAGGCGGAAGGGGTCTCCGGCGAGGCCCGTGTCGGCCATCGCCGTGAGGCCTCCGCCCGCGGCGTCCGCGAGAAGTGACGGTGTAACGGGCGTGGTCGCCGTCGAGTCCTGCGCGATGAGACCGCGTGAGCCCGCGATCTCCACGGCGGTCCGGAAGGTGGGCGGCGCATAGCCCCACGATGCCGAGACATGGCTGATCGCGCCCGACCGGTGGGTGAGGATCGCGACGGCATGGTCGACGCCCGCCTCCGGTTGCGCCACGCTCGCTGATCGGCAGTGAACTGCCACGACGTCGCCGGCAATCCAGCGCGCGTAGTCGAGGTCGTGGACCATCAGGTCGAGGACGATCCCGCCCGACTTGGCATGGTCGAAGAACCAGTGTCCGGCGGGCTGTCGCGGGCGGAAGCTCGCCCTGGTGAGACGGAGCACCGCGGGTTCGCCAATCGCGCCGTCCAGCACGGCCGCCCGCGCCGCGACGTACTCCGGGAAGAACCGCACGACGTGAGCCACGAAGAGCCGGACGCCGGCGTCGCGCGCGGCCGCGAGCATCGCCTCTGCGTCCGCGAGGGTGCGCGCCATCGGCTTCTCGCAGATCACGTGGCGGCCGGCGCGTGCTGCGGCGATGGCGACTTCGGCATGGAGGTGTGTCGGCGTGCAGATGTCGACGACGTCGACCGCGCCGAAGAGCTCGTCGAGCGATTCCGCGACGCGTGCCCCGTGCCGGTCGGCGAGCGCTGCCGCGCGGCCGGCATCCACGTCGTGGATCACGGCGTGGATGCCCTCGGCGGCCCATGCGGCGACGTGCGTCTCGCCGATGAACCCGGTCCCCACGACGCCGACGCGCAACGGCTTGTCTGTGCGGGTTCGGGCTAGCCTCGGTTCGCTCGCCGCCCGGTTGCCCGCGTGCAGGCCGGGACCGCCCCCGTCAGCCATCGCGCCGCGCCGTGAGCACCACCAACTGCTGGTGCGAGTAGGCAGGAGCCTCCTCGCGCTGCAGCTGCGCGAGGACGTCGATCGGGAGCTCGTTAAGGATGGCGTGGTTCGGGTTGAAGAGCATGTGCTCGTCGACCGCCAGGCCGAACGCCGACCCCTCCTTCACCGCGTAGTAGAGGTTGCGGGGTCGCACGGAGTCGCCGACGTTGATGACGTGGACCCCGGCGGCCTGCAGCTCACCGTACAGGTCGACGACGGGTCGTGTATGGCACGAAACCACGTCGCTCACCTGGAGCGTGGTGCGGCCGAAGTCGTGGTCCTCGATGACGACCTCGCCCTCGCGCACTTCGCGCACGGTGGCGTTCGTGATGACGGTGACGGCGTGCTTGAACGGTCGAGAGGTGAGCGCCTCGGCGTCGCCCTGCGCGAAGCGCTTGCGCAGGACATACATGTGGATGACCTCGCACTCGGCCGCGAACTCGCGCTTCTCGGTCACGATCGTGACCTGCTTGCCGATGCTGCCCAGGAACGCCGCCGTGTCGGCCGCGGCGTAGTGGTCGCCCCACAGGAGTACGTGCGATCCGAGCTTGTGGAGCGTCCGGGCGCCCGGATGGCACTCGCACGCGATCTTCGGGCAGGCCATCGCCTCCTCGAAGGGCACGACCGTGTCACCCAGGCCAAGGACGTCCGGGACGTACGAGATGGCGCCGGTCGCGTTCAGGACGACGTCAAACCCACGGAGCTCGTCCACGGTCGGGGCGTGGTTAAGCCGGATTTCGATGTGCAGGTCGAGCAGCTGGTTCCGGATCCAGTCCAGGTACCAGCGCATCTTCTCCTTGCCCGGCACCAGGCAGCAGTACAGCAACGCGCCACCCAGCTCCCCGGCCTTCTCGAACAGGGTGACGGTGTGCCCGCGCTCCGTGGCGATTCGTGCGGCTTCCATCCCGGCCGGACCGCCGCCGACGACCGCGACACGTACTGCCTTCGTCGTTCGCTTCATCTCCGCATACGCAGGATTCCCGCAGGCCGCGTTGATCGAGCAGGCAATCTCGTGTTTCGCCATGAGCGACTCCTGCCAGCATCCGCCGAGGCAGGAGATGCACTTCCGGATTGACTTCACGCGCCCGTACTGCGCCTTGACCGGCCAGTACGGGTCTGCCAGGAGCTGGCGGGCCAGGCCGACGAGGTCCGTCTTGCCCTCCGCGATGATCTGATCGCAGTACGCCGGGTCGCGCAGTGAGTGGCTCGTGATGACCGGGATCCGGATCGCCTTCTTCGTCGCCTCGGCGGCGTACGTCGCCCAGCCCTGCGGGTACTGCATCGGGTCGAAGCCGGCGCCGGGGCTCTCCTGCATGCCCATCGAGAGGTCGACCGCGGCGCAGCCGGCCCGCTCGAGCATCTTCGCGATCTCGATCCCCTCCTCGAGCCCACGTCCACCCTCGCACCACTCGTCGAAGGAGTATCGGAGGAGGACCGGGAAGCCCTTGCCGCACTTCTTCTGGATCGAGTCGACGACCGCCAGCGGGAAGCGCATCCGGTTCTCGAGGCTCCCGCCGAACCGGTCGTTGCGCTGGTTGAGGAACGGGCTCATGAACTCCGAGAGCAGGTAGCCGTGGGCTGCGTGGAGCTCCACGGCGTCGAAGCCGGCCTGCTTCACGCGCCAGGCGGCCTCGCTGAAGAGGTCGACCAGCTCGAGGATCTCGGCGATCGAGGCGGCCCGGATCTCCTTGCCCTTCTCCTCGGCGTTCTCGTAGATGATCTCGTGCCCGGCCGACCAGGGGAGCTTGAGGACCCGATCGGTCGCGCCCAGGGTGTTGTAGCGCGGGATCGCGCACTGGCGGCCCGGGTGCTGGAGCTGCACCGCACACTTCGCGCCGTAGCGATGCATTCCCTCGGCGAGGCGCGCCAGGCCGGGGATGTAATTGTCTCCGTCGGCCGCGAGGCACGTCACCGTCGGTCGCCCGGTCTTCAGATCCGGCGTCGTGGCGCCGACGATGATGAACCCGGCCCCACCGCGCGCGATGTCGGTGTGGTGGTGGATGTCGCGCTCGCTCACCTCGCCGTCGGCGTGGGAGGAGCTGATGTCCGTCGGAACATGGACCACGCGGTTTGGCAGCTCCAGGCCACCAAGCTGGATCGGACTGAACAGGTGCGGGAACGACGGCATGGAGCTCTCCCTGTCTGGCGCGGGTCCCATACGCATGGGGACGCGGGACGCCCTGGCCGATGCGCGGTCCTCGTGCCAGTCTCGGGGTCGGCGGTCGCCAGCGGCAATGTCACTAACGGCCGATTTACTGTCAGGAGCGGCTGGCGCGGGCCGACGGTGGCGTCCTTGCTCCAGACGGTCGGGTTCGAGCTGGCGGTAACGGCACTGCGACGGCGTCCGCGAGCCGGGCAACGCGTGCCCGCGGGTCAAGCCACGCGCACGGGACCCTCGCGCGCCAACCGGCGGTCTTGCCGCAGCACGACCTCCGCCCCGCCCGAACGCCGGTAGTACCGTCGGTAGTCGGCGGGCGACATCGACGAATAGCGCTGGAACACCTTGTAGAACTGGTTCAGGTTTGTGTACCCGACCGTGTAGGCCACCTCCTGCACGCAGGTATCGCTGGTCAGGAGCAGGCGCTTCGCCTCCGAGAGGCGCAGGTTCGTGACGTACTCCTTGAAGCCGACGCTCGTCACGTCCTTGAACAGGTGGCGCACGCGCGACGCGCTCACGTGCACGTGCTCCGACACCCGCTCCAGCGTCAGGCTCTCCCGGAAGTGCTGCTCGACGTAGCTCAGCATTGGCCGCACCTGTTCGTGTCGATCGCCGGGCGCTGCCGAGCCATCCGGTGCCGACTCGCTGGCACGCGCATGCCGCACCAGGACGGCGAGCGCGCGTCTCAGGTTGGCGTCGAGGAGGTGCCGGTCGGCCGGGTCCTCCCGGTCCCAGATTGTCTTGAGCTCGAGGAGGATCGGCCGGAGCTCGGAGGCGGCAGCCCCTCCTCCCGGAAGGCGGTTGGCGAACGGGCGTCCACCGCACCTGAAAGGTGAGAGGTAGTCGGCGTCGAAGCTGCGACAGCCCGGCGCCGCGATGAGCTCCGGGCGGAAGAGGGTGAGGAGGAGGCGCATCCGGTTGGGGGGATCGGTGACACCAACGTGCGGCTCGGCGTCGTCGATGAGAAAGACATCTCCGGGCTCCGCCGGATAGCTGCGGCGCCCGAACAGGAACTGCCCGCCCCCCTGCAGGCACAGCGCGATCTCGAGGTACTCGTGCCAGTGCATCTGGTCGTCCGTGTCACGCGTCTCGTATTCGAGCACCGACAGCGGAAACGCCGGATCGAGGTCGTGCTGCCAGAAGAAGACCGTCACGAAACCCTCCATGGCCCGGCTTCGCCGTCGCCGGCGTCCGAGAGATGCTGCATGCCGTGGAGTGGATGATCGGCTCGTGGCCCGGTTGGCAGGAGGGCCATATGGACGGAAATGGCCAAACACGCCCATCTTTCAGGGGGACGTCACTGACGCCCCGCGCCAGCCGCTCCTGACAGTTAATCGGCCGTTAGTGACATTGCCGATAGTGAGCGCCGACCGCGAGACTGGCGACCGACAGCATGACGTCGTGCGCGAGCAACCGGTAGGCCACTGCCGGTTTCGCACGCCTCCGGAGTTGGGATGAGGCACTTCAGCGACATCGGGGCCGCGGTCATTGGCAGCGGCTTCATCGGCACGGTCCACATCGAGGCGCTGCGCCGGATCGGCGTGCGGGTCGTCGGGTTGCTGGAGGCGACGCCGGAGCTGGGCGCCGCGCGCGCCGCGGAGCTGGGGTTGCCGCGCGCCTACCAGAGCCTGGCGGAGACCCTCGCGGACGACGCCGTACAGGTCGTGCACGTCACGTCGCCGAACGAGCTCCACCATCGGCAGGTCAAGGAGATCCTCGCCGCGGGTCGGCACGTCATCTGCGAGAAGCCGCTGGCGATGACGTCCCAGGAATCGGCGGAGCTGGCGGAGCTGGCCGGTGCGGGCAGCCTGGTCAACGCGGTCAACTTCAACATCCGTTTCTATCCGCTCAACCAGCACGTTGCCGGTCTTGTCCGCGAGGGCGGGCTCGGCGACGTCCGGCTCGTCACGGGCCGGTACTTCCAGGACTGGCTGCTGTACGACACGGACTGGAACTGGCGACTGGAGAAGGACCAGGGAGGAGCCCTGCGGGCCGTGGGCGACATCGGCTCGCACTGGCTCGACCTGACCACGTTCCTGACCGGACGCCGGGTCGAGGCGGTCATGGCCGACCTCACCACGTTCATCCCGGTCCGCCGGAAGCCCGCCGGCCCCGTGCGCACCTTCTCCACGGCGCGCGCCGCGGAGACCATCCCGGTCGAGATCCACACGGAGGACGTGGCGACGATCCTCCTGCGCCTCGAGGGCGGAGCACGCGGCAGCGTGGCGATCTCCCAGCTCAGTCCGGGTCGGAAGAACAGCCTTGCCTACCAGATCGATGGCGCCTCCTCCGCCGTGGCGTGGGACTCGGAGCAGCCCGAGCAGCTCTGGATCGGTCATCGCGACCGGCCGAACGAGCTCCTGCTCCGAAACCCCGCGCTCATGAACGCCGGCGGGCGCGCCGCCGCCCGGCTGCCGGGCGGGCACGTTGAGGGCTTCGCGGACACGTTCGGCGCCGTGTTCACCGCGATCTACGCCGACGTCATCGCCGGGGCCCCGTCCCGGGTGCCCGCCTACGCGACCTTCGCCGACGGCCACGACGAGATGCTCGTCGGCGACGCCGTCATGGAGAGCTCGCGCGCCGGCCGCTGGGTCGAGGTCGCCCGAACCCGATGAGCGCCCGTCCCGAGCAGCCTTGACCGAGACCGGCGACGTGATACGCTCCACAATCGATTATCGACAATCATCGGGCACCCTAGGATCGTTGCCCCGTTGAGCCCGGAGGTTCAGCCGAAATGAAGCTCGGCTTCCTGACTGCACCGTTCCCCGGCACGCCACTCATGGAGGTGGCCGACTGGGCGGCCGGCGCCCGATTCGAGGTGCTCGAGATCGCCTGCTGGCCACGGACCAGCGGCCCGACCCGCCGGTACGCCGGGACGAGCCACATCGACGTCGCCAACCTGTCGTCGTCGCGGGCGACCGAGATCGTCGACGAGCTGGCGGGCAAGGGGATCTCGATCTCGGGCCTCGGCTTCTACCCGAACCCGCTCCACCCCGACCCGGCCCATCGCGAGCAGGTGATCGGCCACCTGAAGCACGTGATCACGGCCGCGGAGAAGATGAACGTCCCGCTCGTGAACACGTTCATGGGAGGGGACGGCGCCAGGAACCAGGACCAGAACTGGGAGGAGGCGCTCCGCGTCTGGCCCGACATCGTGGCATTCGCGATCGACCACGGCCGGAAGATCACCCTGGAGAACTGCCCGATGCTCTTCTCCTATGACGAGTGGCCGGGCGGGCACAACATCGCCACGACGCCGCGCATGTGGCGCCGGATCCTGGAGCAGTGGGGCGGGACGATCGGGCTGAACTTCGACCCGTCGCACCTTGTCCTCCAGATGATCGATGCGCGCCGGTTCCTCAAGGAGTTCGGCGCCCACGTCCTCCACTTCCAGGCGAAGGACCTGATGATCGATCGCGACGGCCTCTACGATCGGGGCGTCCTCTCGATGGGCATGGGCTGGCAGATCCCGCGGATCCCGGGACTCGGCGAGGTGGACTGGTCCGTGATCTTCTCCGAGCTCTACCGGTCCGGTTTCGAGGGCGACTGCATCATCGAGCACGAGGACCGCCGCTTCGAGGGCACCGACGACAAGGTCAAGCAGGGGTTCCTCATCGCGAGGGACGTGCTGCGGCCGTACTGCAAGTGACGATCCCGGGCAGGAGCTCCATGGCACTCTCCATCGACACCCTCACCGAGCGCGACATCGCCAAGACGATCGACCATTCCCTGCTGCGGCCCGAGCTGGACGACGCGTTCGTCGAGGCCGGCTGCCGCCTCGCCGCGAAGTACGACGTCGCATCGGTCTGCGTGCGCCCGGCCGACGTGCGGCGAGCGAAGGCACTGCTCGAGGGCACGGACGTCGCCGTCGGGACCACGATCGGGTTCCCGCACGGCAACCACGCCACGGAGGTCAAGGTCTTCGAGGCGCGGCGGGCGCTCGCTGACGGCGCCACCGAGCTGGACATGGTCCTCCAGATCGCCGCGCTCAAGTCGGGCCGCGACGCCGACGTCCAGGCCGACATCGCGGCGGTCGTCGAGGTTGGGCACGCCGCGGGGGCGATCGTCAAGGTGATCTTCGAGAACGCCTACCTGACCGACGACGAGAAGATCCGGGCCTGCCACCTGGCCGAGGCGGCAGGCGCAGACTTCGTGAAGACCAGCACCGGCTTCGCTCCCTCGGGCGCGACCCACGACGACCTGCGCCTGATGCGCGCGAACACGTCGCCCCACGTTCGCATCAAGGCGGCTGGCGGCGTTCGGACGCTCGATGCCCTCCTGGCCGTCATGGAGCTGGGTGTCACCCGGATCGGCGCCACCGCGACCGAGGCGATCATCCTGGACTTTCGCGCGCGCAAGGCGGCGAGCACGTCTGCCGGTGCCCCGACCGGCGCGGCCGGCCCATCCTGATGCGCGCGTCCGCCCCAGGATCATCGAATCGGATCGTGACCATCGGCGGCCCGGAGAGTCCCATTGGACCCGGGTCCACCGACGCCTCAGTCACCATCGTGGATGCCACGAACCAAGAGCAGGCGCGGCGGCTCGCCCGTGCGATCGAACAGCAAGGAGGTGTGGAGTCCGGCGATCACGCGAGACCGACGCAGCCGAACGGCTCGGCCGGTGCTCCAGATGAGAGCACCTGGTCGGAGGATGGAGGAGTCCAGTTCATGAAGCGAATCAGTCTTACCCGGAGCGTGGCCGCGCTGGCCGCGATCGCGGTCATCGTCGGAGCGTGCTCCGGCAGCGCCACGCCCACGCCCGCGGCGCCGTCCGCAGCGCCGTCTGCAGCGGCGTCCGCGGCGCCGTCCGTCGCGCCGTCCGCAGCGGCAGCCTCGCCGTCGGCAGCGGCCAAGACCTATACGATCGGCTACTCGAACGGCGGCAGCGTGGGCAACGGCTTCCGCGAGGAGCAGGTCTGCACCGCCAAGGCGCAGGCCAAGGCATCGGGTGAGGTCTCCAACCTCACCGTGATCCATCGCAACACCGACGCCGCCGGTCAGCTGTCCGACATCCGGAGCCTGATCGCGAAGGGTGTCAACGCGATCGTCTTCAATCCGAACGACCCCGCGGCGCTCAATCCCGCCCTCGATGAGGCGAAGGCCGCCGGAATCGTGACCGTCTCCGTCGATGCGAACGTCACCGACGCGAACTCCTGGAACCTGACCAACAACCAGGTGAAGTACGCCGAGCTCGGCGCCAAGTGGCTGTTCGACCAGATGGGTGGCACCGGCACGGTCTGGTACACGCGCGGTCTCGCCGGCCACCCGGCCGACAACGACCGCGACATCGGGTTCAAGAACATCCTCAAGCAGTACCCGAACATCAAGGTCGTCCCGACCGCGGACGGCGTGTTCACCGGCTGGGATCCCGCCAAGACGACCCAGCTGACCAACGACTTCATCCAGAGCGGCCAGTACGACAAGATCCAGGGCATCTGGGCGTCGGGCATGGGCAAGCAGATCGTTGACGCCATCAAGGCCGCCAACAAGCCATTCGTGCCGATCGCCGATGCCGACATCGGCGGCTTCGTCGCCCAACTCCTCGATCCCACCAACTTCCCGGGCCTCAAGGGCGCGGCCGTGACCAACACGGCCTCCGTTGGCGGCGCGGGCATCACCCTGGCGCTCAAGCTCCTCAACGGCGAGGCGGTCACCGCGACTGCCGGCGCCAAGGCCAACACCGTGCTGCTGGACCCGCAGCTCCTCGACAACCTCACCGACGCCGGCAAGGCGGGGCTGAAGGCCTGGGTCTCCGTCCCGGGGATGGATCCGCTGTGGCCGCTCAGCCTCGCGATCCCGGGCTGGACCACGTACGATCCCAATACCGTTCCGAGCTCCTGCAAGGGCGCGTAGCCAGCTACCGCACTCGCAGCTAGCGCGGGGGACGCCGGTCGCACCGGCGTCCCCCGCGCATCTCATCCGAGCATTGGTACCGATGACTGCCACCGCTACCGGCCTCCTGCTCGAGGCCACTGACGTCTCGAAGACATACGGCGCGGTCGTGGCCCTGAAGGCGGCTTCGCTCGCCGTGCGTCACGGCGAGGTCCATGCGCTCATGGGCGCGAATGGCGCCGGCAAGAGCACCCTGGTCAAGATCCTCACGGGCGCCGTCCACCCGGATTCCGGCAGGATCGCGGTCCGCGGCCGCGAGCGGACGGTCCACTCCCCCGCCGAGGCACGGCGGGGCGGCCTCGTCTCCGTCTACCAGGAGCCGTCGCTCATCCCAGACCTGGACATCCGGGCCAACCTGCGGCTCACCGACACGCCGATGGAGCCGTTCCGCCACTGGCTGACCCAGCTTGGCATCGAGAACCTCGACCTGTCGAGCATGGCGCGGCGACTGCCGCTGGCCACGCTCCGGATCGTCGACCTTGCCCGGGCGCTGGCGATCGAGCCGGACGTGCTCATGCTCGACGAGATGACGGCGGCCCTGCCCGCGAACCTGACCCAGCGCGTCCTGGAGGTCGTCGGCAGCCATCGGGGTGGCGATCGGTCGATCATCTTCATCTCGCACCGCCTCATGGAGATCGCCTCCGTCTGCGACCGGGCGACCGTGCTCCGTGAGGGCGAGACGGTCGGGGTCGTCGACGTGACGCCGGGCTCCGAGGATCGGATCATCGAGCTGATGCTCGGCCAGATTGCCGGCGAGATGCCCGCGGTCGCCGGACGGACGGCCGCCCATCGGGCGACCGTGACGACGCCCCGCCTCTCGGTTCGTGGGCTCGCCTCCGGGGCGAAGCTGCAGGACGTCTCGTTCGAGCTCAACCCGGGCGAGGTGCTGGGGGTCGTGGCGCTCGAGGGGCAGGGCCAGGACGAGCTTTTCGACATCCTCGCCGGCGCGCAGCGCCCGAGCAGCGGCGAGCTCCTCGTGGACGGTTCGTCGGTCTCGTTTCGTCATCCTGCCGACGCGATCCGGGCCGGCCTGGTCTACGTCGCCGCCGACCGCGCGGAGGCCCTCCTCATGCAGCGGTCCGTGCGGGAGAACATCGCCCTGCCCTTCACGACGCGGGTCCGACGGTGGGGGCTCATCGACCTCCGAGCGGAACGCGAGACGGTCGACGCGGCGGTCAGCCGGCTCCAGATCGACGCGCGGGCCGGGAACGAGGTCCGACGGCTCTCCGGCGGCAACCAGCAGAAGGTGACCATCGCCCGCTGGGTCGCCGGCGGCGTCCGGACCATGCTGTGCTTCGACCCGACGCGCGGGATCGACATCCGGACCAAGCAGCAGATCTACCTCCTGCTCCGCGACCTCGCGGAGGCGGGCGCGGCGGTGCTCCTCTACACCTCGGAGCTGAAGGAGGTGCAGCTCGTGTGCGATCGCGCGATCGTGATCTTCGGCGGTCGGGTCGTCGAGGAGATCAGTGGCGCAGACGCGGACGAGGCGACCTTGCTGCGCGCCGCATACCACCTGCGGTCCGACGCGGCGATGCCGGAGGCGGTCGCGGCGGAGGCCGCCGCGCCCCGCGCTTCGGAGCCGGCACGTGTGCCGGGCCCCGACGCAGCCCCACCCGAGAAGGCCGCGCCGGAGACCTCCCAATGAGCGCCGTGACCGCCCCCGTCGGAGCGCCGTCAGCCAATTCGGCACGGACGATCGTGTCGTGGGCCCAGCGGAGCTCCTGGACGATCGGGCTTGTCGGGCTCCTGGCCATCCTCCTCGTGTTCACGAAGGTCATCCAGCCGAGCTACGGCGTGGCGGGGATCCAGGGGCTCGGGATCTCGATCCTGCCGCTCGGCTTCGCAGCTGTTGCCCAGGCGGTCGCCGTGATCGCGGGCGGGATCGACCTCTCGATTGGCTCGATGATGGCGCTCACGAGCGTCATCGCCGCAACCCTGATGGACGGTCAGAGCGCTGAGTTCGGCCTCGCCGCCGTCGTCGGCGTCCTGGTCCTCGGCCTGGTGCTGGGTGGCATCAATGGCGCGCTCGTCGTCGTCACGCGCGTGCCGGACATCGTCGTCACGCTCGCGATGTCATTCGTCTGGGCCGGCTTCGCCCTGCTCGTCCGGGCCGCCCCGGGCGGGGCGGCGTCGCCGTGGTTGATGAACCTCGTGATCGGACCCTTCGGCAACCCGTGGATCCCGAAAGCGGCCATCGTCCTGGTGATCGTCGTCGCGGTCATCTGGATTCCCGTGGCGAGGTCCCGCATGGGCCTCTCGCTCTACGCGGTCGGCAGCAACCAGCTGGCCGCCTTTCGGAGCGGCGTCCCCATCGGCCGCACGAAGGTCGTCGCGTACGCGCTCACCGGCCTGTTCGCAGCCGTGGCCGGCCTGTCGCTCACGGCGAGCACCAGCATCGGGACGCCGGTTCCGGGGCCCTACACCCTGGAGAGCGTCGCGGCCGTCGTTCTCGGCGGTGTCAGTCTCGCGGGCGGCCGGGGTGGCGTCTTTGGCCCGATCGTCGCCGTCATGGTCCTCCAGATCATCCAGAACGACATGACGTTCCTGAGCTTCGACCCGAACTACGCGCTTGTCGCCCAGGGCGTGATCCTCATCGGGGTGCTGGTCCTTGGCAGCGTCCTCGAGAGCCGGCGGGCCCGCCGATGAACGCGTCGGTTCGCGCGAATGGGTGGCTGACGGCGGTCGCCTGGCGCCGGCTCCTCCGCGACCGGCCGATCGTCCCGTTGATGGGGCTGCTCGCGATCCTCGTGCTGGTCATCGAGCTGGCGGATCCGGGCATCGTCAGCCCGGAATGGACCGGCGTGATCGTGCGGGCGTCCGTGCCGCTCGCGATCCTCGCCGGCTGCCAGACGCTGACGATGCTGACCGGCGGGATCGACCTGTCCGTCGCGGCGATCGGATCGATGGCCGGGTTCGTCACCGCGACGCTCGTCCACAGCCCCGGCGGGGTCGCCGAGGGAATCGTCGTGGCCCTCGCCGCGGCTGCGCTGGCTGGTCTGCTCACCGGCATCGGCGTCGGCGTCTTCCGCGTCCACCCGTTGATCATGACCCTGGGGATGAGCTTCGTCGTCCTGGGCCTCTCGAACGTCTGGCAGCTGCAGATGGTGCAGACGGGCGCCGGGGTGCCGGACTCGCTCCGCTGGATCGGAAGCAGCACCCTGGCGCAGGTCGTCCCGTACAACCTGCTGGTCTTCATCCCGCTGACGCTCCTGATCCTGCTGGGCTTGCGGAGAACCGGATACGGCCGGCTCCTGTACGCGATCGGCGACAACCCGATCGCCGCGCGGCTGTCGGGCACCCGGGCATGGCAGGTCCTGATCGTGCTCTATGTGATCTCGGCAGTCATGGCGGCGATCGCCGGCCTGCTCATCTCCGGCCTGACCAACACCGCCAGCGTGTCGCTCGTGGACACCTCGCTCCTGCCCGCGGTCGCGGCGGCGGTGATCGGCGGGACATCGATCCTCGGCGGCCGGGGCGGCTTCGGCGGCACGATCGTCGGCGCCCTGATCCTCACCGTGCTCACCGCCCTCCTGACGGTGCTCGGGCTGCCTGAGCCGACGCGCCAGGTCGTCTTCGGCTCGATCATCGTGATCGTCGCGGCCGCGTACACGCGCGTGACCGGAGAGTCCTAGGCGACCCGGATGGGCCAGGACCTGGAGGCGCTCTACGGGGCCAGGCTGCGGCGCTTCGTGACGGCGCTGAACAACAGGAAGCCAGACCGGGTTCCGATCCGGCCGTTCGCGGCGGAGTTCACGGGACGCCACGCGGGCTACACGTGCCAGCAGCTGACGCAGCACTATCCCGACGCGTTCGAGGCGATGGTCCGCTGCAGCGAGGACTACGACTGGGACGCTGTCCCCGCGAGCATGGTGTACGTCTGGACCGGCATCACCGACGCGGCCACCGTCACGTAAACGGCGTGCCGGGGGTGGACGTGCCGCCGGACAACGGCTTCCAGTACCGCGAGCCCCCGGAAGACGCCGCACTCATGCGCGAGGACGAGTACGACCGGCTGATCGACGATCCCGTCGCCTTCCTCTACGAGGTGTGGCTGCCGCGCTCGACACGCCGGATTGCCGCGGCGGGGGAGCCGGTGACGTTCCGCCACAACGTGGCGCTCGTGTCGGCCGCGATGGCCATGAGCGAGTACTTCAACGCGTTCGGGCCGCACGTCGCTCGGTTGCGCACCGAGGCGGGGATGCCCGGCGCGATCGCGGGGATCTTCAAGGCCCCGTTCGACATCATCGGGGACAAGCTGCGCGGCTACGTCGGGCTGACGATGGACATGTACACGCAGCCCGAGAAGGTCCTGAAAGCCTGCGAGGCGCTGATGCCGCACGTCTACCACATCGACCGCGGCACCCCGCTGCTGACCCACACGAAGCTCCACGACAAGTTCGCGCTGAGCGGCGGCGTCAACAACGTGACGCTCGCGATGGGCACGCCCGAGCAGGTCCGCGCGGAGGTCCGGACGCTGATCGAGACGATCGGCCGGGACGGCGGCTGCATCATGGACGCGAGCGCGATCATCCAGAACGACACGAGCCCCGAGAACATGCGGGCGCTGGTCGAGGCGACGCGCGAGTTCGGCAGCTACGACGACCCGGACGTGCTGCCCGAGCCGCTGCGCGTCGCGCCGGCGACCGTCACGCCGACCGAGGGCGTGCCGGCGACGAGCGGGCACCAGCCCGGCGTGTGCGTCTCGTGGGAGGATCGCCGGGCGGAGCTCGCGGGACCCATCGAGGGGAGCGAGGAGCTGGCACGACGCGTGTGGGAGGCGGCCGATGCAGGCGGCGCGACCTTCATCTGGCAGATGCTGGTCTCGTTCTGAAGGCGACCCCGCGCCGGATCCGGCCTCCCAGCCGCGGCTGCAAGAGCCGGGTCAGTAGCCCACGGAGGGCATGAAGGCGCCGGCGGGCTCCTGGTAGATGCCGATCGTCATCATGTTCACCACGAAGAAGACGCGCAGGTCGTGGGCCAGGCTCCAGCGGAAGAGCGCGGTGTTGGCGAGGGGGACGAGGAAGCCGGGCGTGCCGAAGTCGGCGGCAGCGCCGATGAGCGCCTGGAGGTCGTCGTTCGTCTCCGCGACCGAGTGGCTGAAGTAGGTGATTCCGGTCGTGTAGCCCGTGATGCGCCCGAGACGCTCCACCACCCTGGCGTTGCCGTCGGCGATCGCCTCGCGAACCTCGCCCGCCCGGTCGTGGCCGTGCACGCGGACGCACAGGGCGTTGCATGCGGCCTCGTCGGCGTTCGTGGCGGCCCGAACGTCGTAGCCGGGAAACGTGATCCCGAGGGGCTTCCCGTGCATCGCGGCAAATGAGCCGCGAACGTCGAAGCCGAGCTTCGCGTACAGGCTGAGCGACCGGTTGTGGTAGGCAATCTGGATCAGCCGGACGCCCGGGGCGCGACGCTCGACGGCTCGGTCGAGCACGGCGGTCATGAGCGCGCGACCCACCCTGTGGTCCTGCGCGGTGGGATCGACGCTGATCGGCCCCAGCCCCGAGATGGTCGATCGCTCGTCGAGGAAGTTGCTGCCCACGATGCGGCCGCCGCCTTCCGCGACGACCCCGTAGATACGCGGATGGTTGATGAGATACCTGATCGGCTCGGCCGCCGCCGCGACCGTCGGGAAGTCCGGCGGGAATCCGTGGCGCGCCGCGAGCGTTGCGAACGCCTCGTAGCAGATGCGCCCGCACTCCTGCCAATCGTCCGGCACCGCCTCGCGAACCGTGACTTCCATCCGCGCACTCCGATCGCTGCGTCGTGAGCCCACCACGGGGCCGTCTACTCGAAGGCGATCTTAGGCCGAACTTCCAGCTCGAACCGGGGCGATGTGAACCCAATCGGGCCTGGTCGAAGGGCTCGCGGCAAGGTCTCGCGTCAATCGGTGATCGAGCTTGATATCATCGATTATCGAACATACTGGAAAGGCCGGATGGAGGCCACCGCTGGATACCACGGAACGCCGACGAGGCAGGAACCAACGCGATCAGCGCGTATGTGACGCCCTCGACAGCCACGGGCGGCGCATCGCGGCCACCCAGTCGCGCTACCCGGTCGACCGGTACGCCCTGGACGTGCTCTTCGACGCGGAGGGCGCCGACCCGAAGCCAGGGCCGGCGGAGGGGGGCCAGCCATGAGACACGCCCGCGCCACCGCGGCGGACCTCGCGGCCGGGTCTCCCGGACCGGCGGGCACCGTCGGCACCCCCCGGGGTGCCGACCTGCAGGGTGGCATGACCTCGCGCGAGCGCGTCCGGGCCGCGCTTGCGCACCGCGAGCCCGACCGCATCCCGTTCGACCTTGGTGGGTCCCGCGTCACCGGGATTCACGTCAGTGCCTACGCGCGCCTTCGCGCGCTGCTCGGCCTCCCGGTCGGCGAGCCCCGGGTCGGCGACATCACCCAGCAGCTGGCCGACGTGGAGGCGGACGTCCTGGACGCGCTGGGTTGCGACGTCCGCGGGGTGGCGCCGCGCGCGGCCTCCACGTACCGCCGGGAGCTGCGCGAAGACGGCGAATACCGAGCGTTCGTCGACGAGTGGGGCGTCGGTCGACGGATTCCGCTCGACGGCGGTCTCTACTACGACGCGTATGCGCCCCCCCTGGCCGGCGATGTCGAGGATGCGGCCATCGACGCCTATCCCTGGCCGGATGCCGCGGACCCGGCTCGCTCCGCGGGCATGGCCGAGGAAGCTCGCCGGTACGCGCTCGAGGAGCGGCGGGCGATCCACGTCGGCTCGATATGCGGCGGCCTGACCGAGGGCCTGTTCAAGCTGCGCGGCTTCGAGGACGGGTACATGGACCTGGCTGCGGAGCCGGCCCGGGCGCGCCGGCTGATGGAGCGGATCCTCGAGGTGAAGCTCGCATACTGGTCGCGAATCCTGCCGCAGCTTTCCGGCGTCGTCGACGTGGTGGGGGAGGCGGACGACCTGGGCGGCCAGGACCGGACGCTCTTCTCACCGGCGACCTACCGCACGCTGGTCAAGCCGCTCCACCGGGAGCTCTTCGCCTTTCTCCACGCCCACACCGACGCGAAGGTGTTCTTCCACACCTGCGGCGCGGTGCACGAGTTGATTCCCGACCTCATCGAGATCGGCGTTGACGTCCTCAACCCCGTGCAGGTCTCCGCGGTTGGCATGGAAACGGCGGCGCTCAAGCGCGAGTTCGGCCGTGACCTCGTGTTCTGGGGCGGCGGCGTCGACACGCAGCGCGTCCTGGGCAGCGGCACGCCGGACGAGGTGCGTGCCGAGGTCCGGCGTCGGGTCGGCGACCTCGCGCCGGGCGGTGGGTTCGTGTTCGCGGCGGTCCACAACATCCAACCCAACGTGCCGCCGGAAAACGTGCTTGCGATGCGGTTGGCGGTTCGCGAGGTCGAGCATGCCGGTTGAGGTGGTCCGCGGTCGGCTGGTGCTCGCCGAGACCGTCGTGCCGGGGCGCGTGACCGTGGAGGACGGCTGGATCACTTCCGTCGAGCCGGACGCACGCGCTGCTGACGGCCCATACCCGGCGCCGGGGTTCGTGGACGTCCACGTGCACGGCTGAGGCGGCCACGACGCGACGGGCGGCGCGGACGCGCTGTCGGGGATGGCTCGCGCGCTCCTGAGCCACGGTGTCACCTCGTTTCTGCCGACCGCACCAAGCCTGCCAGCCGCCGAGCTGCCGGCCCTCGCCGACCGCGCCCGCGCCTGGATGCCGGCGGCGCCTGCCGACGGAGCCGAGCCCCTGGGGTTCAACCTCGAGGGTCCGTTCCTCGCGCCCGCTCGCAGGGGCGCCCACGACCCGAGCGTGCCTCGGTGTTTGGGGTCCTGGCCTGCGCAAGCTCTGGCGCCCTGGACGCCGGGCGCGTACCATCGACTCCCAGCCAATCGGAGGGTCTCGATCGTCGCTTCGGTTTCCGTCGGAGGACCGTCCCCAGTGGACGGCCCGAGGTCCGGGAAACGCCCCTACGACCCGCGTCGCCTGCGCACTCCCGGGATCCGGCCGGTGCGCCAGGCGCACTGCGTCGCCCTGCACGCTGCCGGCATCCGCGTAGAGCCGGGCTGGGTCGTCGGCGTTCTGCTCGCCGTCGCTCTTCTGTCCACCAGGATCGTGGCAGGGTCGACCAGCGGCAGCGCCGCCCCCACCGCTGCCTCGATTGAGGCAAACCTGGCGCGGTTCTACGCCGCGGCCTCCTCCGTGCCGATCGCGTCGGCCGATCCCGTGGGTGAGTCGTTGGGCGACGTCTCCGGCGGCGTGACGCATTCCGCCTCGCCGGCCGTGGCCTCGGCCACGCCGCGCCCGAAGGCGACGCCCCGTCCGACGGCCGCCCCGCGCCCGAAGGCGACGCCCCGACCAACGCCGACCCCGCGCCCGAAGGCGACGCCCCGTCCGACCGCCGCCCCCGTGAAGAAGCCGGCCGCCCAGGCGACCGCGGCGCCGACGCCGCGCCCGGCTCCCACTCCGAAGCCGACGCCGGCGATCGTGTATCAATACCAGGCCACCGGGCTGGCCACCTGGGGCGATTTCGGAGGCGCCGTTATCACGCGCCTGCCGCCGGGAACCCCCATCCGCATCTGCGGCAGCCTCGGCTGCTGGGAGGGCGTGTCATCCGGAAACGGCCCGTCAGCCGGCGGAGGCAACCTCGTCGACCTCGACGCAGCCGTCTTCCAGCGCGTTTGCGGCCCGCTGGGCACCGGGGTCGGATCGATCGTGCTGAGCTGGCGCTGACCGGCTCTCGCCCTCGGTCCACCCCTGCGCCGGGGGCACCACCGACGCCGGGCCGACGCACCCGCAGAGCCGGCCCCTGAACGGCGCCTGGCCATCGGTCCCGGCATCCCGGCCGCTCGTGACGCTTGGCACATGCGAGGATCAGGCCAGCGGAGCACGATCCGCGGACCTGACGGTGCCGTGCCGGCGTCGGTCCGGGCTAGGCGCGATCCCAGGGAGAGGACAGGCCATGGCAGACACCGCTCGCCCGCTGACGATCGGGTTCCCGCGGATGCACAAGGAGCCCGGCGAGCGGCGCGACTTCCTGCTGCCCTTCGTCGGCCTGCTGACGGCGCTCGGCGCCGAGGTCCACATCGAGACGGGGATGGGGTCCGGGATGGGCTACGCCGACCACGACTACACGGCCCTGTCGCCCGACGTGCACGTCACCGACGAGGACGGTGCCTACCGCCAGGACGTGGTCGTCGTGCTTCGGGCGCCGGAGGGCCGCTACGAGAAGATGCGGAGCGGCACGGTGCTTGTCTCGATGCTCCATTTCGCGACCCGGCCGGCGCGCGTCGCGCTCCTGCGGGGCCTTGGGATCGACGCGATCAGCATGGACCTGATCGCGAACGACGAGGGGCGGCGACTCGTCGAGAACCTGCGAAGCGTGGCCTGGAACGGCGTCGGCGCGGCGTTCGCAGCCCTCGAGCGAACGTGGCCCGGCCTGTCCGATCCGCACCGGCCGCCCGTGCGGGTCACGATCATGGGCGCGGGCACCGTTGGGAAGCACGCTGTTGAGTTCGCCACGAAGTTCGGCGACGACGCCCGCAACGAGGCGTTCATGCGGCTCGGGCTGCCGGGCGTCGAGGTCGTCACCACCGGCCGGAACCTGACCCAGGACCCCGCGTACTTCCGGGCGCGGCTCGCAATGACTGACCTGCTCGTCGACGCGACCCAGCGCCGCGACCCATCCATTTCGGTTGTCCGCAACGAGTGGATCGGCCTGATGCCGCCACACGCGGTGTTGTGCGACCTCATCGTCGATCCGTATCTCCTCGACGTCCAGCCGGCTGTCGTGCGGGGGATCGAAGGGATCCCACAGGGTAACCTCGACCAATGGGAGTTCGCGCCGGATGATCCCGCCTGGGATGCCCTGCCATCGACGGTTCCCACCACACACCGCCGGACCGTGGTGTCGTGCTACTCGTGGCCGGGCGTGCGCCCCGAACCCTGCATGCACGTCTACGGCTCCCAACTGGCCCCGCTGCTCGAGACGCTGGTGCTCAGCGGCGGCATGGGCGGCATCACGGCGCAGGGTTCCTTTCATGCCCGGGCGCTGTGGCGGGGCAGCCTGCGCGCCTGGCCGGCGGGCCCGGACGACGACGCGCCCGATGGGCAGGTGCCGTCGGGGCTGGTTCCCGGGGCGCCGGCGGTCGATTCGGGCGAGGCGGACATGACGGCACAGCCCGGGCGTGCGTCGGTCACCGAGGCCGGACAGCTCCACGCCGGGCGGCGCTCGCCGGGCTTGGGCCCCCCTGCGCCCAGGTCAGGTTCGTAACCGGCAGTCCTCACCGGCATCGAGCAGCAGGCCGCCGACAGGCGCTACTCGATCTCGCTCTCCGCGACATCCGGAACATTGGTCTCGCGCCTTGAAGCGCGCGAGCCGCCCGCGATGCTGGCCGAGCCGTTACCGCCCGCCCCGGTGAGCGCCACACTCCAGGCCTCCGGACGAGTTGCAGCGGGATCCGCCGACGCTCTCGTGGACGCGAAACGGACCCGGCCGCCCGAGGTGCGAGGGCGACGCGGGTCCGTGTTCGGTGCCGGGTGACCGGGAGGAGGTCGGTCGGGCCGGCGGAGATGGAGGCTCGGATGAGGGAGCCGAGCTCCGTGATGCGAAGTTGACCACCGGAGCCTGAATTCGTCCTGAAAACACGGGTCGTGCCGCGGCAGCGTGCGCACTCGCCACCGCTGCCCGGCGGCGGTCCATGGGATCCGCGGCCGCGCGTGCAGCCTCGGCTGGTATCGTGGACGACGTGGAGCGCATGGAGGAGCCTGGCACGCCACGCGTGGACGCGCGCGCCGTCCCGCCCTGCGCCCGCGCGTTGCGCGCGCGATGGCTGGGCCGGATCGGGTATCGCGATGCGTGGGCGTTGCAGCGCGCCCTGGCAGCGGCCCGGGCGGACGGAACGGTTGACGAAGACCAGCTCCTCCTCCTGGAGCACGACGCGGTCCTGACGCTCGGGCGTCATGCCGACGTCGGGCACGTGATCGCCCCGGAGCCGCTGCTCCGCGAGCGCGGCATCGAGCCCATTCGCGTGGAACGGGGCGGCGAGGTGACCTACCACGGCCCGGGCCAGCTTGTCGCGTACCCCATCGTCGCCCTCGCGGCGCCGGGCGCCGGTTCCGCTAACCGGGGTTCGCGTCCCCTCGGCGTCCGCCCCTTCGTCGAGGCCCTCGAGGGCGCCATGGCCGACACCTGCGCGGCCGCCGGCATCGCCGCCGGTCCGCGTCCCGGCCAACCGGGTTGCTGGGTGGATGCCACGGGGCCGCTGCCGCGCAAGATCGGAGCGCTCGGGATCCGGGTCGCCCGCGGGGTCAGCTTCCACGGAATCGCCCTCAACGTGACGACGAACCTCGCGGACTTCGACCTGATCGACCCCTGCGGGACACCCGGCCTCCGCTCGACCTCCCTCGCGCGTGAGCGAGCCCGAGCGGGCCTTCCGGGTGCGGACGCGGACGAGGCGCCGACGACCGCGAGCGTCGCCCAGGCGGCCGCTGCCTTCGCGCCGGCCCTCGCGCGGCGCCTGGGCTTCGAGCTTGCCGGCGACCTGCCACCCGGCGCCGACGCCGCAGCAGAGCGCCGGGCGCTGGAGGCGCTGGTCGAACGTCTCCGCGCGACACACGATGTCGACGACGCCGAGGGCGACCGGTCGGCCGAGCCGGCGCCCACCGCCGCAGGCGCCCGCTGATGTCAGCCGGGCTCTTCGAGCTGCGCCGCGACTCGATCACCGGCTGGTGGGTCGCCACCGTGGTCGACCGCGCGTTTCAACGCGATCGCTTCACGCTGGCCGCGGAGCCCATCGACGACGGCGGGGACTGCCTCAACTGCCGGCTGCCCGCCGGGGACGGCGTCCGCCTCCGCATTCTCAAGGACTTCGCGTTCCGCACGGTCGGGACGGAGGTCGAAGCGCGGGAGCAGGAGAAGAGCGTCACCCAGATCGCGCTCAGCCAGGCCCGGGCTGCCGGCAGCTGGCGGACGATCGTGGCGCCACCCGGCGAGCACCGGCCCCTCCACTCGGTGGGGACGGAGCTGATCGCGGCGCTGCTCCGGGGGGCCCGCGCGGCGATCATCGAGGCCGGCGGGGCGGGCCAGACCGAGTACCTGCAGGTCCTCCAGAACTGGGGCCGCCAGGCTGGCGCCCGCACGAACCACCTCTGCCTGGACCTGTACGACCTGCCCCAGATCCCGCACGAGGTTGCGGAGGAGATCGGGGGTGCGGCGCGCTTCATGATCCGCGAGAGCGAGTGCCCCTACTGCCGCGCGGTCCGCGTGGAGCGCGAGCGCGGAACTCGCTTCCTCTGGGAGGACGACCACTCGATGGCGTTCGCGCCGTTCGCATCGCGCTCGCCGTTCGAGGTCTGGATCGTGCCGCGCCGCCACGAGGCGGACTTCGGGCGGGCCACGGACCACGACCTCGCCTCCGCAGCGGAGGGCCTCCGCCACGTGCTGGGGCGGCTGGCGCAGCTCGACGGCCCGCCATACAACCTGGTCCTCCACACGGCACCGCTCGGCGGCAACGTGGACGCCACGTACCACTGGCACTGGGAGGTTCACCCGCGCCTGCGCGAGATCGCCGGGCTCGAGCTGGGGACCGGCCTGCCGGTCAACCCGGTCAGCCCCGAAGAGGCGGTCGACCAGCTGCTCCACCGGCTGTCGCCCGACCCCGACGACGGGCGGGACGACCGGTCGGGGGCCCGTCGATGAACAGCCCGGCGAGCCTCCGCGAGCGCTCGGCGCGTCACATCGTCGCGGGCTGCCTCGTCAACCGTCAGGAGCGCGGGGACGACCCGCGCCATTCTGTCTTCGGGCTGGAGAATCCGTGGTCCTCGACGTCACGCGCCGCTGGGGGATCGGGCCGATGAGCCTGCCCCGCGGCCCCCAGCCGCCGTCGGACGTGCCCGAGGAGCCCGCGGCGGACGTGCTCCTCCCATCCGCCGAGGACGCCGCGGCTGCGCTGCCGGCCGATCCGATCGCGGCGCGCGCCTTCGTCGAAGGGCTCTTTGCGCGCCACCACGGCGAGATCTACGCGTACCTCATCCGGATGCTCCGCGACCCGGAGCTCGCCGCCGACCTTGCCCAGGACGCCTTCATCCGTGCCTACCGAGCGCACGCCAGCCTGGAGGACCCGACCAAAGCCCGCGCGTGGCTCTACCAGATCGCCAACCGGGTCGCGCTCGACGAGATCCGCCGCCGGAAGATCGTCCGCTTCATCCCGTGGACGGGAGAGTCGCGCGGCGCGGCGCCGTCCGCCGAGCGGCTGGCGATGGACACGCGGTTCTCCGGCGAGCTCGAGCGAGCCCTCGCCCGAATCCCGGAGCGGCAGCGCTCGGCGCTGCTTCTCGCCGAGGTGCACGACCTGACCGGCGTGGAGCTGGCCGCGTCCCTGGGCACCTCGCACGTCGCGGCGCGCGCGCTCCTCACGCGCGCCCGCGAGAGCCTTCGCCGCGCCTTTGCCGAGGAGCGGCTCCTCGCCGCCGAGGCGGAGGCCGCCGGGCGGCCCCTGGACCGGCCGGCGACGCGCGGCACCCGACCGAACGGACGCGGATGAGCGGCCTGCAGCGCGCGATGCGCCACCCCGACCGCCGCAGCGATCCGCACGCCCGCGCGCGGGCGCTCGCCTCCGACCGGCTTCTTGCCCCACTGCCGGGGGAGGACGCAGCGTGGCTCCGGGATCACCTGGACGCGTGCGGCCCGTGCCGTCGGATGGCAGATTCGTTCGCGGCGGACCGCGCCAGGATCCTCGCCCTCCGCGAAGAGCTGCCGGTGCCTCCCCGCGATCTGGGCGCGCGCCTGTCCAGGGCGCTCGACGTCGAGGTTCGGCGCGCCGTCCGGGAGGACGCCCGTCGGGGTCGGCGGTCGCTTTTCGGGTCGCCGTCATTCGCGCTCGTCGGGATCGCCGTTGCGGCGGTGCTCGCGATCGTCTTCCTTCCGCTCACGCTGGCTGGGCTCGGGATCGGGAATGCCCCGATCGTTCCCGGGCCCGGCGGCAGCGGCGCTCCGGCCGCGACGCCGATGACGGTGGACACGCAGGCCGTGGCGTGGGTGCAGCGGCAGCCCGACGGGAGCTACGTCCTCAGCACGGCCCCGGTCGACCTGGTGTGCCCGGGGCTCGACGCCTCGTCCTGCGGGACGCTGGATGGTGGCGCCCGGCAGCTCGTGGCGCTCACCATGAAGCCGTCGGCTGTCCTGCTGCAGCACAACGGGACATCCGCGGTGCTCGTGGGCCGCAACGCGCTCTACGCGTTCTCCGTCCCGCCCGAGGCTCGCGTCACACCGACGCCCGTTCCTTCGTCCTCCATCGCAACACCCGGGGCACTTTCCCCGACGCCGTCGGTGACGGGAGTGGCGGCTACTCCTCCAGCAGCCACTCCCGTCCCGACCGGTTCCCCCAGCCCGCGCCCCACAGGGACCCCGTCGCCCGCGTCCGCCGTACCGGCGGCGTCCGCGTCTGCCGGACCCACGGCGCCCGCCCCAACCGCTTCGCTGCTCCCGACCGCCGCCCCGTCCGGGGAGCCTGCCGCGACACCGCTCGCCTCGGAAGTGCCGACGCCGGCAGCCTCGCTCGTGAGCATCCCGCCCGCGAGCCCGGCCCCCTCGGCGGCCGTGACGATCCCCATCGTCGAAGGTGTCGTGCTCGTGGGCGCTCCGCCGGCCTACTCCACAGACGGGCAGTGGGTTGCCTTCTCGGCACGACCGTCGGACGGCACCCGGGGCCCGGACATCTACGTCTGGCACGTAGGCGATGCGAAGGCGCGGCTGCTCACCACGGACCACGCGTCGGTCTTCTCCGCCTGGGACGTCGATCAGATCCTCGGGAGCACCGTGCGGCCGGCCGGCAGCACGGGGTCGGGGACCTCGGCCGTCAAGATCACGGCGACCGCGTCCGCCGAGCCCTCCGCGACCGCGTCCGCCGAGCCCTCCGCGACTCCGTCCCCTTCGGCATCCCCGGTGGCCGCGACTCCGGCGGCCCCGTCCCCATCTCCCGCGGTCCCGACCGGACATGCGGCCCCCTCGGCGTCCCCGTCGCCCGCTGTCGCGTCCGCCCCCCCGAGTGTCCCGGTCGTCTCGTTCATGCTCGACCCCATGACCGGCGCGCGGACGCCGATCGCCCGCCCGGCGGTCTGGCGCCCCGTCGTGGACCCGACGAACCGGAGCGTCGTCTTCTGGACCGGCACCCAGGCCCTGGATCCCGCGACGAACACGTGGATCCCCACGAATGGCCGGCTCGTCACCGCCGACTGGCAGGCGCTCGTCGGCCCCGGCGACGTCACCGCGATACCGCTCCCCGGGTCCGCCGGGCTGGCGGGCGTCACCAGCTGGGATGTGCGCTGGGATCCGTCGGGCCGGCACCTGGCCGTCTGGATCGCCGGTGCGACGGACCAGTCGGCCGGGCGGCTCAGCCTCTTCGCGGTGAACGCGGACGGGAGCGTAGGCGACACGCTGCTGGCCGACATCGCGGCGCTCCCGGGCCTGTCGCTTGGCAGCGACCGGCTGGCCTGGGCCAGCCCGCCCGGCCAGAACGGGCAGGGGAGCACCATGAGCGTGTATGCGTGGTCGAAGGATGGTGCCGGGAGCCTCCACGGCGCCCCGGATCCGGGGACCGACGAGCTCGTCGTCGCTCGCTGACGGTCCGCTCGCGGGCCTGCGTCCCGCTGACCGCGCCCCGCGCCCGCAGGCGCGGTATCCTTGTGGCGACCCTTTAAGGACCGGTCCGGAGAGGCCGGAAAGGAGGACGCACGTGTCACGTCGCGGGCGCGCCTGATGGACGGGCGCCAGATCATGACGGCGGACGAGATCCGCCGGGCGGTCATCCGCATCTCCCACGAGCTGGTCGAGAAGCAGGCCGGGACCG
>Ga0209540_10000480_pt1 | contig 37814 bp, 27 predicted proteins | sample BarGraIncu01121A_FD_184501 | JGI IMG/M metagenome (GOLD analysis project Ga0209540, IMG submission 184501) | Arctic peat soil microbial communities from Barrow, Alaska - Barrow Graham LP Incubations 011-21A (SPAdes) (version 2) | ecosystem: Environmental > Terrestrial > Soil > Wetlands > Peat... | reverse complement strand
CGAGTTCACCGTGCCGGAGATCAACCGCTACTTCTACAACAGCGCCAACGCTGAACAGATCGCCTACTTCCCTGAGCACAAGCTCGAATTCATGAAGAAGGTGAACGTCTACATCGGCCTCGCCGCATCTGAAAATTCCATGGTCATGGCAAAGGCGAACCAGTCCAACATGATCGCCTGGTCCAAGATGGTGCGCCCGATTCAAGATCAGCGCGTCAAGAAGACCCGCTGGGTGATCACCCGCTACCCGACCCATGGTGCGGCGCAGGAGGCGCGCATGAGCCTCGACGAGTACGAGGAGTACCTCTTTGCCGCCTGCTGCATGGACTGGGAGGAGGAGTCGCGAAAGCAGGACGCCCTGAAGGCGTGCATGGACGCGGCCGACCGGGTGCGGATCCTTTCCAGCGACACGGATATCTCGTTCAGCCTCAAGGGGCTCCCCGGCATCAAGTGCGACGGCCGCCTGAATATCCCCGACGGCGAGGTTTTCTCGGCGCCGGTGCGGGACTCGGTCGAGGGGCACATCACCTACAACTGCCCGACCGTTTACCAGGGGAAGGAGTTCAACAACATCCGTCTCGAGTTCGCGCGCGGGCGCATCGTGCGCGCCACCTCGCCCGGCATGGACGAGGAGCTGAACCGGATCCTGGACACCGACGAAGGGGCGCGCTACGTGGGCGAGTTTGCCGTCGGCGTCAACCCGCGCATCCGGGTGCCGATGCGCAACATCCTGTTCGACGAGAAGATCTTCGGCTCCATCCATTTCACCCCGGGCCAGGCCTACGACGAGTGCGACAACGGCAACCGCTCGGCCGTGCACTGGGACATGGTGAAGATCCTGACCGGCGACGGCGAGCTCTGGTTCGACGACATCCTGATCCAAAAGGACGGCCGCTTTGTCCATGAGCCGCTCCTTGGCCTTAACCCCGGTGACTAGACCATGCTTCTCGAGATAAACCCCGAAAACCCGCAGCCGCGACTGATCGCGAAGGTCGTGGAAATCCTGAAAAACGGAGGGGTTGTGGTCTACCCGACCGACACCACCTACGGTATCGGCTGCAGCATCTTCAGCAAGAAGGGTGTCGAGCGGATCTACGCCATCAAGCAGCGTGAGCGGAAGAAACCGTTCTCCTTCATCTGCTCGGACCTCTCCGATATCGCGCGCTACGCGAAGGTCAGCAACTACGCCTTCAAGCTCCTGCGTCGCCTGCTCCCCGGCCCCTACACCTTCGTCCTTGAGGCGAATTCCGTGGTTCCCGACCTTCTTTTGACCAAGCAGAGGACGGTCGGCGTCCGTATGCCTGACAACAAGATCTGCCTCGCCATCGTGAAGGAACTGGGTCACCCGATCGTCACCACCAGCGCCAACCTCTCCGGCGAGGACCCGATCGGAAACCCCTGGCAGGTGGAGTGCGACCTGGGCAAGCTTCTGGACATCGTAATCGACGGCGGAGACCTCTCCGCGGACGTCAGTTCGGTTGTCAGCATCATCGGAGACGTCCCCGTGGTGCTGAGAAAGGGGGTCGGGGACGTGAGCTGGTGCGAGTGATGCGCGGCCGCGGTCCGGGGGGGCGACACGATGCGTAAAAAAACGGTCCGAACCGGGTTGAAGTTCATGCTGGCGGGGATTCTCAGCGTCATGATCGCCACCTTTTTCCCCTGGGAAGTGGCGCGACTGCTCTTTCTCGGCATCGGCGGCGAGGCCCGTGTCACCATACTCGGCTTCTTTCTGGGCGGGTTGTGCGGTGGATTCGGGGTGCTCGTTTCGGCCGCGGGGTTTCTGCAGGGAGGCGCCGACGAGAAAGTCGTGCGGCTGGCTCCCACGGTCCTGCTCCTGCTCTCCCTGGTCATCCTCTTCTTCGTTCTTGCCTTCAGCTCCATCACCACCCCGAGGCCTCCCACACTGCCGCGGGGCGAGAGCATCGCGATCTAGGGCTGCAAGCTTTCCCGCCGAATCCCCTGCAGAGTTTTCCTAAGAAACCCCTCGCCCTCCGGGCGAAGAGAGCCCGTCACATGATTGCCTAAGGCTTTGCCATGACCCAAATCCGGCAGACCGACACCCGGCCGGACACCAAGGGGTTTTTCTGGTCATGCCGGCGGCGTCATGCTATATTTGCGCAAACATTAACGATGAAAATGGAGGGTGACATGTTCCGTCTCACCATACACACCGCCTTCGCGGCGGCCCACAACCTGACCCATTACCAGGGCGACTGCGAGAACCTGCACGGCCACAACTGGAAGGTGGAGGTCTCGATCACCACCAACGAGCTGGACAAGGCGGGTCTCGGGATCGATTTCAAGATACTGAAGAAAGAGACCAACGCTCTCCTGAAGACGCTGGATCACAAATACCTGAACGAGATTCCCCCCTTCAACGAGCTCTCCCCCTCTTCGGAGAACATCTCGCGCTTCCTTTACGGGGAACTGACCAAGATCTTCGGTTCCGACAAGGTGAAGGTCGAGATGGTGACGGTCTGGGAGTCGGATTTTGCCGCGGCAAGCTACTATGAGTAAGGTCCCGGCCGCCATGGTTGAGTGCTTCTCTTCCATCCAGGGAGAGGGGGTGCTGGTCGGGCTGCGCCAGGCGTTCCTCAGGTTCTCCGGATGCAACCTGAACTGCTCCTTCTGCGACACCCCCGGTATGACCGAGACGCCCGCCGGCTGCCAGCTGGAGCTGACGCCGGGCAGGCGCGACTTTTTCACGGTGGCGAACCCGGTAAGCTGCGAGCGGGTCGTCTCGCTCATCGAAAGCTGGACCCTGGGCTGGCCGAGGATTCACCACTCCATCAGCGTGACCGGTGGCGAGCCTCTCCTGCACGGCGAGCACCTTTTGGGCTGGCTCCCGGAGCTCAGAGAGCTGCTGCCGATCCACCTGGAGACCAACGGCACGCTTCCCGACGCCCTCAGTCCCCTGATCCCGCATCTGGACTACATCGGGATGGACATCAAGCTCCCCTCCGCCTCGGGGTGCCAGGGGCTCTGGAAGGAGCACCAGCGCTTTCTGGAGCTCGCCTCGCAAAGGAGCGTCTACGTCAAGGTGGTCACGGACAAAAGCACCGAGGACTGGGAGATCGAGCGCTGCTGCGAGATCATAGCCGGGGTCGACCGTGCCATTCCGCTCATCCTGCAACCGATGACGCTCCCCGACGGCACGATTGCCATCTCTCCCTTGAGGACCCTGGAGTTCCAGGAACTCGCCAGCGCACGGCTCAATGAGGTGCGGGTCATTCCGCAGACCCACAAGTTCATGGGACAGCTGTAAGCAATTGACAATTGACAATTGACAATGAAAACCTGACTGCTTCACTTGCTGAACTTGATCGCCACAGGTTGCTTCCCCGGGGTAGAGACGCATTCATGCATCTCTTTATCCACAGTCTAAGCTTCCAGTCCCAGTGCTGATTCCGACAGTGCCGAGACGCATGCAATGCGTCCCTACCACGTGATTAATCGTTCTACCTCATGCCTCGACAAAAAGGGACTCTCGAACCGAGGGCCCCTTTTCTCTTTTCCGGCTTTTCTGATATACTGAGTCGTTGCCGATGATCCAAAGGAGGGGACTTTGAACACCCTGCCAAAACGAGACGAGATGGTTGCGGTCCTGGATAACCTCTCCAGACTTCACCTGAAGGGGAAGGCGAGGGCGCTCCGGCTCTGCCTCATGGCACTTCTGACCGGCGGACATATCCTCCTGGAGGATATCCCGGGCCTCGGCAAGACCACCATGGCGCTCGCCTTCGCCAGCTCGCTCGGGCTCTCCTTCGGCCGGGTCCAGTGCACCAGCGACCTGCTCCCCTCGGACATCACCGGCCTCTCCATCTTCGACCGTGTCGAGGGACGCTTTACCTTCATCAAGGGACCCATCTTCAACAACATCGTCCTGATCGACGAGATCAACCGCGCCATGCCGAAGACGCAGAGCGCCCTCCTGGAGGCGATGGAGGAGCGGCGTGTCACGGTCGAAGGGGTGACCTACCAGCTTCCCGACCCCTTCCTGGTCCTCGCTACGCAAAACCCGGTGGAACAGGTCGGCACCTACCCGCTTCCCGAATCCCAGATGGACAGGTTCATCATGAAAACCGGCATCGGCTACCCCCCGGAGGAAATCGAAAAGGGGATCCTGATGCACGGCAGCATCAGGGACGAAATCCTGCATATCCCCGCCATGGTGACACGGGACGACCTGCTCGCCGCGATTTCCGCGGTACGCAGAGAGGTCTACCTCGGGGAGAAGGTGACGGACTACGTCTATGCCATCATCGCCGCCACTCGTAACCACCCGCTGATTCTTACCGGCATCTCGACGCGCGGCGGCATTGGTCTCGTCGATGCGGCCAAGGCCTCGGCCTACCTGGATGGCAGATCGTTCGTGGTACCCGAGGACGTGAGGGGGGTGGCGCGCATGGTCTGCGCCCACCGCCTGACCTTCCGGCCCGAGCAGGAAGGGGTGGACAAGGAGCAGATATTAAACGCACTACTAAAAGAGATACCGCTCCCCCTCATATAAAGCTCACCAAGGGGGGAGGTCTGTACGTGGCCTCGACGCTCCTTTTGGGGGTCGCCGCCGTCAACACGGGGAACAACCTCCTCTTTCTGGTCGTTTCGGCGATGCTCGGTTTCATGGCGGTCTCCGGGGTCCTCGGCTGGCTCAATATCCGCGGGCTCTCGGTCTCGGTCCGCTGCCCCGATGAGGTGTACGCCGGCCTGGAAACCATGGTCTCCATCCGGATCGAGAACAGAAAAAGGTTCCTGCCGTCCTTCCTGATCACAGCTACTGTCTCGGGAAGTCCCGCCTCGTTCATCCTGCTCGACCCCGGCAAGCCGGAAACCGGCTCGCTCCTGCTCGCCTTCCCGGCGCGCGGCCTGCACGGCGTGCCAGGGGCGGTGATCAGTTCCCCCTTCCCGGTCAATTTCTTCGTCCGCTTCGCCGCGGTCCCGGTTTCCGGCAGCTTCCCGGTCTTCCCCGCGCCGCGCGCGTCGACCGTGCCGTTGACCGGGGGGAAACCGGATGCCGGTGCGGTAAACATCTCTTCGGCACCAGGCTACGACGGGGAACTGGCGAAGATCTCCGACTACCGGGGCGGCGAGTCGCTCAAGCTGATCCATTGGCGCCTCTCCGCCAAGCACGAGGTCTTCAAGGTGAAGGAGATGACGGCAACCGCGATCGACCCGGTCGTCCTGGAACTCGACCTCATCCCCGGCAAGGACCTGGAGGAGCGGCTTTCCTACTGCGCCTTCCTGGTGAACCGCCTCCTCAAGGGTGGGCGCCCGGTCGGGCTCAAGCTCGCTGACCGTACCATAGCGCCTGCGTCAACCAGGTCGCACAGGCTGAAACTGCTGGGGGAGCTTGCCGTCTATGGTAAGAATTAAGACCGTCCTCAGCGCTCTTTCCCTCTGCGTTGCCCTGATCGGTTACCTCCCGCTTCAGCCCTACCTCGACCCCTTTGCCAAGTGGTTCTTCCCGGCGGCGCTCGCCTTCAGTCTGTATCAGTACAAAAGGGGGGGAGCCCTCTCGGGACGCGTCCTCACGCCGATCTCCATCGTTCTCTTTCTCTACATCGCCTCCGGTTTCAGCATGGAGAACATGATCCAGGTCGCCGCCGATCTTCTGGTGGTCTTTCTCGCCATAAGGATGCTCGGTGAGAAAAGCGGCAGGAACTACCTGCAGGTCTTTGCCCTCTCGCTTTTCTGCCTGGCGGCTTCTTCCCTTTACAACCTCTCGGCACTCTTTCTCTGCTACCTGCTGCTCCTGCTGCTGCTGCTCGCCGTCTCCCTGGTGATACTCACCTTCTACGCCCACGATCCCGAGATCGCACTCACCAGGGTCGAATTGAAAAAGGTGCTCTCGGTCTCATCTTTGATGCCGGTTGCCGCTCTGCCGATCCTGCTCTTTCTCTTCGTGTTACTGCCGAGGACCCAGTACCCGCTTTGGGATTTCCTGAACCGCGGCGCCCCCAAGTCCACAGGATTCAGCGAGACGGTGAGCCCGGGAGGCTCCTCCAGCGTCTCCGAGGTGAAGAGTCCCGCGTTCCGCGCCATCTGCCCCAAGGTGCCGGAGTCAAGGCTCTACTGGCGCGGCATCGTGCTGAACGGCTTCAAGGACCAGGCCTGGGTCAGGCTGCCGATCCCGCAGGAGCAATACCTCCGCCCCGAGCCGGGGGAGACCGTCCACCAGGAGATCTATCCCGAACCGTCCGGTTCCCCGTACCTGCTGGCACTGAACATACCGCGCCAGGTTTCCGGCGTGCGCCACGCCCAGTCGGCCGATGTGGTATTCCAGGCCCGGCGCCCGCTGGAAAAACGGATCAAATACGAGGCGCAGTCGACCCTCTCGGAGGCGATCCAGGTGAAAGGGGGGATAGATCGTGACTTCTACCTGAGGCTCCCCCAGACCGTTTCCGAGAGGGTGCGCGCCCAGGGGAGGGAGCTGTCGCGCCCGGGCTTGAGTGCCGGGGAGAAGCTGAGGCTCCTGGAACGGTTTTTCCGCGCCCAGGGGATCGCCTATGCAACGACCGAGCTCCCGGTCGGCTCCGACCCGCTGGACGCCTTTCTCTTCGTCAGCAAGCGCGGCAACTGCGAGTTCTTCGCCTCGTCCGGCGCGATCCTGCTCCGCCTCGCGGGGGTGCCCGCGCGGCTGGTCGGCGGCTACCGCGGGGGCACCTACAACGAGATGGGCGGCTATTACCTGGTGACCGAGGACATGGCGCACGTCTGGGTGGAGGCGTACGTCGAGGGAAGGGGGTGGTTGACCGTTGACCCGACCTCCTGGTCCGTCGGATTCTCCCGCCGGGACGAGGTCGGCAGAAAGCTGCGCATGTACCTCGACGCCATCGGGTTCTACTGGAACAAGGCTGTCATCACCTACGACCTGGAAAAGCAGATAGCGCTGGTCAGGACCGCCGGCAGCAAGGCGCGCAACATCCACTTTCCTGCCGGGTGGGCGAGGCAACTGGTTACGCTCTCACTTGTGCTGCTGCCGCTCGCCGCCCTTTTCGTCCTGTATCTGAGGCGTCCCAAGACCCGCGAGGAGAGGGTGCTGAGGCACTTTCTCCGGGTGGTGCGCAAGCGCTATCCGGCAGCCGCTCAGGAGCCGTGCGGCCTCTATGAGTTGGCCGAAAAGATCGACGATCCGCACCTTAAGGAGTTCGTCGCGATCTACGGGCAAGCGGTATACCGGGACCGGCGCCTGCAGGATGGGGAATTGATGAGGCTCAAGGAAAACATTCGTAGTTTGAGTCAGCATCACTCTTGACACCGGCGCCGCTTTGCTTTAATTTTAGGTCTAGATATTTCTGCGTGATATGGGGCATTCATTGGCTTCTAAAAAAGATAAATTTCTGGAAAGCGCTCAGCGGTTCGTGCTGAAGGGCCAACTCGACAAGGCAATCAAGGACTACCAGCAGGTAGTGGCCCTGGAGCCGAAAGAGATCAGGTATCAGCAGAGACTTGCCGAGCTTCTGGTGCGGGAAAGCAGGAAGGAAGAAGCGATTGCCCAGTACGAGGGCATCGGCAAACACTACGCCGAGAACTCCTACTTCCTGAAGGCGATCGCGGTCTACAAGCAGATCCAGCGCTTGGCACCCGGGGACACCGCGATTTCCCTCACCCTCGCCTCGTTAAATAACCAGCAGGGCCTGATCGGTAACGCCCTGGCAGAGTACGGGCAAGTCGTGGCGCAGTTCGAGAAGGAAGGTGCCCTGAAGGAAGCCGTCAAGGCAGTCGAGCTGATGCTCGCCATCGATGGCGAACATGTTGCCACGAGGCTCAAGTACGCGGAGCTGCTCTTCGCCTCGGCCGACCCGGATGCTTCCTACCAGGCGTTCAACGCTCTTTTGGCCTCGCTGCGTGCCGCTGGAGATGGCGCTGCCGTGCAGAGGGTTTCGGACCGATTGCTCGAGCTTTTCCCCGAGCACCAGGAAGATCAACTGGTTGGCATCTCCGCGCGCATGGAGGCCGGGGAACTGGACAAGCTGAACGCTCTGCAGGATGATGCGACTGCACAGTCGCCGCAGCCGGTTGCGGCGCCGAACGCATTCGCACCGCCAGCAACAGTGATCGAGGCGCCGAGCGCATTTGGGCCAACCCCTTCGGTAGTTGACACTCCCGGTGTAACGGAAGCACCGAGTGCGTTTGGAGCGCCTTGGTCATCTGATGTTCCCAGCTCGTCTCCTGCATCCATGGCGTCCGAGCTCGCTGCCCCTTGGGAAGAGGAAATCGAGCTGGACCTAGACGATGATCCGCTGGATACGGTTTCCGCTACAGTCCCCGATATTGATCTGTCTCTTGATTTCTCGGCAGCCCCCGATTTCGATGAGGCAGAGCACTCCGATCAAACGCCTCCGGATAGTCACAAACGAAGCGGTATTGAGAGTTCGTCCCCATCCGTGGAGGCTTCTCCATTTGGTGAGCTGGATTTGGCCGGAGACTCTCCCTTCGCAGAGGTTTCTACTCTCTCAGAAACATCACCTTTTGACAGTTCGCCTTTCGCTGAAGCTCCACCTGTCGATGATGCTTCGTGCTTACCCGATACCTTTGCAACCAGTGGGAAAGCACCACAGAGTGCAGAATTTGATCTAGAGATGGACGAGCCTCTGGAACTGGAGTGGCCTGACGAGTCCGAAATATTTTTAGAAACCGGATTCGCCGAGGTAGCCGAAGCCGAAGCGGAAGAGGAAGAAGAGGCGGAAGCGGAAGAAGCGGAAGAAGAGGCGGAAGCGGAAGAAGCGGAAGAAGCGGAAGAAGCCGAAGAAGCCGAAGAAGCCGAAGAAGCAGAAGAAGCAGAAGAAGCAGAAGAAGCAGAAGAAGCAGAAGAAGCAGAAGAAGCAGAAGAAGCAGAAGAAGCAGAAGAAGCAGAAGAAGCAGAAACAGCAGAAACAGCAGAGACAGCAGAGACAGCAGAGACAGCAGAGGCGGGAAAAGAGATGCAATCTCCGGCTCCGCGGCAGTTACGCGGCTGGCAAGAGATCTTTCCCGACTCGGCAAGTCCCGCTGAAGCGATTGATCTGGAGGAACTTGAATCGCGCTACGATTTGGGCATCGCCTTCAAGGAGATGGGGCGTTATGATGACGCCATCAAGGAATTCGCTGCCGCCGCGGGGAATCCTCGGCGCCGGCTTGACTGCCTGACCCTGCAGGCCATCTGCTACCGTGATAAGGGTGAACCCGGCAAGTCCGAGGATTTATTGCAGCAGGGGCGCGCCCTGGAGGTGCTTTCCGTCGAGGAGCGGATGAGCCTCAGCTATGAGCTGGCTTTTCTCTTTGAAGCAACGGGGGATCTGGATGGAGCGATCAGCCTCTATCGTGAGGTGCACGGAGTCAATCCCTCTTTCCACGACGTGGCGCACAAGCTCTCCTCTCTGGCTGGAGAAGAACCGCTGGATATCATCGAACTGGAACTGGAGGAGGATTGATGTTGAGCCTTACCAGGCCATGAGATTAAGCGGCGGGACCAGACGGATGGGCGCCTCGAAAAAATCTCCCACATAGCTGGCAGGGAGCGGGGGGAGCGGGCTTGCCGCGACGAGCGCTGCCAGCACCGCCTTGTCGTAGCGCAGATTACCTGATCCCTTCAGTATCCGGCTGCCAACGATGTCGCCGTTTCTGGCCACCGTAATGGTAGCCACGACGGGAGCGATTCTTTTTTTGTCCAACTGCTGGTCCAACCACCACTTTTCGTTGATCCCCTGCAGCATCTCCAGGTAGTATCCCTTAATTCCCTCGCGCAGCGTTTCTCCGTCTCCCAGACCTTTGAAGTACCCTTTGGTTAGCCCCAGCCCGATCGTCGTATGTGGCCGTTGCTCCTCCGTCCTTGTCTCCTGAGGCGCAGCAGCCTGGTCCGGCATCGCCTTAGTTTGTTGAACCTGTGGCAGGGGCTCGGGAACCTGAGTCGTTTCGGGTTCCTGGGCAACCTCCTGCGGAGTCGCCTCCTTTGGTGGAACGACCATGGGGGGAACGACCGCGGAGGGAACGACCGCGGGGGCGGGTTGCAGTGGCGCGCCGAGATCGATATAGGTAACGGAAGAAGTTGTGGCCGGCGAGCCCTGGGGCAGGATGAATAGGGCGATAGTGCAGGCCAGGTGCAGTATGACTGAGGCAGCGGCACCAAGCACAAGCAGTTTGTTGAATCTGATCTGTTGATCCGCTTCGAGCGGCTGCATTGCTTCTTCCATCGGAATGACCGCCTTCCCCTTGCCCGATACTGCGGCAGTGAGTTTATTGCACCTATCTATAGCAAATTCCCGGCAGAAATGACAATCAAAAGAAACCTCTGACTGCCATGGGAAAACAAAAAGGGACCCGTTTCCGGGTCCCTTTCGAGGTGCAGCTCAACTTGCGAAAAAACTAAATAAACTATACGCTCTGCGCGTCCACGACGGCGATTGCCGCCATATTGAGGATGTTGGAGACGTCGTCGCCACGCTGCAGTACATGGACGGGCTTTTTCATCCCCATCAGGATCGGGCCGATCGCCTCGGCTCCCCCCAGGCGGTGCAGCAGCTTGTAGCAGATGTTCCCGGAGTTGAGGTCCGGGAAGATCAGGATGTTGGCGGGGCCGGTCAGGCTGGAAAACGGGTAGTTCGCCAACAGCTCGGGGGTGACTGCCGTATCGGCCTGCATCTCGCCGTCGATCTCGAGATCGGGCGCCTTCTGCTTCACGAGTTCTACCGCTCTCTTCACCTTGATGGCCAGGGGGTGGTTCACGGAACCGAAGTTGGCGAAGGAAAGCATGGCGACGCGCGGCTCTATGTCCAAAAGCCGTACCTTTTCGGCAGCCAGTATGGCTGTTTCGGCCAGTTCCTCGGCGGTCGGTTCGATCTCCACCGTGGTGTCGGCAAGAAAGACGATCCCCTTCTTGAAGATCATCATGTACATGCCGTGGACGCCGGAGAGCTGCGGCTGTCTGCCGATCACCTCAAGGGCGGGCCTGATGGTATCCGGGTAGTGGGAGTCGATGCCGGAGAGGAGCGTGTCGGCGTCCCCCATGTGCACCATCATGGAGCCGAAGTGGTTCCGCGATTTGCGGCGCACGATGCGGCGCGCCTCGGAGAGGGTGACACCCTTGCGCTGGCGCAGACGGTACAACTCCTGGGCATACCCTTCGGTCAGCTCCGAATCCTCCGGATCGATGATGGTCACGTTCAGGTCATGCAGCCCCAGTTCCGCCATCTTTTCCAGCACCTTCTTCCTGCTCCCGATCAGGATCGGCTGGGCGATCCCCTCCTCGATGATGGCATAGGCCGCCTTCAGGATTTTCTCGTTGTCGCCTTCCGGGAAGACGATCTTCTTGGGGTCGCACTTGGCCTTGTTTATGATGAGGCGCATGGTCTCTTTGGCCTTGCCCTGCAGCGCTTCCAGCGACTCGGTGTACTTGTCCATGTCCTCGATCGGCATGCGTGCCACGCCGGAATCCATGGCCGCCTTCGCAACAGCAGGCGCCACCCGCAACAGGGCTCTCGGGTCGAACGGCTTCGGAATGATGTAGTTGCGGCCGAAGGAGAACTTCTCGTTGCCGTAGGCGCGGCAGACCGAGTCCGGGCAGTCCTCACGGGCAAGTTCCGCAAGGGCGAAGACCGCCGCCTTCTTCATCTCCTCGTTGATGGTGCTGGCACGCACGTCGAGCGCGCCGCGGAAGATGAACGGGAAGCCGAGCACGTTGTTGACCTGGTTGGGGTAGTCGGACCGCCCGGTAGCCATGATCACGTCGCTGCGGACGGCGAGCGCCTCTTCGGGGGTGATCTCGGGGTCCGGGTTGGCCATCGCCATGATGATCGGATCCTTTGCCATTTCGCGCACCATCTGCGGTGTCACGGCGCCCTTGGCGGAGACGCCGATGAAGACGTCGGCGCCGCGCATAGCCTCGTCGAGGGTGCGCAGCTCGGTGTCGACGGCGAGGCGCTCCTTGTACGGGTTCATCCCTTCCGTGCGCCCCTTGAAGATGACCCCTTTGGTGTCGCACATGAAGACGTTCTTCTGCTGGGCGCCCAGGGAGATGGCGAGGTTGGCGCAGGCGACGCCGGCCGCGCCGGCACCGTTGACGACCATTCTGATGTTCTCGATTTTCTTGTTCACCAGCATCAGGGCGTTGATGAGCGCTGCCGAAGAGATGATCGCGGTGCCGTGCTGGTCGTCGTGGAAGACCGGGATGTTCATGGTCTTCTTCAGCTCCTCCTCGATGTAGAAGCATTCCGGCGCCTTGATGTCCTCGAGGTTGATGCCGCCGAAGGTCGGCTCCAGCAGCTGGACCACCTTGATGATGTCGTCCGGGTTTTCTGAGTTCACCTCAAGGTCGAAGACGTCCACGTCGGCGAAGCGCTTGAAGAGCACACCTTTGCCTTCCATGACCGGTTTCCCCGCCATGGCGCCTATGTTGCCGAGACCGAGCACCGCGGTACCGTTCGACACGACGGCAACCAGGTTCCCTTTTGCTGTATATTTGTAGGCGTCTTCCGGGTTTTTTTCTATCTCGAGGCAGGGCTCTGCAACACCCGGCGTATAGGCAAGTGAGAGATCGCGGGAAGTAAGGCACGGCTTTGAGGAGATCACCTCGATCTTCCCTTTGCGGCCGGATGAGTGGTATTCAAGTGCGTCCATTTTCTTCGTCATTGCTGCCTCCTGAGAATTATTGTATTGTGCTCATGCGGACGCTCTCCTCCATGCGGGAGAGCAGAAGACCCGTCTGATACTATCGGGAAAGGAATAATTGTTTAACAATAAGGACAAGGTGTTTAAGGCCGGCTAATTATAACATGAAGAAAGGTGGGTTCAAGGTGAGTGCTTACGGATTAATAAACCTATCGTACCTGCTGTGTCAAGATTTTTCCCCAAAATAGAACAGCTGTTTTAAAATTATGCGCAGCGGGCGGTTGTAAAATGAACGGTTTTGGTTGATAATTCGCTTCTAACCTGATCCGTCAGGTCTCCGCCCAGAGAACGGGGCGGAACGGGAGGAGTATATGGAGAGGCTCTGGGCGCCATGGAGGATTGACTACCTCGTGCAGGAAAAGCCTGCCGGCTGCATCTTCTGCCAGGAAGGGAGCGACAGGGATCGGCTCGTGCTGCAGGACAACCCCCTGACGCTGGTCATGCTGAACCGCTACCCTTATACGAACGGTCACCTGATGGTCGCTCCCAAACGGCACACGGTGGATCTCGAGTCGCTCTCCGACGCCGAGATGCTGGAGCTGTTCAGGACCGTCACCATGTGCCGGAACGTCCTGGCCCGCAGCTCTGCACCCGAGGGGTTCAACATCGGCATCAACCTCGGCAAGGCGGCCGGCGCAGGGATTGAGGACCATCTGCATCTGCATGTCGTCCCGCGCTGGAAGGGAGATAACAACTTCATATGCGTGGTTGCCGACATCCGGGTGGTCCCCGAGGCGCTCCTGGCAACCTATGACCGGCTGCTCCCCTATTTTGCGGCAGCCGGGGAGGTGGCCTGATGGAGAGTGTCTGTCTCGGGGTCGATGTGGGTGGGACCAACCTGCGCTGCGCCCTGGTCACCCCGGACGGGGTGGTGCTCAGGCGGGAAAGCGTGGCCACGGCTATCGGGTCCGGGCGCGCCGCTTTTCTGGAGCGGCTCGTCGCTCTCCTGACCCGGCTGGAAAGCGAAGCCGGTGCGCAGGGCAAGAGGGTGGTCGCGGTGGGCCTCGGTGTGCCGGGGCTATTGTCGAACGACGGGGTGCTGCGCTCCAGCGTGAACCTGTTACCGCTGGAAGGGCTCAATCTGGCGCAGGCCGTTTCGGCCCGGATCAGACTGCCGGTGGTAGCACTCAACGACGCCAACGCCAGCGCCGTCGGCGAGCAGCGCTTCGGAGCGGGGCGCCCCTACGCCTCCTCGCTCATGCTGACGCTCGGGACCGGGGTCGGAGCCGGTCTCATCCTGGACGGCAGGCTCTGGACCGGGATCGACGGCGTAGCCGGAGAGTTCGGCCATATCACGGTAGAGCCGAACGGCCGCCTGTGCGGTTGCGGCAACCGGGGGTGCCTGGAGCAGTACGGCTCCGCCACGGCCATCGCGGCCTCAGCCTCACGGTGCGGGCTCTGCACCGGGGCGGGCGAATACGGCGCGGCTGCGGTTGCGGCACTCGCCCTGAAGGGCGATCCACAGGCCTGCGCCATCTTCGAGCAGGCCGGCGCCTACCTCGGCATCGCGGCCGCCGGGGTCGTCAATCTGCTCAACCTGGAGGCGATCATCCTGGGCGGCGGCGTCGCTGAAAGCTTCGAGCTGGTGGCCGCTGCCATGCGCAGAGAGATACTGGCCCGCGCCTTCGTCATCCCCAGAGAAAGGGTTCAACTGATCAAGGGTGAACTGGGTGACGATGCCGGAGTGCTGGGCGCCGCTGCAACCGCCTTCGATGCGCTGCTCCGTACCTGATCTCCTCCATCCTGCAGTCGGAGTTCGGGACAAATTTAGACAGGCAATTGTCTCTCTGATCGGGTATTCTCTTGAAAAATGTGCTAAAATTACCGTCATCCGGCCCGGACAGGCTGGAATATCTCAATTGGAGGCTGTTATTATGTCTTTTAAAAGGAGTTTTGTGGCAAGTCTTTTGGCAGGAGCCATGTTGCTCGGACTTGCAGCAGTGTCATCCGCTGCCTCGGCTGTTGTCAAGCCTGAGGTTTCCTTGCGTGCAACCTTTCCCACCATTGATTTCGACAGTATCTCTCCCAGTGAAATACCCGGACTGTACGAGGTGGTTGCCGGGCAGAATATTTTTTACTACTATCCAGCGAAGGATCTGATCCTCGTCGGTGACCTGGTAGGGAAGGACCTGAAGAGCCGGACTGCAGAGCGCAAGAGTGCCCTTGCGACCCAAAAGAGTGCTCATGCCTCCCAGCTGGTCAAGGATCTTCCCCTGGACAAGGCGGTCAAGATCGGTGACGGCAAGACCGTCGTCATCGAGTTCACCGATCCGGACTGCCCATACTGCAGGAAAGCATCCGAGTTTTTCACCAAGAGGACAGACGTCACGAGGTACGTGTTTTTTGCGCCGCTGGCACATCCCGCGGCCATCACCAAGATCGAGTACATTCTCGGCGCTGACAACAAGGCCGCGGCCTATGATGCCATGATGCTCGGACAGGAAATTCCCGCCTCGGCAAAGCCTGCCACCGGGGCGGTAAAGGCTGTGGCCCAGGAGCACATGGTTTGGGCCAAAAAGATGGGGATCCAGGGAACGCCGACTTTCTTCATCAAGGGGGAGCAGGTGGTGGGTGCCGACACCAAGAAGATCGAGCAGTTGCTGAAGTAGTTGCCTGAAGTTCAATTTCTTCACGACTTAAAAAGAGCTGGCGGGTTTTCCCGCCAGCTCTTTCTCGTCAAATTGAATAAGCATGCGGACGTTCCTTCCGTGCGTAGAGACGCATTGCATGCGTCTCCTTAACCCAGTAGAGCCAGCTCCGCGAGAACCATAGTCTTGGCGATTGCTACAGTGCTGAGACGCATGCAATGCGTCTCTACAGGATTGAATATCTTTAGCTCGACCTCAACACTGTAGGGGCGACCCGGTGGGTCGCCCCTACAGGAGGCACCCTCTTGGTGCACAAGGAGGTTGGTAGAGACGCATTGCATGCGTCTCTGTCTTTTCACCCCCCTGGCGGCATCAATACATCCCGAGACGCATGCAATGCGTCTCTACAGGATTGGTAACTATTCAGCATAAATCTCATCCTACAATACAATAAAGTCCTCCCTCCTACGGTGTCCCAATCGTTGACCTGAATTACAAAATCAGCTCGTGCATCGGGGTGACCGTTCCGTACTTGCCGTCGTATCCGGGATCGATGTTTACCTCGCCCGACCGCATCTCGCCTATGGCACGGGCGAGGGTTGCCGACGAGGCCTCGCTGATGGCGTCGAGCGGCGCCTGCAAAAGGATATGGAATTCGCTCCCGATCTGCTGCAACAGGTTGAAGTAGAGCGCCTGCGCCTTCTTGGAAACGGTCCCCACCCGCAATGCACACCCGATCAGGTCCAAAAGCGGGATCACGGACCGAAAGGGGGGGGCGCCCGGCGGTCTCGCCCCCGGCGCCCGGTCCGCAAGCAGTTCCACCCTGTGCAACACCCCGACCGTCACCTTCCCCCCGCAGGCCGGGCAGCGGTAGCCGGCAGCTATGGTTTGCGCCGGGGTGAGCCGCACACCGCACCCCCGATGGCCGTCGGCGTGGTACTTCCCCTGCTCCGGGAAGAACTCGATGGTGGAGGCGACACCCCGGCCGCTACTGATCCCGGAAAAGATCCCCTGGTAGGAGAGTTCCGTGTCGAACACGGTCGCCTCGCGTCCCAGTTTGGCGGGGGAGTGCGCGTCGGAGTTGGAGACCAGCGTGATGCCGTCCAGGGCCGACAGGCGCCAGTTCATGGCCGGGTCCGAGGAGAGTCCCGTCTCCAGCGCGCGGATCTCCGGAGCGAGTTCATCGAAGCATTCCGAGAGGGAGTCGAACCCCGAGACCGCGCCGAAGACGGAGAAGTGCGGCGTCCAGGCGTGGGCGGGGATCAGCATGGCAAAGGGGGACGCCTCCAGCACCATCTGAAGCAGATCCTTGGCGTCGAGCTTCAGGATCGGCCTGCCGTCCGAGGTGATGCTCCCGATGCGGGCGAGGGCGCAGTTCAGCCGGCGCGCCGCGGCGAAGTCCGGCAGGTACACCAGGCAGTGCACCTTCCTCGTTCTCCCCGCCTTCTTGTAGATGCAGCTGATCTCGCCCGAGAGCAGGAAGGAGACTTCCGAGCTGCAGCGCTCCGGGACCCCAGCGCCATGCGGACGGTCCCGCAGGGTAAGAAGGCCGCTCTCGGAGCGCGCAAGCTTTGCTTCGAGCTCGCCGAGCCAGCCGGGATGGGTGCAGTCGCCGGTTCCGATGACCCGGATACCCTTGAGCTGCCCCCACTTCCAGAGGTTTTCCGGCGTGAGGTCCCGGCTGGTGGCGATGGAAAAGCGGGAGTGGATGTGGAGATCTGCGATGAATTCCATGCCGCAAGGTATAGCAGGTTCGGGTGCCGCCGGCAAGCGCCTCCCGGGGAAGGGAGGGCTTACCTCGAGGCCTGAGGGGAGATGGTCTTTGCAAAGGCGGGGTGCATCCGGGGGACGTGCCGGGCTAGCGCCCCAGGTTGGGGCCGAATTTTGTCGCCACTTGCTGCCGGTAGGAGACGATTTCCTTCCTGAGCGAGGCGAGCTTGGACATCTTTTCATCGATCTTGTCGATATGCTCGTCGAGGATCTCCACCAGGCGGGGAACCATGCGCTCGGTCTGCTTCGCCTCGCCGTAGGCGACGTAGAGATCCTGCATCTCCTTGATGGTAAGGCCCAGTTCCTTCAGCTTTATGATGAACTTTATGCGCCGCACGAAGTAGGGGGTGAATCCCCGCGTCGCCCCGTCGCTTCTCTGCACGCTCTGGATGATCCCTACCTCTTCCCAGTAGCGGATGGTCCGAGTGGTGAGCCCGAGCGCTATCGCCAGGTCTCCGATCGGCGTTATTTCTTCTCCTTCCTTCAAATCGTCCATGGGCTTCCCTTTACGTTAGTTTTTTAATAACTTAAAACAAGGCGGCCCTGCTGTCAATCGCTTTCGGTCCCGTGCGGCCCGCAACCTGCCGTGAAACAGGGTTGTTCAGTCCCTTTCGAGATTAACATAAAGTCGTTCTATAAATGCTTGACATAAACGTAAACGCGATATAATCTACTTTCACGCCGGACTGGTTGCGGAATCCCCGTTATCTCCCGGTCTTAAGCCGGCTGTTGCAAATCTCCCCATCTCGCTTTAGCGATAGATACGGAGTTGCGGCTCCCTCGGGGCCGGATTGTGATAACTCATCACCAGTGAGAATTGTAAAATTGTGACGCTGTTTGACGATTTCCGGGTTTGCCGAATGTCACCCCTGCCCTGGCGAGGTGGCCGTGACGGTCTTCAGCTGGAAGGCGGACAGCACGAGGAGCAGAGGCGCGGGGAAGCAGGCTAACGCAGGACATCAAGGACAAGGGGGGGGTATGGAGACACAAAGCTACAATTGGAGCGAAATTGCGCGTAACCCGAGATATCTTGAGTTAAAGCGCAGGAAACGGGTGTTTCTGTTTGGATGGTGGATCGCAGCAACAGTCTTTTACTTTTCGTTGCCTATTGTCGCAGGGTACTTCCCCGAGTTGTTCAAGATCAAGATCATTGGCGCCATCAACTTCGGTTATCTGTTCATCCTGTCCCAGTTCGTCGTCGCTTTTTTCGTTGCCATCTATTACACCAAGGTGGCTAACAGAGACTTCGATCGGCTGACCGAAGAACTCATCGATGAAATTCATGGCTGCAAAGCTGTCCGCAAAGAGTCCAGCCGCCTGGCCGGTCGCCCGACCGATAAACTTGTCGTAGAAGTCCAATAGGGGGAGCGCACATGTTTATCAAGAGTCTTCTGGCCGCAATGTTCATGATTATTCTCAGTAGCGCCGGTTTCGCAGCGGAACCCGCCAAGCCTCTTCCCTCCGCCGCGACCGTTGCCGGGGCCGATAAGGCTCAGGCACCGGCAGCCGCGTCGGCCGCGGCACAGGCCGCGCCCGTACCGGGAGCCGTGGCAGCGAAGAGCGCCGCTCCCCTCGCCACCAAGGTGAAGCCGAACCGCTCCATCACCATCACCATGTTCCTCACCATCATCGGCATTACCCTTTGCGTCGTCGTCTGGGCGGCGAAAAACACCAAGTCGGCGGCCGATTTCTACACGGCGGGCGGTGAGATCACCGGGCTGCAGAACGGCTGGGCCATAGCTGGCGACTACATGTCGGCGGCCTCCTTTCTCGGCATGAGCGGCCTGATATCCCTGTATGGCATCGACGGCTTCATGTACGCGGTGGGGCCGATGTTCTCCTTCATCGCCATTCTTCTGGTCGTGGCGGAGCCGTGCCGCAATGCCGGCAAGTTCACCCTCGGCGACATCCTCTCCTTCCGTGCCGCTCCCAAGCCGGTGCGCGCCGTGGCAGCCGTATCGACCGTTACGGTCTCCCTTTTCTACCTGATCGCTCAGATGGTGGGCGCCGGCAAACTGATGCAGGTGCTCCTCGACATCCCCTACCGGGTCTCCGTCATCGGGGTCGGGGTGCTGATGGTCGCCTACGTGGTCTTCGGCGGGATGAAGGCGACCACCTGGGTGCAGATCATCAAGGCGAGCCTGCTTATGACCGGGACCGTGGTTCTCGCCCTGCTGGTCATGATGAAGTCGGGGATGAACCCGGTGCAGTTTTTTACCGACATCGTCGCCAACCAGAATATCCAGGACCATGTCCGGATGGTCGTCCTGAAGGACGCGCTTCCCAAGCCGGGCTTCGATTACGGCCAGCGTTTCATGGAGCCGGGGCTCTTCCTGAAGAGCCCGCTGGACCAGATCTCTCTCGGCATCGCCTGGGCGCTCGGCGCGGCGGGCCTGCCCCACATCCTGATGCGCTTCTTCACGGTGCCCAACGCCAAGGAGGCGCGTAAGTCCATCGTCATCGCCCTCTTCATCAACAGCACCTTCTTCTTCCTGATCAACCTGATAGGCTTTGGCGCCGCGCTCTACCTCACCCCGCAACTGATCAGCTCGGTCGACAAGGGTGGCAACATGGCGACCCTCCTTCTGGCCCAGAGCCTCGGCGGCGGCGCCGGTTCCATCGGCGGCGACATGTTCCTCGCCTTCATCTGCGCCGTCGCCTTCGCCACCATCCTCGCGGTTGTCTCCGGACTGGTGCTGGCGGCCTCTGCGGCTATCGCCCACGACGTCTACGTGAACATCATCATGGACGGCAAGGCCGACCAGCATACCCAGGTCAAGGTGGCGCGCATCACCTCGCTCTTTGTCGGCATCTGCGCCATCATCATGGGGCTCATGGCGGAGAAGGAGAACGTCGTGGCGCTCGTGGCGCTCGCCTTTGCCGTCGCCGCATCCGGCAACTTCCCGGCGATCATGCTCTCGCTGTTCTGGCGCCGCTTCAATACGGCGGGCGTCATCTCGGCGCTTTTGGTCGGTACCCTCTCGGCACTCTCCCTCGTCGTGATCTCCCCGGTTATGACCTACCCGCAGAAGATCGCCGACGATGCCAAGAAGGCCGTCGTTACGCTCGAGAAGAAGCTCTCGGAGGGCGCCACGCTGGCGCAGAAGGACCTGACGGCCCTGGAAAAGGCGCGGGGCGATTTCAGCAAGAATAACGGCGGGACCTCCATGGTGGGGCTCACGGCGCCGATCTTTGCACTCAAGAATCCCGGGATCGTCTCCGTTCCGCTCGGGTTTATCGCCGCGATTCTCGGCACCCTGCTGTTCCGCAACAAGCGGGCCGAGGAGATGTTCGACGAGGTCGAGGTGCGCCAGATCACCGGCCTCGGCATCTCAAAGGCAACCAGCCACTAAACTTGGCTCCCCCTCGCGCCGCGTGAGGGGGAGCCGTATTTTTTTCCGCAGCACCTGAGGGGGAGAGCCATGACCGATTCTTACGAGCTGCAACGCTACGCAACCGCTCCGGAGGCGCCCGGAGACGCCGGCTTACAGCTGCTGAACGACCTGAGCCGCGAGGAGCTGATCCGGATCATCGTGGACGACGCCAAGAACTGGCTCGCCCACGACGGCCTCTGGTTTCAGGCGGTGGAGAGCCGCTACGGGATCGACGTCGCCATCGATGCGGACACCGAGGCGTGGCGCCATTTCACCGTCATCGAGGCAAAAAGGATCATGGAGCGGCTCTCGCTCAAACCGGGGGGCGGGGTCGCCGCTCTGGTCGAGTGCCTGAAGCACCGGCTCTATGCCAGGCTCAACCTGCAGGACGTGATCGAGCAAACAGAGGAGCGCATCGTCTTCAGGATGACGGAGTGCCGGGTCCAGTCGGCCAGAAAGAGAAAGGGGCTGCCGGATTTCCCCTGCAAGACGGTCGGGATCGTGGAATACGCCGAGTTCGCCCGGGCGGTCGATCCACGCTTTCAGACGCGCTGCATCGCCTGCCCTCCGGACAACCACCCGCAGCAATTCTGGTGCGCCTGGGAGTTCACCCTGGCGGGGTAGCCGGACCGCCGACTCGGAGCAAATCGGGGCCCGGGGCCTTTAGGTTGCACCTTACGCCAGCATCACGACAGCATCACGACAGGAGAGCCCGTATGCATACCGCCATGCCGGAAATATATCAGACCAATCACAAGGTGCGCTTTGTCACGGCGACGAGCCTTTTCGACGGCCATGACGCGGCGACCAACATCATCCGCCGCATGCTCCAGGCTTCGGGCGCCGAGGTGATCCACCTCGGGCATAACCGCTCGGTTGAGGAGATCGTCACCGCGGCAATCCAGGAGGACGCCCAGGGGATCGCGGTCAGCTGCTACCAGGGGGGGCACGTCCCGTTCTTCAAGTACATCCGCGATTCCCTGGCCGAGCGCGGCGCCTCCCACATCCGGGTCTTCGGCGGCGGGGGGGGCGTGATCGTTCCGGACGAGATCCGCGAGATCGAGGGGTTCGGGGTCTCCAAGATCTTCTCGCCCGAGGACGGCCGGCGCATGGGGCTGCAGGGGATGATCAACCTGATGCTGGAGACCTGCGATTTCTCGCCGGGGCGCGACATCGAGGAGGAGATCGGCAGGCTTGCCGGCCGGGACATCAGGGCGGTCAACACGCTGATCACGCTCGCCGAGCACGCGGTTCATGAGGGGAACGACGGCTACGGGACCGTCCGGGAGCGCATCCGCGCCATGGGGAAGAAGATCCCGGTGCTGGGCGTCACCGGCACCGGCGGCGCGGGTAAGAGCTCGATCACCGACGAGCTGGTGCGCCGCTTCATGAACGACTTCCCGGGGCAGAGCGTCGCCATCCTGGCGGTCGACCCGTCCCGGCAGCGCACCGGCGGGGCACTTCTGGGCGACCGGATCAGGATGAACTCCATCAACACGGACCGGGTCTACATGCGCTCGCTCGCCACCCGCGACTCGAAAAGCGAGCTCTCGGCGGCCATCAGAGACGCCATCGACGTGGTCCGCGCGGCCGGCTTCGACCTGGTGATCGTGGAGACCTCGGGGATCGGGCAGGGGGACGCCGGCGTGGTCGGGATCTGCGACGTCTCGCTCTACGTGATGACCTGCGAGTTCGGCGCCCCCACCCAGCTGGAGAAGATCGACATGCTCGACTTCGCCGACGTGGTGGCGATCAACAAGTTCGAGAGGAGGGGGGCGGAGGACGCGCTTCGGAACGTCCGCAAGCAGTACCGCCGCAACCGCGCCCTGTTCGAGGCTCCCGACAGCGAGGTCCCGGTCTTCGGCACCATCGCCTCCCAGTTCAACGACCCCGGCACCAACGTCCTCTACCTCGCCATCCTGGACCAGCTGAACCGCAAGGGCGGGCCGGGGTGGCTCTCCGCGCTCAAGGTCGTGGAGAAGCAGAGCCTGAAGCAGTACATCATCCCGCCGGACCGGATCCATTACCTCGGCGAGGTGGTCCAGGCGGCGCGCGGTTACCGCAAGGCCGCGCAGGAGCAGGCGCGGGTGGCGCGGACGCTGTTCCAGCTGGAGGGGACCCGGGCGCTTCTGGACCGAAAGGGGGCCGCCGCGGCCGAGGTCGACGGGTTGATCGGCAGCGTCGGCTCCAGGCTGGGCGAGGAGCCGCGCGGCATCCTGGCCCGCTGGCCGGAACTGAAGCGCTCCTACCGGCAGCAGGAGCTGGTGACCCGGATCCGGGACAAGGAGATCCGGACCGCCCTCTACACCGAGACGCTCTCCGGCACCCGGATCCCCCGGGTCTGCGTACCCGATTTCGAGGACTGGGGCGAGATCGTCAAGTGGAGCCTGAAGGAAAACCTCCCCGGCTTCTTCCCCTACACCGCCGGGGTGTTCCCGTTCAAGCGGGTCGAGGAGGATCCCAAGCGGCAGTTCGCCGGCGAGGGGACCCCGGAGCGGACCAACAGGCGCTTCCATTACCTGTGCGAGGATGACGGCGCGAAAAGGCTCTCCACGGCGTTCGACAGCGTCACCCTGTACGGCGAGGACCCGGACTTCCCGCCCGACGTCTACGGCAAGGTGGGGGAGAGCGGCGTCTCCATCTGCACGGTCGAGGACATGAAGAAGCTCTACGCCGGCTTCGACCTCTGCGCCCCCTCGACGAGCGTCTCCATCACCGTCAACGGCCCGGCGCCCATGATGCTCGCCATGTTCTTCAACGCGGCGATCGATCAGCAGGTCGACCGTTTCCGGGGTGAAAACGCCCGTGAGCCCTCGGAAAAGGAGTATGGCGAGATCAGGAGCCGCACCCTCACGAGCGTGCGCGGCACGGTGCAGGCGGACATCCTCAAGGAGGACCAGGGGCAGAACACCTGCATCTTCTCCACCGAATTCGCGCTCAAGATGATGGGGGACATCCAGCAGTACTTCATCGATTGCGGGATCAGGAACTACTACTCCGTCTCCATCAGCGGCTACCACATCGCGGAGGCGGGGGCCAACCCGATCAGCCAGCTCGCCTTCACGCTCTCCAACGGCTTCACCTACGTGGAGTACTACCTGTCGCGCGGCATGAAGATCGACGACTTCGCGGCGAACCTCTCCTTCTTCTTCAGTAACGGCCTCGACCCGGAGTACTCGGTGATCGGCCGGGTGGCGCGGCGCATCTGGGCGGTCGTCATGCGTGACAAGTACGGGGCCGACGAGCGGAGCCAGAAGCTCAAGTACCACATCCAGACCTCTGGCCGCTCGCTGCACGCCCAGGAGATGGACTTCAACGACATCCGGACCACGCTGCAGGCGCTCATGGCGCTGCAGGACAACTGCAACTCGCTGCACACCAACGCCTACGACGAGGCGGTCACCACCCCGAGCGAGTCGTCGGTCCGGCGCGCCATGGCGGTGCAGATGATCATCACCAAGGAACTCGGCATGTCCCGCAACGAGAACCCGCTGCAGGGGACCTTCATCATCGAGGAGCTGACCGACCTGGTGGAGGAGGCGGTCCTGGCTGAGTTCGAGCGGATCGACGCGCGCGGCGGGGTGCTGGGCGCCATGGAGACCCAGTACCAGCGCTCGAAGATCCAGGACGAATCGATGCTCTACGAGCACAAGAAGCACAGCGGGGAGCTCCCGATCATCGGCGTCAACACCTTCCTGAGCCCCCGCGCGAGCGAAGAGGGGTACGCGCTCCCGGGCGAGCTGGCGCGCGCCACGGCCGAGGAGAAGGACGCGCAGATCGCGAACCTGCGGGCCTTCCAGGCCGCCCACGCGAAGGAGGCGAGCGCCGCGCTTTCCCGGCTCCAGGAGGTGGCGGTAGCCGGCGGCAACATCTTCGCCGAACTGATGGAGACGGTCAGGTGCGCTTCGCTTGGCGAGATCACCCGGGCGCTCTACCAGGTGGGAGGACAGTACCGGCGCAATATGTAGATTTACAAAACGCCGTTATTGGTGTATCAAGAGAAAACAAAACTACAAAAGGAGGCTGCCATGGACATTTTCCAGGTCATCCGCGACCGCCGCAGCATCAGGAAATATAAGGATACCCCCGTTGAGCGGGAGAAAATAAAACAGGTGCTCGACGCGGCGCGGCTGGCGCCGTCCTGGAAGAACATGCAGTGCTGGCGCTTTCTGGTGCTGACCGATCCCGCCAAGAAGGCGAGCCTTTTGGCTGCCTTTCCCGACGACAACCCGGGGAAGAAGGCGATCGCGATGGCGCCCTCGGTCATCGTGGTCTGCGCCGATCCCGCGGAGAGCGGGGTGGAGAACGGCATAGAGTACTTCATCGGCGACACGGCGATCGCCTTCGAGCATCTCTGCCTGGCGGCCCACGCCCTGGGCCTTGGCACCTGCTGGATGGGGTGGTACGACGAGGGGGCCATCAAGGCGGCGCTCGGCATCCCCGAGGGGATCCGGATCATCGGGATCACGCCGATCGGTTACCCGGACCAGGAGCCCAAGCCCCGCCCAAGGAAGGAGCTTGCCGAGATCGCCTATTTCGAAACCTGGGGGGTGCCATGCTAGAAAAAGCGGAGTCCGCCCGGCGGGTCGCGCGGCTGCAGGAGCAGTTGCAGGCCAAGGGGATAGACGCGGCACTCATCATCTATCCGATCGACATCTACTACTTTGCCGGCACCAGGCAGAACTCGCTCCTCTATGTCCCGGCGGCGGGCGAACCGATGCTCCTGGTCCGCAAGAGCCTGTCCCGCGCCAGACTGGAGGCGGTGATTTCCGACATCCGCCCCTTCCCGTCCAGCAAGGAGTTCTCCGCGCTTTTCGGCGCGGAGATCGAAAAGATCGGGATCACCTTCGACGTGGTCCCGGTGCAGCAGTATAACTTCTACGCCAAGCTTCTGGCCGGGCGCGAGTTCGTAGACATCTCCGGGGTAAACCGGGAGCTGCGCTCCGTCAAGAGCCCGTGGGAGCTGGAGCTGATGCGGGAGAGCGGCAGGAAGACCTGCTCCGTTTTCCTCCAGGTCCCCGGGTTCCTGAGGGCGGGGATGCGGGAGCTCGATCTCGCGGCGGAGTTCGAGTGCAGGCTCAGGAAGGCGGGGAGCGAGGGGTATATCAGGATGCGCGCCTTCCACCAGGAGTTCTTCATGGGGCTGGCGCTCTCCGGCGCAAGCGCGGAGACCCCCGGCTTCTTCGACGGCGCGGTCACCGGGCGCGGGCTCTCGAACGCCATGCCCCAAGGCGCGTCACTCGCGCCGATCCTCGCGAGCTCGCCGGTCTTTATCGACTACACCGGGGTCTTCGACGGCTACATCGTCGACATGACGCGCGTATTCGCACTGGGCCCCCTTTCCGAAACGCTCCTGCATGCCTTCGAGACCTCCATCGCCATCCAGTCCTACCTGGCGCGAAGCCTTAGGCCCGGAGCCATCTGCGAGGAGCTCTTCCTGGGCGCGGCCGACATGGCGGAAAAGGCGGGTCTGGGGAGCTACTTCATGGGGCGGCCGGGGGAGAACGCCCGCTTCGTCGGTCACGGGGTGGGGCTCGAACTTGACGAGTTCCCGGTGATCGCCCAGGGGTTCAAGGTCGCCCTCCAGGCGGGCCAGACCATCGCGATCGAGCCCAAGTTCGTGATTCCCGGCCAGGGAGTGATAGGGATCGAGAACACCTTCGCCGTAAGCGAGGCAGGCGGCGAAAAGATCACCGATATTCCGGATGACATAGTCTTTATCTGACATGGCTATCCGCTGCTATCGGCCCTTTCTGCCGGGCTGTCTAATGCTGGGGCAACCGACGGGTTGCCCTTTTTTTCGTCCCCGCCCTGACTCCAGCCGTTCAAGGTTTTGACTCCCTTCCAGCATTGTCCGACACCACTGAGTTCAAGTAGGGTTTTTCGCCTATTGCGCAGGAACTATGGTCCGAGAGCTTTGAAAAACCCCCGTTGATCTTCAGGTAACTATTCAGCACCAGTCGACCAATCACAAACAACCCAAAGCATAAAGCCTCACCACAGAGGTACACAGAGGTACACAGAGGAAAATCAAAACCTGATTTACGTTTAAAACAAAAAAAATCTTTGCCATTGTTTTAAGCTTTCCTCTGTGTTCCTCTGTGCCCTCTGTGGTGAGGCTTTTTTATTGTTCAAATTCTCCCCGGATAGAGTCCCTCGCCTCCCAAAACCCAATAAACAACAGCTTTGACGGCGTCTCGTTCCTGCCGGTATGGTTATTGCTGCAGAAGGGCGCGGATGCCTATCCTGCGCATGGAGGTCAAGGTTTTGACAATGGGGAGAATCACGGTATGACGGGTAGGTCAGAAACTTCTTATGCGACCCTTTCCAGTTCGGCAATTATACGACGCCTCATCATCAGTGCGGTGCTGTTCAACCTGCTGCTCATCGCGCTGGCAGCGGTGACCTTGTATCACCATCGCAGCCAGTAAGAGGCGGACGCCGCGGTTACGACCCAGAACCTGTGCCAGGTCCTGGAACAAAACATTTCCGGAACCGTCAGAGAAGTGGACCAGGGACTGCTTACGGTCAAGGATGAATTCGAACGACAGCTTGCCGGCGGAGCTAGCAACACGAAAACGCTCAATAGTATTATGAACCGACAGCTTAGCCGTTTGCCCCAGCTTTACGGGCTGCGGATAGCCGATCCGAACGGCCGCATCAGATTCGGCACGGGGTTGCCTGCAGGCTTTCAATCAACGGCGCTCGGTCGTGATTACTACGACCGCCTCAGTAGTGATCCCCAGGCAGATGTTGTCATCTCCAAGCCGGTGATGGGGCACATCTCGCATAAATGGGTGGTAATCCTCGCCCGGCGGCTCAACGGTCCGGACGGCTCCTTTGCCGGGGTTGTCTACGGATCGGTCACCCTTGATACCTTCAGCAAGCTGTTCGCTGCCATCAATCTTGGCACGGATGGAGTCGTCTCGTTGCGCGACCAGCAGATGGGGCTGATTGCACGTCACCCCGCACTCGGTGCGCCGGGGAAGGGGACCGGACAGAGGCAGGTCTCGAAAGAGCTGCAAAAGCAGCTTAAAGAGGGGCGCACAGCGGGAACCTATTATACGCCGACCGGTTCGGACAATATTGCCCGGCTGGTTTCCTTTCGAAAGATCGGTCATCACCCTCTCTACATCATCGTCGGTGTATCACGGCAGGTATATCTTGCCGACTGGTGGCATGACGTCGCCAAGGCTTCATTCCTGGTGCTGCTTGTGGTCGCCAGCACAACTGCCGCATTGTGGCTAGTCTACAGGGCCAGGAAACGGGAACAGAGTACCATCGATCAGTTGGTGCGGCAGGAGGAAAAGTACCGGATCATTGCAGACAACACCTACGACTGGGAATTCTGGATCGCGCCGGACGGACAGTTCATCTACTGCTCCCCTTCCTGTCTACGGGTCACCGGCCACGGTGCTGCGGAGTTTTACGCCGACCCCGGCCTGCTGTCAGACATCGTCCACCCAGATGATCAGGCCCTTTGGAACGAGCACCGCCATGAGGTTAAGAGCGGCGCTGTCGGGGCTGAATCTACTGTTGTCAGGATCATCCATGCCGATGGCAGCGTGCGCTGGATAGAGCATATCTGTCATCCGATTGTGGATAGCACCGGTCAGTTTCAGGGGGCCCGCGGCAGCAATCGCGACGTGACTGACCGTCGGCAGTTGGCACTGGAGATCAACGAATCCCGGCAGCTTCTGGAGGGGATCATCGATTCCCTGCCGGACGCAACCTTTGTCCTTGACCAGCAGAAGCGGGTGATCGCCTGGAACAGGGCCGTGGTGCAAATGACCGGTGTCGCCAAGGAGGAGGTGCTGGGGGAGGGCGTTTATGCCTACACGGTGCCGTTTTATGGTGATCGGCGGCCGCACCTGCTGGATCTGCTCGACGTTAAGGACAGGGAGCTGGAAACCCGCTACCAGCTGATACAACGCACCGGGAACCTGCTCTGCGCAGAGGCTTTCGCTCCTGCGTTGTACGGAGGCAAAGGGGCGCATATCTGGGCAACGGGAGCGCCGCTCTTTGATGCCGAGGGGAAGCGGGTCGGCGCCATAGAAATCATACGGGACATATCCCCGCAAAAGCAGATTGAACTGTCGCTCAGGGAAAAGACCGAAGAATTGGATCGCTTCTTCAGCATGGCCCTGGATCTGCTCTGTATTGCCGAAATTGACGGCACGTTCATGAAGTTGAACCGCTCCTGGGAAACCACCCTGGGATACACCCTTGAAGAACTGGAAGGGGCCAATTTTCTGGACTTCGTCCACCCGGACGATGTTGAACTGACACTGGCTGCCACGCAGCAGTTGTCTGAACGTAATCCGGTTCTGAATTTTCTCAACCGCTATCGCTGTAAAGACGGTTCCTACCGCTGGATCGAGTGGCGGGCGGATTCCTATGAGGGAAAACTGATCTATGCCGCGGCCCGCGATATTACCGAACGGAAGCTGACCGAAACGAAACTGATTGAAAATGAGCAGTTTTTGAAGACGGTCACCGATGCCCTGCCCGGCATGGTGGGGTACTGGACGGACGAACTGCGTTGCAACTTTGCCAATAAGTCGTACCTGGAATGGTTCAGCAAGACTCCTGAACAGATGACGGGAATTACCATGCAGGAATTGATGGGAGAAGAGCTGTTTGGCAAGAATGAACCGTATATCCGTGGAGCCTTGCAAGGAGAACCGCAAAATTACGAGCGGACCCTGGTAAAGCCAAGCGGTGCAACGGGGTACACATGGGCTCATTATATTCCCAACACGGTTGACGGTACCGTCAGGGGCTTCTTCGTGCTGGTTTCCGATGTCACCGAACTCAAGCAGACGCAGTTTAAGTTGGAGCAGCTCAACCTGGTGCTGACCGAGCGGACCCGGCAAGCCGAGGCTGCCAACCGCGCCAAAAGCGAATTCCTGGCCAACATGAGTCACGAGATCCGCACCCCCATGAACGCCATCACCGGCATGTCCTACCTTGCGCTGAAGACAGGGCTCGATTCACGTCAGCGGGACTACCTGACCAAGATCCACTCCTCGGCCGAATCTCTGCTCGGCATCATCAACGACGTGCTCGATTTTTCCAAGATCGAGGCGGGCAAGCTGGAGCTTGAATCGGTCGATTTCAATCTGTCGGAGGTCTTTGACAGGGTGGGTGACCAGATATCCCTGAAGGCAGAAGAAAAAAGGGTTGAGGTGATGTTTGCCGTCTCGCCGGAAATCCCTCAGGTGCTGGTCGGTGACCCCCTCAGGCTGGGGCAGGTTCTGAACAATCTGACCGGCAACGCCGTAAAGTTCACCGAGCACGGCAGCGTGGTGGTCTCCGTAGCACCAGCCTCTCCGTCCGCGCCGGACACGACAGCCCTCACCTTCAAGGTCACCGATACCGGTATCGGCATGGACGCCGGGCAGATCGCGCGCATCTTCTCCCCCTTTACCCAGGCGGACAGCTCCATCACCCGCAAATACGGCGGCACCGGGCTGGGCCTTACCATTGTCAAGCGTCTGGCAGAACTGATGGGAGGGAGCCTGCAGGTCGAGTCGGAGCCCGGCGTGGGGAGCTGTTTCTCCTTCACGGTCACCCTGGGCGTTTCAGCGCAGAGCCATATGCCAGCATCCTCCCCGCCTGTCGACTTTAACGGCATGAGGGCGTTGGTGGTGGATGATAACAGCATCAACCAGCAGCTTCTGTCCGAACTGCTGGCGCAGGTCGGCATGACGGTAGAACTTGCCGGCAACGGGCGGGAGGCGGTTTCCCTGGTGGCTGCCGCAGCGCCGTTCGACGCTATCCTGATGGATCTGCAGATGCCGGTCATGGACGGCTATGAGGCGACCCGTCTGATACGACAGATGCACCCTGCCGGAGAGCTCCCCATCATTGCGATTACGGCGCATGCCATGACCGAAGAGCGGGAGCGCTGTCTGGCCGCCGGCATGAACGGCCACCTGTCAAAACCGATCGATCCGGACCAACTGTACAAGACCCTGGTGCAGTTGGTCCGGCCCGGCACCGGCAAAGGAGCAGCCATTGCAGCGCCCCGGACGCCAGGGGATGCCGCGTTTCCTGCGGAACTGCCGGGTATTGCTCTGGATACGGCACTGGCAAGGGTCAGGGGCAATGGCCAACTGCTGCGTAAAGTCATTGTCGATTTCCGGATCCAGAACCTGGCCACGGTGGCCGACCTCAGGGAGGCAGTGGCAGCGGGTGACCGCGGTCTGACCCTGTCGCTGGCGCATGCACTCAAAGGGGTGGCGGGTAATATCGGGGCCGAGGCCCTGGCCGCCACCGCAGCCAAACTTGAGGATGCTGACAGGGAGGGGAGGGAATCGGCATTCCCGGAGCTGCTTGAAACCATGGAAGGGCAGATGGCAGAGGTGTTTGAGGCTGCCGCCATCCTGGAGGAGGCAGACAGGGAGCATGCCGCAGCCGCTGGACCGGGCGCAGCTGCAGCATGTGACCGGGATGCGCTGGCAAGGGATCTGGGCGAACTGCATTCGCTCCTGAGCCTCAACAGGGCTTCTGCTGCAAAAAAGTTCAGGGAGTTGCAGGCTCTTCTGCCGGAATCGGAAGAGCGCGACGCTTTGGAGAAGCAGATCGGCAGCTTTGACTTCAAGGGGGCGGAGGCGTCCCTCAGGCGGCTGACCGAAACAATCGGTATCGCCATCGAGGAACAACCATTATTGAGCTGGAGATTGGACCATGAGTGACATCACACCCGATGCAGGTTCCACCGTGGCAAACCACACAGAAACCTCAATGAGCGCAATGAAAGAGTTACTGTACTATGGCGCGGCTGCCATCATACTGGTTGTCATTGCAAACAGGGACTATTTGCTGTTTCACAGTATTGCCGAACTGTTCAGCATAGTTATCGCATTTGGCATATTCGTGATCGGTTGGAATTCAAGAAAATATTTCCACAACAACTACCTGTTGTTCATCGGCATTGCCTACCTGTTCGTAGCTTTTTTTGACACACTTCACACCCTTGCCTACAAGGGGATGGGGGTTTTCAAGGGATATGACGACAACAACCTGCCACCTCAATTGTGGCTGGTAGCCCGATACCTTGAAAGCATTTCGCTTCTCCTGGCCCCCTTTTACTTCAACATCAGACTCAACCATCGCAGGGTAATACTCACTTTTTCCGCTGTATCTCTAGGGGCGCTGTACGCCGTATTCTATGCCCGTATCTTTCCAACCTGCTTCATAACCGGTACCGGTCTTACCCCTTTCAAGCGGGGGAGCGAGTATGTCATCGACGTTATTCTGCTGGCAGCCCTCTTTTTCCTGCATAAGCGAAAAGAGCATTTCGATCCTAAAGTTCTGCGCCTGCTCACCCTCTCGATACTGTGCGCCATGGTTACCGAACTCTGCTTCACCATGTATGTCCATCTGTACGGAATCTCGAATCTTGTAGGCCACATTTTCAAAATATTGTCATTTCTCTTCGTGTATAAGGCGATCATCGTAACCGCGCTTGCCAAACCGTACGACCTGCTTTTTAAAGAACTTCAAAACCGCACTGACAAACTCTCGGAAACCCTGGACCTGGACCAGAAAATCATTGCCGAATCGGGAGCGGGAATCGTGGCGTACCGGATTGATACCGGGGCATGCGTAATTGCCAATAAAGCTGCTGCACGGTCTGTCGGTGCTTCGATGGAGCAGATTAAACAGCAGAACTTCAGGGATATTCCGTCCTGGCGTCAATCAGGACTGCTTGATGAGGTAGAGAATGTCATAGCGACGGGAGTTTCCACCAGGAAAGGGGTCCAGCTCTTAACTTCCGTTGGCAAGGTTCTGATCCTGGATTGTTTCATAAGCCTTTTCAAAAGCAGCGGGGAGAAACACCTGATGCTGATTTTTGAAGATATTTCCGTGCGCAAACAAGCCGAGGAGGTGGTGATCCAAAGTAGAGACCGTCTCAACGAGGCTCAGCGGATAGCCCATGTCGGCAACTGGGAGTTTGATCCGGTATCGGGCGTCCTCGAGTGGTCAGACGAAATCTACCGGATTTTCGAAATCGAAGCTTCGGAATTCGGCGGCGCTTCATACGAAGCCTTCCTGAAGGCGATTCACCCGGATGATCGCGAACGCGTTGATCTTGCCTACGAAGAATCACTGAGGTTGCGCGCCGCTTACTCGATCAAGCACCGGCTGCTGATGCCGGATGGCCGCATCAAACATGTCCATGAACAGTGTGAAACGACTTTCGATGATTCGGGCAAACCCCTTAGCTCATGCGGCACGGTTCAGGATATTACCGAACTCGAATATGCACGACTGTCAGCCGAAAGCGCCAGCCGCGCCAAGGGCGAATTCCTGGCCAACATGAGTCATGAAATCCGCACCCCCATGAACGCCATCACCGGCATGTCCTACCTTGCTTTGAAGACAGAGCTTGATCCGCGTCAGCGGGACTACCTGACCAAGATCCACTCCTCGGCCGAATCCCTGCTTGGCATCATCAACGGCGTGCTCGATTTTTCCAAGATCGAGGCAGGCAAGCTGGAGCTTGAAGCGGTCGATTTCAATCTGTCGGAGCTCTTTGACAGGGTGGGTGACCAGATTTTCCTGAAGGCCGAAGAAAAAGGGGTTGAGGTGATGTTTGCCGTCTCGCCGGAGATCCCTCGCGTGCTGGTCGGGGATCCCCTCAGGCTCGGGCAGGTTCTGAATAATCTGGCCGGCAACGCCTTGAAGTTCACCGGGCACGGGCGCGTGGTGGTCTCCGTAACACCGGCCTCTCCGGCAGGGCCGGACACGACAGCCCTCGCCTTCAAGGTCACCGATACCGGCATCGGCATGGACGCCGGGCAGATCGCGCGTATCTTCTCCCCCTTTACCCAGGCGGACAGCTCCATCACCCGCAAATACGGCGGCACCGGCCTGGGCCTTACCATTGTGAAGCGCCTGGTCGAACTGATGGGAGGGAGCCTGCAGGTTGAGTCGGAGCCCGGCGTGGGAAGTTGCTTCTCCTTCACCGTCACTGTCGGCATTTCAGCGCATAGTCATATGCCAGCGGCCTCCCCGCCCATCCTTTCCAAGCCGGTCACGCCGGCCTCGTTGTTCAAGACAATGACAGAGACGCCCGGAAACCAGGGGTCTTTCAGCTGGTTGCGCAGTGAGGCACGGGCTTCCGTCGACGTAGGCTTGCGGCACCTGACGGGGGCGCGTATCCTGGTGGTCGAGGATAATTGCATCAATCAACAGATCCTGTCTGAACTGCTGGTCCAGGTCGGCATGACGGTGGAACTGGCCTGCAACGGGCAGGAGGCGGTTTCCCTGGTGGCTGCTTCCGCGCCCTTCGACGCTATCCTCATGGATCTGCAGATGCCGGTGATGGACGGCTATGAGGCGACCCGTCTGATACGACAGACGCGGCCTGCCGACGAGCTTCCCATTATTGCGATTACGGCGCATGCCATGGCTGAGGAGCGGGTGCGCTGTCTGGCGTCCGGCTTGAATGCCCATGTGTCGAAACCGATCTACCCCGATGAACTGTATAAAGCCCTGGTGCAGTGGATTCGGCCCCATAACGGTGCAGGAGCAACCATTGCAGCTTCCCGGATGGATGGGGGGGGCGCGGCTTTCGCGAAGCTACCCGGCATTGCCATGGATACGGCACTGGCAAGGGTCGGGGGCAATAGCAACCTGCTGGGTAAAATCATTATCGCTTTCCGGAAAGAGAATTTGGCGACAGCAGCTTCCATCAGGCAATGGCTGGCGGTCCGCGACCATGCCCGGGCCCTGCTGCTGTTGCACACCCTCAAAGGGGTGGCGGGTAACATCGGGGCCGAGGCGCTGGCCGCCACCGCGGGTAAACTTGAGGATGCTGAAAGGGATGGGAGGGAAGCGGCATTGCCGGAGCTGCTTGCAACCATGGAACTGCAGATGGCAGAGGTGTTTGAGGCTGCCGCCATCCTGGAAGCGGCGGGCACACCGGATGCAAAAGTCGCTGGAACGGGCGCAGCGGCTCCCATGGACCGGGATGCGCTGGCACGGGATCTGGGCGAACTGCATTCGCTCTTGAGCCTCAACAGGGTTTCCGCTGCAAACAAGTTCAGGCGGTTGCACGATCATCTGCCGGAATCACGAGAGCGCGACACCTTGGAGAAGCAGATCGGCAGTTTTGACTTCAAGGGGGCGCAGGCGTCCCTCAAGCGGCTGACCGAAACAATCGGTATCGCCATCGGGGAACAACCATGACTGAGCAGCAACGAAAACAGATCATCATGATTGTTGACGATACTCCGATCAACCTCCAGATTCTGATTGAGGTTCTGGGGGACGAGTATGAGATCGTTGTTGCAACCAACGGCAAGGATGCGCTTGTTATGGCGGAAATCAACCATCCCGACCTGATACTGCTTGATATTCAAATGCCGGACATGGATGGCTACCAGGTCTGCAGGGCACTTAAGTCGATGCCGCGTCTGAATGATGTGTCGGTCATATTCCTGACCGCCATGTCGCAGCAGGAGGACGAAGTAGCCGGGCTCAAACTGGGGGCGGTGGATTACATCACCAAGCCGTTCCATCCCGACATTGTCAGGTTACGGGTGCACAACCATCTCGAGCTGAAGCGCTATCGGGACGAGCGGGCACTCCTTGCCTTGCTTGATGGTCTTACCGGCATTCCCAATCGGCGGGTCTTTGATGAACAGCTCATTCGCGAATGGTCCCGTGCCCTGCGTACCCAGGCAAAACTCTCACTGATCATGATCGATATCGATCTTTTCAAAGGCTACAACGATACCCACGGGCATCGGGGCGGCGACGGTTGCCTGAAGCAGGTCGCTGCAACTCTGCTTGCGTCCCAGCGGGCATCGGATTTCGCGGCCCGTTATGGCGGGGAGGAGTTCGTCTGCATACTGCACGAAGCAGATGAAGCCGGTGCGCTGATCACTGCCGAGCGGATGCGCGCCAAGGTTGAATCGCTCCATCTACCTCATGGTGCGTCACCGGTATCGCCATTTGTCACGATAAGCCTCGGGGTGGCGACAGTCACGCCGTCGGAGGATTTGGTGCCGGACTACCTGGTCGAGACCGCGGATCAGATGTTGTACAGGGCGAAGGACAAAGGGCGCAACCGGATTGAACAATGGAGGGCGGTTGAAGGGGCTGCCAGGCGTGAGGGGAGGCAGGATAGCTAGCGGGGCTTGACGGCGGTTGTTCGCGCGACACTCTTTTTGAGCACAGTTTGCTCCCGGCAGCCGTTACATGGTATGCTTCAGGCCGTTCGGCGTGAGACCTCCCTGGTCAGACGCAAGCCGCGACCGATTGAAAAGGAAATGCCACATGGGAATCTCCCTGTATCCAGCCACCGTCACCATGCCGAAAATCGAGCAGCCGTACCCCTCGGTTCTCGGTTTCCTGTGCCAAAGGTTCCCCAAGATCGAGCCTGGCTGCTGGGAGCGACGTATCGCCGAGGGGAAGGTGCTCGGCGAGGACCGCCGCCCGATAACGGCCGATTCGAAGTACGCCCCCCAGAACAGGATCTTCTATTTCAGGGAAGTGGAAAACGAGCCGGTCATCCCTTTCGCCGAGAAAATACTGTTTCACAACGCCGAGATACTGGTCTCGTGCAAGCCACACTTTCTTCCCGTGACTCCGGGAGGCCCATACGTCGAGGAATGCCTGCTGAACCGGTTGAGGAGGTCGACGGGGAACGACGATCTGGTGCCGCTCCACAGGATCGACCGCGAAACGGCGGGCATTGTGCTTTTTTCTGCCAACAGGAAAACCCGTGCCCTGTACAACGAGCTGTTCACGGGCGGCAACATCGAGAAGAGCTATCAGGCCCTGTCAACGGGGTGCGCCGAACCGGGGCAGACCGGGTGGCTGGTGGAAAACAGGATCGTCAAGGGCGAGCCGTGGTTCAGGATGCAGGCGGCGCCCGGCCCGGTGAACGCGCGGTCCCGGATCGACCTGGTGCAGGTGAAGGAAGGCGTGGCGCGGTTTCATCTCAGCCCTGTTACGGGCAAGACGCATCAGCTTCGGGTCCACATGAGCGGCCTGGGGTTCGGGATTCTCAACGACAGGTATTATCCTGCCCTGCAACCGGAAAGGGCCGACGACTTCGCCAACCCGCTCCAGCTCCTCGCCAAGGGGGTGAAATTCCGGGACCCCGTCACCGGCAAACTGATGGAGTTCGAATCCGACCGCGAACTTTTATGGTAATCTTGGTAGGCCCCGGCCGTTGCGATTCCGCTCCCCTGCTCCACAACACACTTGTGCGGGGCGGGAGGCTTGAGGCCGGGTGAGGGAGAAAATTCCAGAGCTGTTGTCCGGGGAGAACGATCATGTCCAGAAATGTACTTTTGTTGGTCGACTATGGCGTCAACAACAGTATCCATATAGCGATGTTCAAGGAACAGCTGAAAAAAGCCGGATGGAAGCCGGGCATCATCGAAGGGGCCTTTGAAAAGATGCTGGACCTCCCCGATTCCCAGATTGAAACAACGGTGCAGGAGGAGGTGTACAGTGCCGCGAACCAGGCCGTTTTCAAGAAGACCTGCTGCGAACTGATCGTTGCCTCCGAGGAACTGAGATTCAGCTGGGACTGGAATACCCCTTGAAACCGTGAATGGTGAATGGTGAATGGTGAATGGTGAATGGTGAATGGTGAATGGTGAATGGTGAATGGTGAATGGAAAAAAATTAGTGACTATTCAGCACCAGTCGACCAATCACAAGCAACCCAAAGCATAAAGCCTCACCACATTCCAAAAAAGAAACCAGAATCTTTTTAACCGCAAAAACGCACAAAATGCACAAAATAAACCTTTAATGCCCTTAACTTTTCCTGATTAGCGCTGATCTTCCGCTGTTCTAGTTCCTCCCCCTTCAAGGGGGGAGGTCAGGAGGGGGATGGGGTTCTTTTTGGAAGGGGAGGGATTCTCCAGCGGAAGATCAGCGCTAGTCAGGTAACTTTTTGCGCGTTTTGTGCCTTTTTGTGGCTAATGTTTCTTTGTGGTTTGTTTGCAGGAATTAAACCGGACAACGCTGACCTGATTCATGTTGAAAACAGACCTAAGCCTTTTGGTCCAAGATTTACTCTGTGTTCCTCTGTGGTGAGGCTTTTGATTGCTGGTAATCCGCCGTTTCACTGCTCGAGGGTCGTCAACCCCTCGCGGACGGCATATTTGGTAAGTTCGGCAATGCTGTACAGGTTGAGTTTTTTCATGATGCTGCTGCGCTGGACATCGACGGTCTTGACGCTGACCCCGAAGGTAAAGGCGATCTCCTTGGTGCTCTTGCCGTCGGCCATCAGTTGGAGCACTTCCTGCTCGCGCTTGGAGAGGCTGGAAGTGGCTTTCGATGGACTTCCGGCGGCTAGTTGCGTGTATTCCCTGATGACGAGTTCCGTAATGCTGGCGCAGAGATAGGACTCACCCGCGGCCAGGATGCGGATCGCGCCGAGCAGTTCTTCTCCGGCGCA
>Ga0209540_10000479_pt1 | contig 37869 bp, 35 predicted proteins | sample BarGraIncu01121A_FD_184501 | JGI IMG/M metagenome (GOLD analysis project Ga0209540, IMG submission 184501) | Arctic peat soil microbial communities from Barrow, Alaska - Barrow Graham LP Incubations 011-21A (SPAdes) (version 2) | ecosystem: Environmental > Terrestrial > Soil > Wetlands > Peat... | reverse complement strand
AGATGAAGTCTTGGGGAACAGCAAGAAACACGATGCAAAAGGGTGTCGACTGGCAATTCACAACACCTGACGCCAGAGTAAAGTTGAAGCATCTTTATCCACAGTTTAAGATTTAACAGAGTACTAGTTTTGCTGCAAGCTTTTCAAGTTTTCTGCGCCAGACAAATTCAGAATTAGCATCCATTTTGATCCTCCTAAACTCCGTTTTTCGTTTTCTGCAACAATTTGCCCTTCCAAATCGTCATATATGTAGAAGAAGGGTAATGACTGGATATGTTACATCGAATCCACTGTACCGCATCATTTTATCTGTTCATAATTGGGCTCCGAAAAGTGCAATGAAGCCGCAGATTGTCTGACTTATATAATCATAATCACAATATCACAAAAATAATTTATAATATATCAAGGTTATAAAGAATTTACGAGGAGGTCATATTATGAAAAAACTATTCCGGAAAATCGTATCAGGAGTTCTTCTTTCGGCTCTGCTTTTTACAGCAGCATCCTGCGCGGCAAAGAACGAGGGTGCAAAGGAATCCAACGATACCGGCAGCGTAACCAATACAGAAACCGTTTCTTATAAGGCGACGCTGACTGCCCAGAAAATAGCAGCATTCCCGGATGCTTTTGTGAGTGGGATGAATCAATATGGATGGAATACCGCCGCTAATCTTTACAGCGGTAAAAACCTGGCAATTTCACCTGCGAGTCTGACACTTGCCATTCTTATGACTCGGACAGGTGCCGTCGGTGCAACGGCGGATGAAATGAAGAAAGCCCTTTCTTTATCTTCCCTCTCCGACGAAGATATTCTATCCTCCTGCAAACAGCTTATGTGGCGGGCAAACACAAACGGCATGGAAGCCGCGAATTCTATTTGGATGCAGAAGGATTATTCTTTTGCTGATGCATTTATCCAATCCTGTACGGATCATTTTATGGCAGACGCTTTTGCCGTCAACTTTCTGACAGATGCCCCGGCCGCAACAAATGCCATCAACAAATGGGCAAGCGACAAGACCCATGGCAAAATTCCTGAGATGAATCCTGACCCGCTGCCGGATGATACAAGACTTGTCCTGATCAACGCCCTGTATTTTCTCGGCGACTGGGAGATTCCTTTTACAGCCGCAAACAGTTTTGATGAAGTATTCCACGGAACCACTGAAGATTCGACCGTCAAGTTCATGCATGACAAGCGCAAAATGCTCTACAGTGAGACACCGGCCTACCAGATGATTTCTCTTCCTTTCAAGGGAGCCGAAGGAAAAGCCGACAGCCCCTACTCCATGGCTTTCATACTTCCCTCAAAAGGACAGGATATAGCCGCTCTAATGAACGATCTTTCCTCCAAAGGTTTCTCGTCTTTTGCAGCCGACCTTTCAAAAGAAAAAGTCCAGCTCTCCCTGCCCAAATACGAATTCACCTTTGATGCATCCATGGTTAAAACAATGCAGTCCCTTGGGATGAAGCTCGCCTTCGACGGAGAAAAAGCACAGTTCGACGGTATGACCGAAGCAGCAAATGATTTGTACATCACCGATATTCTTCACAAATGTTACATACGGGTCGATGAAAAGGGTGCCGAAGCGGCCGCTGTTACGGAAGTCATGGTAGGCGAAACAGCAGCACCGGTGGAAGACAATTTGAAAAACTTCACGGCCGACCGGCCCTTCCTTTTTGCCATCTACGACGAAACGGACAATACCGTATTATTCCTTGGGGCTGTGGGACAGCTTTAATATTTATATTCTTCCTTAGCGCCCATCGGGCGCTTTCATAGAGCCATTCACTTGCTTCTGAGTAGATTCCGCAGGATTGCAAAGCAATCTGAGGACTGACCGAGCGAAGAAGCAAGTGAATGGCTCCCTCCGAGGACCTGAGCGAGAAAGCAGGTGGTATTCCCTCACTTTATTCCGAGAAATTTCCGGAACGCGACCGCTACACCGTCTTCGTTATTTGTCACAGTTACATACGAAGCCGCCTTCCTGGCGTCCTGTACGGCATTGCCCATTGCAACCGAAAATCCTGCAAAGGCAAGCATTTCAATATCATTTTGACCATCGCCGATCGCCATAACCTGTTCGCGTGCAATGCCCAGGACCTGACTGAGCTGCATAAGGGCGGCGCCTTTATTAGCAGTCGACGAATTGATCTCCATGTTCCGCGGGTCGGACGATGTTACCGCGATCCCGGGTATTTCGGAAAGGGCTTTTACCAGGATGGGACGGTTCTCAGCAGAAATCCAGTTAATTGTGATTTTTTCCACACGCTTGCCTGCTTTTTTAAAATAGGCAGGCAAATTTTTCACGAATCGGATTCTCTCCGCAAGCCATGAATAATTCATTCCTCGCCCACCGAAATATTGAACTACTTCAGTTATAAATTTTTCATCACAATATGAAACACCTTCACTGTATGCCTGAAATGCCAGGTTTTGTGCATACATCAAATCGTAAAGTGGTTTGGTTACATCCATGGGAAGAAGATCGGCAAAAATTTCTTCTTCGCTTTCCAGGTTCATTACACTTGCACCGTTTGATACAATTGCATACCGGATACCCGGAATAGCCAGGACTTCATCCGGAATTTCCGACAGTGTCCGGCCTGTCGTCGGAGCAACGATATATCCAGCCGAAACGGCGCCGGCAATTGCCTGGCGCGTAGTATCCGACAGCCAGCCGCCTTCCTTTAATGCCGTTCCGTCCAAATCAAGTGCAATCAGTTTAAAGTCAATCATTCCAATTCCATCCTTTTATGTTTATAGTATAAATATTAACGAAAATATGCATGCAAATAGATATGCCGGGGGGAGCTTGTATGCCGGACAACGCCACAAACCAAGTCCGTCATGCAGCGGACCGGAGTTATTCTGATAACGTCATACATTTTAAAGGATTTCGCAGGAAAAACTACCCCTATGTCCACATTTGGATAGTTTATTACGCGTGGGTCATCGTGTTTGCAACCTGGTGGACCGCATCCCCTGACAGAACCATCGTATTCAACACGAATCTTCGTACCCTGCTGCATTCCGTCATTCTCCTTTCGTCCGCCCTTTTTATCTTCGTTCTGAAAAAACAGTGGTACGTAAAGGCCGCACGCATGGGAGCCGGCGCCCTTCTTTTTGGTATGGTAATGAATATGCTGCTCCCCACGGGCATTCCCGGTATTTTTTCCGTAATCTGGGTCGGAGTTTTTGTCGGATGTGTCAACGCCTGTATTCTGATTCCGTTCATCTTTACGCTCAATAACACAGAAAAGCTTTACGCCGTGATTGGAAGTAATCTGCTGATCGGAATGTTATCCTTTCTCGAAGAGAACCCTGCAAAAAATTATTTCGGGGAACAGGCTAATATTTATCTGTCCTTTTTTCTGCTGCTAGCCGGTCTGGCCGCCCTTCCGTTTTTCAAGGAGAAGGATCTGCCCGCAGAACCTTCCATACCCGAACCTGTCAATATCAACCCGACGCCTCCGCGTGTCTATCTGACACTTGTCATCAGTTGTACTTTTGCAATCCTTGGCAAAGGAATCGGAAAAGGCCTTATCAATTTATCCTCCGGAGTATCTGCATATCCCGTACTGCTCAGTTACACAATCGGCGGTCTCATCGGATGCCTGGTTACCGTACTGGTCTATGCCCTGGCGCGTAAAAGCACGCAAATCTCACTCAATATTACTTTTGGGAGTATGGCAATCGGACTTCTATTCCATGCATTTTCTTCACAGAGCCCGGGGCTTATTGTTTTCTGTTCTCTGTTCCTCGGAACCGGCTCAACGATCGGTATGATCAACACGTATTATATACTGGGTGTTATAGCAAAAAAATATAACAGCATGCGCTACGCCCGGCTCTCCATACTCTTCATTGGAATATTCGGAGGCATCGCCGGAGTCCTCGCCGGCAATTTCGTAAACCTTGCCAATTCCTCGCAGGTTTCCCTGGTTGCATCCATTCTGTCCGGAACGGTTATGATCCTGTTTCTCATGATCTCGCCTGCGCTTTCACAGACATTATATGAAGACAACTGGGCAAAGGACGCAAAGAAAAAAGAGGTCATCGACGATCATCTGCCACTCTTCAAAAAATACAATCTGACAAACCGTGAAACGGAAGTCTGTGAGCTGCTCCTGAAAGGACACACGCTTCGTCAGATTTCCGGCATCCTGGCGATTGCCTACCCTACTGTTAACACATACTGTACCGCAATATACCGTAAGCTCTGTATCAACAGCCGTACGGAACTTCTTCTGCTGCTAAGAGACTATGAACGCAGGTAAAGAATCCGGATTTATGATTTCATCCATTTAGTATTGTATCAATTTTATCGAGTTCTTCTTTTGAGAATGCAAGCATCTCGGTTGTCTGACAGTTTTCCCTGATCTGTGACAACCGGCTTGCGCCGATTATTACTGACGTTGACCGCTGCAGCACCCAGGCCAGTGCCATCTGTGATAAATTCTGACCGCGTTCCACAGCCATCCCGTGAAGGGTCTCAACTTTTTTCATTGTTTCCAATGTGATACATGATTCCGTTGTGAGTATGCGCTTGCTTTGGGACTGGAAATCTTCCGAAACTGCATGCAGGTACCTGTTCGAGAGAATACCCTGTGCAAGAGACGAAAACGCAATAGAGCCCACTTTATTTTGGTCCAAGACATCATATACCGGCTCATTTTGGCGTCCGATCATGCTGTGGGACAGCTGATGAATCAGAAGATGGACACCCATCCCATTCAAAATATTTATCATCCGGGCAGTCTGCTCCGGGGTGTAATTCGAAACGCCGACATACAGTGCCTTGCCCTGTGCAACCACCTGAGCCAGTGCTTCTGCCGTCTCTTCCATTGGTGTATCAGGATCCGGGCGATGATGATAGAAAATATCCACGTAATCCAGATTCATTCTTTTAAGGGATTGGTCCAGCGAAGACACGATGTACTTTTTCGAACCCCAGTCGCCATAGGGACCGGGACGCATATAATATCCGGCCTTCGTAGCTACCAATATTTCATCACGGTAGGATTTCAAATCTCCGGAAAGGACTTTTCCCAAAGTCTCCTCGGCCGTACCTGCAGTTGGACCATAATTGTTTGCCAGGTCAAAAAGTGTAATTCCCAGATCGAAAGCCCCAAGTATCATCTCCCGACCATATGAATAAGCAGTCATATCGCCGAAATTACGCCACATCCCGAGTGAAATCGCCGGAAGCTTCAATCCGCTGTTGCCGCATCGTCTGTAAACCATCTTGTTGTATCGGTCAAAATTAGCCGTGTAATCCATTACATATATCCTTTTCAAAAAATATGAATCTGCCAGCGCTGTGTTCAGCCATTCAGAATTTGCTCTATTTTCATCAATTCTTCGTTGGAAAACACAGTATTCTCAATTGTTTTGCAGTTTTCAACAATCTGCGGCAGCCGGCTCGCACCGATGATAACAGAAGTTGCACGCTGCAGCACCCATGCAAGTGCCATTTGAGACAGTACCTGTCCGCGTTCCGCAGCAAGATCATTCAATGCGGTAACCTTACGCATCGTTTCCGGGGTAATATTTGCCTCAGTAAGGAAAACACTCTTACCCCTCGCGCGGGAGTCTTCAGGAATCCCTTTCAAATACCGGCCTGTTAAAAGACCCTGGGCCAACGGGGAAAAAGCTATGGATCCTACTCCCTTATGTTCGAGCACGTCATAGACAGGTTCATTTTGACGTCCAAGCATACTGTGTGAAAGTTGATGTATCAGAAGATGGATACCCATACCGTCCAATAATTCTATCATCCGGGCTGTCTGCTCCGGCGAATAATTGGAAATCCCAATATACAGCGCCTTTCCCTGACGAACGATTTGCGCAAGTGCATCTGCCGTCTCTTCCATCGGTGTCTCCGCATCCGGGCGGTGATGATAGAAAATATCGACATAATCCAGTTTCATGCGTTTGAGACTCTGGTCAAGCGAAGATATCAGGTTCTTCTTTGATCCCCACTCGCCATACGGTCCGGGCCACATATAGTAACCGGCCTTTGTCGATACGACAAGCTCATCACGGTATCCCTTAAGTTCTTCAGAAATCACTTTCCCAAAAGACTCCTCAGCGGATCCCGCCGTCGGTCCGTAATTATTAGCCAGATCAAAGTGGGTTATTCCCAAATCAAATGCCCCCAGCAGCATCTCGCGGCTATTGGAAAAGGGGGTTGTATCCCCGAAATTATGCCACATACCGAGAGAGATTGCGGGAAGCTTCAGTCCGCTTTGTCCGCAGCGCCTGTAAATCATCTGGTTATAACGTTCAGAATTTGCTGTGTATTCCATCATTTCACTCCTTGTATTCGTTTAAGACTTTTCCTTCTTCTCATCATTACCACGGATCTCAACACGGCGTATTTTCCCGCTGGTTGTCTTTGGTAAGGCAGCAACGAATTCAATGATTCTCGGATACTTATAGGGAGCTGTTGCATGCTTGACATGGTTCTGCAGTTCCCGGATCAAATCATCGGACGGTGTGTAGCCGCGGGCGAGCACAACCGTTGCCTTGACCACCTGCCCCCGTATTGGGTCAGGAGCTGCTGTGATTGCGCATTCAAGGACAGCCCGGTGTGTCTGCAGTGCGCTCTCCACTTCAAACGGTCCTATTCGATATCCGGAGCACTTGATCACGTCGTCAGAACGGCCGACATACCAATAAAAGCCGTCTTCATCTCGCCAGGCCACATCGCCCGTCTCGTAAATTCCGTCATGCCATACTCGTTTGGTTGCTGCTTCGTCCCGGTAGTAACCGCAAAAAAGTCCGACCGGACGACGTTCGTCCAGGCCGGTGACAACGACTCGTCCTTCTGTACCGGGAGGGCAGGATTCATTATTATCATCGATAATATCGAGCTTATACAAAGGAGCCGGTTTGCCCATTGATCCAGGACGCGGGGCATCCCAGGGAAAGCTCGCACAAAGCACTGATCCTTCGGTCTGCCCGAAGCCCTCGAGGATGGATAGTCCTGTCCCCGCTTTGAAACGGTTGAAGACCTCCGCATTTAGGGGCTCGCCGGCTGTCAGTGCCAGACGCAGGGATGACAGGTCGTATGATTTCAAATCTTCCTGGATCATAAACCTGTAGATCGTCGGCGGTGCGCAGAATGTTGTCACCTTATATCTCGAAAGCATCTCCATCAGGCAGGCTGAATCAAAGCGGTCCATGTCATACACGAAATTGGCCGCCCCGCAGATCCACTGGCCGTATATTTTACCCCAGCCGCATTTTGCCCAGCCGGTGTCGGCCACACTGATGTGAAGATCGTCCGGTCCCAGCTGCTGCCAGTAATGAGCGGTTACAATATGTCCCAGGGGATGATTGAAGTCATGCAGCACCATCTTCGGCATTCCGGTAGTACCCGATGTAAAATACAGAAGCATCGGATCCGTTCCTCCTGCCAATGGCTTGACATCACGGAAAGCCCTCGCTTCCTCATCGGTAACCAATGCGATTACATCATTCAAATCCAGCCATCCGTCATGCGGTTCAAAAACCGGCTCCAATGCTTCTGCTTTCGGATCGGAACGAACAAACGCTGCCACACGGACGTCCGGGCATTCGGGTAAAGCCTCTGCTGCAGCCAGCGCAATATCCTTTTCAGTAATCGAAAAAATCGCGCTGACTGATGCCGCCGCGCAGCGATATACAATATCCTTCCTGGTTAACTGGATCGTAGCAGGTATATAGATCGCACCCAGGCGCATCAACGCCGGGGCATAAATCCAGAACTGCCAGCGTCTTTTCAGCAGGAGCATAACTGCATCCCCTTTTTTTATTCCCATACGCGAGAATGCGACAGCGGCTCTGGCACTCTCCAGTGAAATGTCACCGAAGCTAAAACGCCGTTCATCCCCTTCATCATTGCACCAGACCAGCGCCAGTTTATCTTTATCTGCTTTTGCCCATGCGTCCACTACATCCACAGCAAAATTAAAGTTCTCAGGAATATTGACCTGATAATTTTCCAGAAAATCATCATAAGACGAAAAAGATTCGCGAGGCAGAAAACGATTCAGCATATCGGCTCCTTTTTTTTATGAAAGTCAGTCGGATTGTCACGTGTAATAACAGTTAAAAAAATGGCTGATGACTCATCAAGTGCCAGTTGGCCATGAGGAATCGTCGGATCAAAAAAGATACTGTCACCGGTGTTCAAATCCACTGGCCGGCCTCCGAGGACTACGCGCACCCTGCCTGACAAAACCAGATTGAATTCCTGGCCGACATGTGTAACCAACCCGATGCTCCGGTTTTTGGCAGGATCGAGTGTCACAAGCAGCGGCTCAAACGAACGGCCTTGAAAGTCAAATGCCAGGCTCTGGAAACGGTAGCCCGGAAAACGCTCGATTTCCGGTCCCTTTTTATCACGGACAACACAGTACTGCTGCAGATTCGGCGATTTCCCGGTCATAAGATCCGTCAGATCGACACCGAATTGGCCGGCAATTTCATAGAGGATACTGATCGGCACATCAAGACCGCCGGATTCATAACTCAAGTACTCCGGAAGACCAATTCCAAGATGGACTGCTGTCTGTTCGGCTGAACAGCCGACAGATTCACGCAGTTCCCGGATGCGGCTTGCGATATCGCTGCGGTTGTTATTGTTTTCACCCATATATTCCTCCTGATACGCCAAAGCGTCGTGAATATTAATCCCTGTTTTTCCAATACCATGTTACTGCACATAATTTGGTTGTAAAACGTATGTAATTCGGATTAATAAATCTATTATATGACATATTTCTTCATTTATTGATAAAACCCTCAAGAAAAAATGAAGTACAAACATATGTCCTGTCTGCTTTGTCAGTTCAATCACAGTCAAAAGAACGGTCAAGGCGGACAAGGAGCCGGCATGAATCTTTCCCCTCTAAAATGGACTGCAGAAGAGTAACTTCGACATTCCCTTCACCGAAGATCGCTTCCCAATTATACTGGAGACTTTGCCGGGAACACTCACATAATGCGGGCGAATCAACCAGCCCTGACATAACAAGGCCGCAAAAGCACTGCCGGTATATCACTTCAATGGACCCATCTTCGTGTTTTTCAATATCGAGTCCCGGTATACCTGCCTTGATGCGTTCCAGGAAATCGTCGAAATTATTTGACTTCCCATATTCTTCGACATACATCTGCCTTGAAAAGGAATCTGAGCAGGCTTTGCCGCATTCGCTCAATAGTATGCTCCGGTTTTTGGCATCCATTTTATCCATTCCGGAATGGAATCCTGCAAACCACATTTTCAGAAAATTATCCTTCATATTTCATTGCCTCGAATTATATTTGCTGCGCACCCGTCAGGCATGCTCAATTCTGTTTTTCACGAGCCTTTTACTCTTATACATGAGGTCATCCGCTTCATGTATAAGAGTCTCAAAAGTTGATTTTTCCGTCATTGCCACGACACCAAAACTGCAGGTTGCCGTTATGCTGTCTGCAAGAGGCTCCCGGCTGATACTCTGAAGGATAGCCTCAGAAATATCGACTCCCTTTTTCATATCTACATCAGGCAGCAGCAGGACAAACTCATCACCGCCCCAACGTGCAACCTCTTCCTCCAGCTTGATTCTTGTTGTCGCCTGTGTTAAATGATCGGTTGAATTTTGACGCAAAAGTTCCTGTCTTGCAAAAAATTCGAATCTCTGTGCTTTCTGCGTGTTCCATGTAAAAAAAGCACACAAAAGAATACTAATTGTGATGTATACGGCTCCCGCCCAGAAACTCATCGGATTTAAGTCGTGTATCCAAATTCTGGCACAAACCAGGAAAGAAATATCCATTCCCGCAACGACAAGAATTATGTTCTTCCATGTATTGGGAATAAGGAAAATGCCAAGGTTAATTATGATAGCCCCAAGGGTCTGAATCATAAAATCAGGTGAAGGGTACTGGGAGAAGACGTAAAGGAATATCCCTGCGCTGATAATCTCGAAGAATGTAGTTAACCTGCAGAATGTCAGGAAACTATGAATTCTCCTGATCCTGAAAAGCAGAATATAAAGGGTGACGGAATATGCGACACGCACGAAAACGATAATATATCGGGCAGCCTCATTTTGGATTATGCTGATATCTGCGAAAATCAGCATAAAATTCAAGATGGAAGGAAATGCAAAAATCAGCATTCTGCTTTCAAGGGCGGACTTCAGCCTGTAGTCAGTATAAGCGCCCTGGTTGATGCGCAGAAACTCGGATGTACCATTAGATTCATCATTTGTCATGCTCGTCCTGCCTGTTCGAGTTGAATGAATATGTACATAATAACAGTTTTCCGCCGGTTTTCTCACTATTCCTGACTTCTAATCCCATATACCAGCGTTTTGACAATGCACGACAAAGTTTCCACCGCTGTTCCAAAGATAAGTATCCCCAGGAACAAGGTTTCAGTAAGGAAAGTCCAGTTAGCCTGAAGTCCCGGAAAATCCGTAATATTTGCAGCCGCAAGAAATTGCGAAGGAAAATTCTGATTCCAGATCGGGTAGGTCCTGAAGATGTAGACAATCAGAATTACTGAAGCCACATTGCAAAGAATCGTTACAATCATGAACCGGATAGTGAATCTTCCTTCGATCAGCTTGAAGATTTCCTTAATAACTGTGGTTGCAAAACACATAAGGAACAGACCTGTTATCGACTTAATAACAGCAATGTCAAATACAGAGACATATCCGCCGTTTCCCGAAGCCCAGAATCCGAAGTACTGGGGAGCAAAAACAAACAGCAAAACAAAAATGCCGGAAAAAATCAGGCCCACGATAGGTTCGCTTTTAGGAATCCTTGCTTTCTTTTCAGGAACCGGAGGCAATTTCATTTTGCCGTCAAAGATTTCATCCATCTTACCCTCGAAAATATCATCCACACTGATCCCTTTCCATTCTATCAAGGCAAAAATAATCGTAACAACAGCAAAGAATGAAAGGGCTGCGCCAAATATGCTTCCAAAATTTATCCATGAAAAGGTGCCGGTCACGATGGAAATCAGGTTGGATATTACCGATGCTCCAATTACAACTACAACCACAATCTTCAGGACGTTGAGGTATACAGGAAAGAGGGCGGGGCCGACCAGATATCTTTTGGAGTCATTGTACTTTGCAGCAAGTTCACCGGGTCTTCCGAGCTCGGCAAACACAGCCACCAGATCCTCTTTGGCTGCATCCCTCCCCTGACACCTTGCATCGAGCATATCATCAATCAGGGATCGGATCTCTTTTTCGATGTCGTACTTGTTCCTGCCGGAAAGATACCTTGATACCTGATACATATACCGGTCGATCTGATCTTTGATGAATTGTTGATTATCCATTTTGCTTATCCTCCCCAAGCAGTGCATTTACAATCCCGATAATATCCGTCCATTGCTTTTTCAGTTCCTCATACACAATTGTGCCCTTAACATTTCTCATGTAATACTTACGTGGTTTGTTGGATGTCGTCTCCCACTGGCTCATGACAAGTCCTTGCTTTTCAAGTCTTCGCAGGAGTGGGTATAAGGTATTGGCTTCAATTTCCATACCTTTTGCGGACAGCTCCTGTACAAGGGAATAACCGTATACCGGCTCCGTTAATTGACTCAGAACGCTAAGGACTACGGTGCCTCTCCTCAATTCCGGAATCAGATTGGCTAATATTTCTTCCTTCTCATTCATATCCCTTACCTCCGATATCCGCATTATAGTGTGCACCACACACTATTGTCAATATCCTACCATTGAGAATTCATTTGATAATTACCGTTCAATTCGGCAGAAACAGGTGTATTCAAATTTTCCTTTTTACTGGAACAGGCAGACGGTCGCGAAATCATTGCTTGTAAATGTAATATGGTACTTTGGAATCGCCTGAATTTTCTTTGATTGATATATTTCATGCACTTTTTTGCCTATTGACTTCAAACGCATTTCGCGCAAAACTTAAATCAGAGTTTAGAAATGCCTAAATCGACATTTTTACCTATGTTTTCAATCATGACGGGGGACTTCTCATGTATATTAAAAGAACCATTGAACAGGCCGTTAAAAACATCATAGCAACTTTCCCTGTATTACTTATTATCGGGCCCAGGCAAGTCGGCAAAACAACCCTGCTGAAAAACCTGGCAGAGGAAGATCGTAAATATGTGACGCTCGACGACCCTGGCATACGGGACCTTGCCGTTCGGGAACCTGCACTTTTTCTGCAGCGGTACTCCCCGCCGGTCATTATTGACGAAATTCAATATGCGCCCCAGCTGCTTCCCTTCATAAAAATGTACGTTGACACCAATAAGACGAACGGCAGTTTCTGGCTGACGGGAACACATATGTTCCCGGTAAACAAGGGTGAAGGTGAAAGCCTTGCAGGACGTGTCGGCATTGTCTATTTATCAGGTCTCTCAAGCAGCGAAATTTCCGGAAGTGCTTTGCCTGAATTCTCTACTTCGCCCAAACTTCTCATGCAGCGGATTTCCAAAGTAAAACCACTCGATATGATGACAATATTCGAGAGAATCCATAAAGGTTCGATGCCGGCCCTTTATGAAAACACGGACATAGATTGGGAAAACTATTACTCGTCCTATATTCAGACATATATCAGAAGAGATATTAAGGGACTTATCCAGGTAAATGACGATCTGATGTTCTATCGTTTTCTCTGTATTGCCGCTTCACGGACCGGAAGTATGGTTAATTATGATTCACTGGCAAAAGAGACTGAAATATCTGCACCGACAGCAAAGCAGTGGGTGTCTCTCCTTGTGTCTACCGGAGTAGTTGCCCTTATCGAGCCTTACTATAACAGTTCCCTGAAGAGGGTTGTTAAGTCGCCGAGGATGTATTTTCTTGACACGGGGCTTGCGGCCTACCTGTCAAAATGGCACAACGCCGAGTCCCTTGAAGCGGGTGCCATGGCCACAGCATTTTTTGAAACATGGGTCATATCCGAAATCTACAAAAGTTTTTTGAATGTCGGAAAGACACCTCCTTTGAATTACTATCGGGACAGCAATTCAAAAGAGATTGATCTGATTATCAGCCAGCTGAATGTCATCTATCCTATTGAAATCAGAAAAAGTGCCCGGCCTGAAGGTGTAGTCAATGTTTTCGATGTGCTTAATCCGGTAACGGAAACACAGGATGAAGATTCCAAATTATTCGCTGCAGATGGCTACGAGCACTATGGGACGCTTATCGGGACCGGAGCCGTAATGTGCCTGTGCAGTGATCTGCTTCCCATCGACCGCAAAAACTGGCTTGTACCTGTGTGGCTGATTTAAGGCAGATACAGCCGCATGCAAATTTACTCTTTTCTTTGGAAGCTGCTTACTGTCAAAGTATTTTTGCTTACAGTTTCCTGTATTTTTTGAGGGCAAAAATATTAAGTATGAAGAACACAAGGATAAATACAAGCAGCATGCACAAATCTATCCATACACCTTTTATGCCAAAGCCCTTAATCATGACTTTCTCAAGACCCGAGCAGCCATAATAGACCGGCATGAAATAGGATAGATTTCCAAGACCGTACGGCAGTGTATCTATTGTAATCAGTCCGGAAAAAAACATCTGCGGAACGACAATCAAGGGTATGAACTGCATTACCTGAAACTCATTATTGGCAAAAATCGAAACAAACGCACCGATTGATACAGCTGTAAATGCCAGAAGAATCATGATAATTATTGCAAGCCAAACCGGACCTTCGAACTCCATACCCAGCACATACCGGCTGAACAATACGATCAGCGTGCTTTGGATCGCCGACAGTATCCCGAATCCCGCCGTATATCCGCCGACAACGGAGATTCGCCTGATCGGTGTTGCCATCAGTCTTTCAAGCGTCCCTGTTTCCCTCTCCCTCACAAAGGAAATTCCTGAAATTATGAACACAAAAAAGAAGGAAAGCACACCAAGGAGTACAAATCCCAGACTGTTGAACGAGGTGCTGTCCGCCCTTCCGTAAACATACGAAAAATTCATGGATGAAGTCGGATTAACAGCAGATGCTGCATTTTTGAGTGCCGATGTTATCGTTGCGGCCTTGGAGCTGCCTGCCACAAGCATTCGTATATGGATGCCGTCCGTATCAACATTCACTACGGCATCGGACTTCTTGTCTTTCAGAAGTGAATCACCTTGTGCCTCAGATGTCGTCACTGGATTTGTATTGTCTCCAAGTACCGTCACATTGACATCCTGTTTATTAAGTTCCGTCAGAAGGGCAGACGGAAAATCTTCCGTAACCGATATTCGAGGAGTGTAGTTCCCTTCACCTAAAAGAAGGTACAGCAGCGAAAGGATGAGAATCGGAGCAATTATCATCAGTGCAAGTGTCCTTTTATCATTTCCCATCTGATGCAGGATCCGTATTATGAGACCTTTCATCGCGCATCACCCGTCTTTCCCGCTGAAAAAAACAGCTGTTCAAGACTGCCGCTTTGCGTCTTTAAAAGCAGGTTCGATGTTGTATCATTTTCTATCAGGCAGCCTTCATACAGAAGCGCCGCCCGCTGGCATCGTGCAGCTTCATCCATTACATGCGTTGAAACGATGATTGTCTTACCTGTCTGCCGCAGATCCTCAAATCGATCCCAAATGGACTTCCGCAGAACAGGATCGATTCCGACCGTCGGTTCATCAAGAAGGAGTATGGAAGGATCATGCAGAAGCGTAACCGCGAGGGACAATCGTTTTTTCATACCGCCCGAATAACGGGAGACAAGCTTCCTGCTGTCTTTTTGAAGGTCAACCCACCCAAGCGCGTCTTCAGCTTTTTGCTTCAGTCCCCTGCCGGATAATCCGAAGAGCCGTCCGAAGAAAAGCAGATTATCCAATCCAGACAAGTCAGAATATACCGCATCATCCTGCGGCATAAACCCGATTCTTTTCATGGTCTCCCTGTTGGGAAACTTTTGTCCGCCTATCCGTATTTCTCCTGAATCCGGGCGAAGCCCGCCGGTGACAAGCCGTATCAACGTGGTTTTTCCGGCACCGGACGGACCCAGAAGACATAGAATCTCGCCTTCCCGTGCCGTCAGTGAAATGTCCTTCAGGACTTCCTTTTTTGAAAATATTTTGCTGACATGACTGATCTCAATATCCATGTTGGGTACACCCGCTTTTGCCGAATAAATGTGCAAAGTATATCGCAGATAATACTCCGTTTTACTTAATATGGAAAGCATTATGAAAAAATCAATCCGCCTGTATTCCCCCGTGCAGCAAAATCCTACTTACGCAAATTGATGTACACTTCGATATGGTCAGAATCACCGCATTCGTCTGACATGAAATCCTTCAAAATCGAATCGAAAAACCAGCACAAAAATACACAGATTGCTGTTCCTATCAAAATTGTAACTGCTCCCATTTTCTTACCTCCGCTGGTCACTTCAATATGCAGGTGTCTATAAACCCCATAATGGACTAATCACTGTACCATTTTAAGAACACCAGCAAGCCGATCAGCAGCAGGCTAGGAACAAATGTTTCTTAGCTGCAGAATAAAAAAGAAGCTGAATACCGAAATCCGGATCCAGCTTCCTATAAATGAATTTTGATAATGGATACTTTCTCTATATAGGCTTTATGCTTCATTCAAAGCTTCGAATGCTTACTCCTTATGAATGAAAAGACACAATCGAGAAACCGATTGTATTGTCTTTGGATGGTTCTGCCTGCAGAGTCAGTATCCGATCCCCGTCCTGCCCGGATACTTTGAAAGTATATTGATTCGTGCCTGCATTACCGTCAGAATAATTGATCTGCAAAGTAGTATCTGTATCCTGCAGCGGAACATAGTACATGTGAGCATTATATGTCACCAGAGTATTTTCGGTCAGCAATTCCGCCGTGGTATACCGTCCGCCAAATGATTCGTCCAGGAGTTGACCGACTTCCGATGAAAATAGTTAACCTTCTGAAGGATGCGTTCGTTCCTGATTCGCTATACATTTCGCCGCGCGGAATATATCGCTCCTGCATTTTCAAAATTATACAATATACCTTTCAAAGCATATTACTATTACAATAAAGATACATTATTGTATGTTAAGCATCAGCCGGAAAATTATCGTTCACCAGGCGATTCAGGATGCCTGTCCCGTCCATATGTCACTATCCTCTTTGTAATTCATACACTCACCATACAGGCTGTTAACGGCAGAACCGCTGCCTGCAGCCGGACAATGGTACTTTACTGCAGATACAGGTCCCGTATATGAAACGGATCCCGCCGCAGAATGATTGCGTATCCAGGTATCTGCATTCTCCCGATGTTGTGTGCGAAGGTCAATGTATTCCGTCTCGCTGCTGTCATCCGCCGCAAAGTCCTTAACAATAGCTTCAAAAAACCAGATTAAAAAAACACAAACGCCTGCTGCCGCTATAATTCCTATTGCTCCCATACTATCGCCTCCAAAAGAACATATGTTTGTTCTCTTCCATAATACATCAGTTATATTCAAAAGAAAAGCCCTCCCAGGCAACAAACTGAACATTTGTTTGTATTTTTCAAAATAATTTAAAGAATCTCCTGATATGCTATAATTTAGCTGTAAAGACAGTCTTTTCGATTGGTCGGACTAATGAATGAATTCAATACCGGTCGTCTGACCGTCAAAATGAGTGTCGGCAAACGAGGCCGGAACAGAGGCCTCGCAAGGGAGGAGTCACCTTGGCTATTCTGACGATTTCCAGACAGATGGGAAGTCTTGGCGATGAAATCGCAGAGGCTCTCTCCAGAAAACTTGATTGGGAACTGATCAATCGAAATCAGTTAATTACCAAATTTTTCGCAAAATCAGCGGATGTACGGGAACGGCATCTCTTGAATGAGAGTGCGAAGTTTTTCCTTACACAGTCACAGGGCAGCGGAAGCTACCTTGATGTGCTGGAACGTTCCCTTTTCGAGTTGGCGCAGAATCAGTCGGCCATATTGGTGGGGTTCGGATCGCAGATCATTTTTGAAGATGATAGAAATTCACTTCATATTCGAATTATCGCACCGCAAAAAGTCCGGATATCCCGTATCCGTAAACAGTTTCACATATCTGAATCTGAGGCGGTTAAAGTCCTTGATACGGCTGACAGGAAGCATAAACGTTTTGTGTCGACTGTCTTTGGTATAAATCTTGAGGATTCTTCGCTCTACCACCTGACACTCAATACGGCATCACTTTCCGTCGATGAATGCGTCGCCGGTATTCTTGCATTACAGCAGGAACATGCTGAACGACTGAAGATCGAAATGGAGAGTGAGCAGGGCGCATCGATTGATCACCAGTCGGATCTTCCTGTTTTCAAAAATCCTTCTGAAGCGGAATTTGCCAAAATTCTTGATATGTATCAAATTGACTGGAAATACGAGCCCAAGACTTTCCCGGTTGAGTGGGACGCGGAAGGCAATGTAACACTTGCCTTCAGTCCGGATTTCTATCTGACAAAATTTGATACATACCTCGAACTGACTACCATGAACCAGAAATATGTTACAGAGAAGAATAAGAAGATGAAAAAGGTGCGTGAACTCTATCCCGGTACCAATGTTAAAATCGTCTATAAAAAAGATTTCTATTCACTGATTGAACGCTTCAATATAAATAGTGACTCATAGGACCGATCATTTAAGTGAATCCGGAAACTCATTGATCCTGCTGCGGATGACCGGAAATCACATGCAGCCGGTGATGCACGGGAGGTAGTATACATATGGCGGAGTTGATACAGCGAAGAATTGTCTATACGGCAGAAGATTTGAAGACAAAGGTTGCAGGGATGGGGCGACAGATCAGCGCCGATTATGCGGGGAAAGATCTTGTCGTGATTGGTGTCCTTAAGGGTTCGCTGTACTTTTTTGCCGATCTGACCCGATCAATTGACATCCCGATCGGAATTGATGTAATTGCAATCGGAACCATTCCCAATACCACCAGCAAGACCGGAATCGTCCGTATCACGAAGGATCTCGATCTGGATATCACCGGCAAACATGTCCTTGTCATTGAGGACATCATCCGAACGGGTCTGACCACCGCTTACCTTGTCCAAAATCTTGAGGCCCGCAGACCCGCCAGCATTAAAGTCTGTTCTCTTCTAGTAAATCCCGACCAGCAGCTTATTAATGTACCGATTGCTTATCTGGGATATGAGATTTCAGATACCTGGCTGATCGGATACGGGATGGATGTGCATGAACAGGGCCGAAGTCTCCCCTACATAGCTGAACTCGAGCGAAAAGGATGAGGCAGCTATTCACTTGCTTCTTCGCTCGGTCAGTCCTCGGATTGCTATGCAATCCTGCGGAATCTACTCAGAAGCAAGTGAATGGCTCTTTGAAAGCGTCCGATGGGCGCTAAGGAAAGGGGAGGAATGCCCCCTTCTTTCTCGCTCAGGTCCTCGGATCGCTATGCGATCCTGCGGAAGTCGCTTCGAAAGTAGGGGGCATTCCTTGCTCAGGCGCTTCGCGCCGCGGAAAGATATATAGACATAAAAAAAGCAGCCGATCGGTTGCTTTTCTTGAATTCAGGACATAAAAGGGCTCCAGCGAACCTTTTGGAAACTTCTATCACTTTCAGTTGCACTTTATTTAGCGATTTATGCAGTCTTGCTTTTGAACCTTTTGACTATCCGTTAATACTCGGTCTGAACTTTCGTTACAGCCTTTCTTACTTCAGTTTATGATTCATTTTCTTAACTCGCGACTTGTTCTCACTCACATGATTCGTCAATCGCTTTTCGCATTCCCTCATCACAGATGGGGCGGCAATCTTACTCGGGATCGATTTTCTTTGGTATTCCCTGGAGCTTGATTTGATTATAGCACTTCCACATGCATTGTCAAGTGATTGTGCACATTTACAATATATAATTTTTGAATTTTTTGTGCAATATCACGGAATACGTGACTGTATCATGTGATCAATGTGATCCATTACCGAATTAGATTTCAGCAGCGGAGTCCCTACATGATTGAGACAAGAATGACAAATGCTGCAAGTGAGCAAAGCACATGCAGGGAAATAGTATTCAGGATCATAGGCTTCTGCCTCTCGGCTGTATCACCCATGTAGATCGGAATCACAAAGGGCGGCGGCAGAAGGAACATCGTGTATACGGCAAGCTGAAAACTTTTGTCAAGATGCAGCGCTTTGTCAATCAGGAAAGTATTCAGAAGAAATGCAATCCCCAACAGAATCCCCATGCGAAGCAGGACGGTTATAAGAGGTTTTAGTATTCCCCTGGCCTGCATATGAAGCTCATATCCGATTACAATGCAGATCAGCGGCTGTGTCATGCTTCCAAGAAGCTTAAGTGTATCTGTAAATGCACCCGTAATCTTATAGGCCGACACGGCGGCAAAAAATCCGGTGCTCCCGATAAGTATTCCCAGGACGATGGAAAGAATAATGGGTGAAAGAAGGAAGCCCTTAACGAGCTTCACAGCCGATGCCTTCTCCCCGCTTTGCCTCTGGAGGAAAGCAACCAGGATAAAAAACACAAAAACAACCTGGCCAACATCAATGATGGCAAATTTATATGTGTTCTGAGCCCCGAAGAACGAAGTAAACAAAGCGTATCCCATCATGCCGGCTTCAAATCCGGCAAAGAGTGCCGGATAATACTTGTTGTCCGGACTTATGATTTTTTGTAATCCGAGCCCGGCAAACAGCATGATAATACACACGGAAAAGACACACACAAAGATCCACAGGTAGTTGCTCTGGAATGTGGTTCCTGCAAAGGTAAGAAACAACGTCGAGGGAAGCGCAATGCTGACGACAATCTTCTTTAAGTCATCGACTGTAGGTTTTTTTATTAATTGCGTGCGCCGCAGAAGAATTCCAAGCAGAATGAGAAGAATTACCGGAAGTGCTTTAATCATAACTTCATAGATTTGCGTCATTCTTTTTCCTCCTGGTTAAGCCTATTGTTTCGAGATTTTGTGCGTCCATATTATACCATTGCATGACCTCACGGATTTATTGATTTTTCCGGGGTCAAACAATGATTTTCTTCATAAAAATTTATAGTTTTATCACATTTAGTCTGATTCACGTAATATAATATAAACATTGAATTCACTTTTGTGCAATTGTGTACCAAGCATGTTTTCAGCAAGGATGCCAAACGATGATTCATCAGATAATTCCTTTGGGAAACGAGTCTGTTTTACCGGACTCAAGCGGCGATGGGGCCGAGGGGGAGACCTGTGAACAGGTCTCCCCCTCGGAATCCATATGCTATGACGATTCATTCAATACCGCAATGCCGAAGGCAGAGCAAACTGATAAAACCACACCCGTTACAGAAAGCCGCAAGCACTTTTCAGAGGCTCTTCTGATGCATGCTATTATGAATAATTCTCAGGACACTATATATGTAAAAGATCTGGACTCGAAATTCGTGCTCAACAGTATGGCACATGCACGTCAGTTCAATTTGAAAGACCCTCAGGAGATGGTTGGCAAAAGCGACCTGGATTATTTCACATCGTTGTTTGCGCACCAGGCCTTTCTGGATGAACAGGAAATTATCAGGAGCGGTGTTCCTCTGATCGGGCAGGTTCAAAGATTCGAGGCAGAGCCGGGCGTTGTCACATGGTATTCCGCATCAAAATATCCTTTGTTTGATGAGCACGGCGAAATCATTGGAACCTGGGGTACGTCAACGGAAATCACTAAACTGAAGCAGGCAGAAGAAGCTCTGGCACATGCTAATAATGATCTGAAAAATCTCTCCCGCATGGATGAGTTGTCAGGCTTGTATAACAGAAGATATTTTTACCACATGCTTAACGGTGCAGTACTTAAACACGCACAAAAACTGGAATGCGGTTTGCTGGATACTTTTTCCCTTGTTTCATTGGATATTGATCACTTCAAGGTTGTTAACGACACTCTCGGGCATATGGACGGCGACGAAGCCATCCTCCATATTGCCAGACTGCTGCTGTGCAATTGCCGTTCGACGGATACGGTCTTCCGCATCGGTGGGGATGAATATTCTATCCTTCTTCTGGATACCGATTTGGCCGCTGCAAAAGATCAATCCGAACGAATTCGAGGCATCATTGAAACTACACCGCTCATGCTTCGGGGAGAAGCCCACTGGATTACGGTCAGTATGGGTGTCGCCTGTTATAATGACCACACCGACATCACTGAATTTGTCCGGGATGCAGACAGCCGGCTTTATTATTCCAAGCGCCGCGGCAGAAATCGTGTGACCTGAAATTCTTATCCTTCCATATCCAGATAGGTTTGAATTTCCGTGATCGTTTGACCGATCACTTCTTTGTCGTTTTCTTGCTTTGTGAGCGCAGACATCTTCTCAAGATATTTGATCGTCATCTCCCAGTCTCCTGTCATATCCGTACAGAAAGCTAATAATTCGAAGACTGCAAGGCTGTCCTGTCCCGTCTCAAGGCTCTTTTCCAAAAGGAAGCGGGCTTTGTCAAAGGCTGCAAGGTGGTAGAGGCAGTAAGCCGTATAATACATGGCATCGGGAGTCTCCCTGACCTGATGCGCAGCGTTGAACCATGAAATGGCCTGAAGGTAATCCTCCTTTTCGAAGAACTCCAATCCTTTTTGAATAAGTTCCTCACGCGGCAGATTCATGGTATCCTGCGGTACGGCGCAGATCAGCTCATCCGTCAGAACAAAGTTGTCACGCGGTCCTTCATAAGATTCGATGTATTTCAGGACCTCCGGAATCAACTCGGTCTGTGCGTACGGCGAATCTGCAAACCAGATGTCGCCGCGCCCGAATCCCCTGCCCTTTCCAGCCTTTGCTGATCTTTCGATTTTGAATGTCCGCAGCTTCTCCGAAAGCAGATAACAGTCTTTGGCAGCAGCTTCAAAATAGTAATTCAATTCATACTCGGGGTTGGTAAATGACGGCTGGTACTGTTCTTCCCTGTAAAGAACAGCATTTTGATACCATCCGACGATTCTTGCCGTGTTTTTGTCTTTAAAGGAGCACCATACAATCAGGAACCCTCCGGCTTTTTTATTTTGTTCATATTCTGCTCCAAAATCTATGGTAAGGTGCTCGGGGAAAATCAGGCCGCCTTCATGCATGACATATCCGAAACATTTGCCGTTGTACTCGCTGAAATTGAAAATATCGTTACCAGCGGTCTGTTCGGACACATAAGAACCGCAGTATTTCGGTTTGTCACTATCCGTGATTCCCAGGTATTTCTTCATCCATACAATGTTGCAGAATAGAATTCTCATTATAAAGCCGCTTTCCTTTTGTATTTCAATAGCTTAGTCCGAAGCCTTTTTCGAACAGCAGGTCTTTCGTCCCGGTTCCTATATCACTTACATCACGGTACCAGGGCATTGGCAGTTTGCCGGTAAAATCAGTCTCGCCGGCAAGCACGGACGCTACGCCGCCGCCTTCTGATCCGGGAAGATAACACATGACTACCGCATCCCACTGGTCCATATATGAATTGATCATGACTTGCCTTCCGGCAACAACGAGCGTTACCGTCGGTTTATTAAGAGAGTATACCATGGAAATCGCTTCTTTATTTCCCGGCAGTCCGGTTGCACCGGTAAGGGACAGGTCCGCGGAGTCGCCTACAAACTCCGCATAGGGAATTTCACCTATTGCAAGTATAACAACATCGGCTTCGGACGCCCGGTTCGAATCCGTAATGATTTCGATGTTGTTCACGGCAGCATACGACTGCAGTCCCTCAAGAATGGTAGTACCCTGCGTAATTTTACCGCTGTTGCTTACATCGGTAAGTCCCTGCCAGGTCTTCGTCCAGCCGCCGCACTGCACGCCGATATCATTTACGGCGGGTCCCGTAACGAAAATCTTCTGCCCGGATGTAAGCGGCAGGACAGAACCTTCGTTTTTGAGAAGGACGAGGGATTTTTCAACGAGCTTTTTGCTGATATCCCTGTATTTTGCGCTGCCTAAAGTATCCACCTCTGTTTTAAGGTTCTTCATATACGGATCCTCAAAAAGTCCCATGTCAAACTTCACCGTCAGGATCCGGCTGACCGCATCATTGACGCGTTCAATGGAAATGGTTCCTTCGTTCACACCGTCAATGATTGCCATACGGGCATCGGCATATTTATAGGGCTCCATAAGCATGTCAGCACCGGCGTTGACAGCATTAGCTACATTCTGTCCAAAAGAATCCCCGCTTAGTCCGGCGGTCGCCTCCCAGTCGGACACAATAAACCCTTTAAATCCAAACTCATTTTTGAGCACGTCGGTCAAATAATATTTGTTTTCCGTCATTTTTGTACCGTTAAATGAGCTGAAGGATGCCATGATTACTTTGACTCCGGCATCAACAAGCAATTTGTAAGGCGCGAGGTGGATTGCCCTGAATTGTTCTTCCGTCAGTTGTGTATCCCCGCGGTCAATAAGATTGCTGCCTTCTCCCGTGCCAAAGACAGTTCCGCCGTCCCCTGCGTAATGTTTGGCTGTTGCTGAAATGCCATGGTCCGACTGTCCTTTGATGTATGCTTCCGCGAGGGCGGACACAATGGATGGATCGCTCGAATAACTCTCATATGTACGGCCCCACCTTGGATCCTGCGCCACGGCGACGCATGGAGAAAAATTCCAAAGTGTATGTGTCAGCTTCATTTCCTCAGCGACGGCCGCTCCCATATCATACATAAGGACCGTGTCATTTGCGGCTCCCAGTCCAATATTCTGAGGGAAAACCACAGCTCCGTACACATTGGAATGCCCGTGGACGGCGTCGATCCCATACAGGAACGGGATCTGAAGCCTCGTCTTCATAGCGCCTTCCTGGTAATTTGCAACCAAATCCTGCCATGCTTCTATGGTATTACCGTCCGGTACGGCACCGCCCCCGGACAATACAGACCCCAGACCCAGTTTAGTCATATCAAGGGCAGTGGCAGTGCCGATTACACCCTGGACCATCTGCCCGGCTTTTTCTTCCAGTGTCATACGTCCAAGCAGGTCGGAAACCCTGTCCTTTGTTGAAAGGGATGGGTCCAAGTATGCATAACTGTCTCCGGATCCGTTATCAGCGGGGTTCGAACCGTCATTTGCGGATGTCTCAGTTCCCGCAGCCGCAGTTGCATCCTTTGTCGGGGAAGCGGACCCGCTGCATCCCGCCAGGGATAAAACCAGGATAAAAGCCAAACATATTGATATGATTCTTCTCATACTTTTGCTCTCCTGTTATTCGCATTTTGAATCACATTGAAAAGGATCCGACTGGAATCATATTTAATATAACACGTTCAAAATTGCAGGGCAAATCGTTTCGCGCTATAGCAAAAAATCAAGTGGCCCAATGTTTGGCAATGTCCTGCTATTGCCAAACCATTTTCCATAATCTATTGTGTATATGAATCCTGATTGGAGTGATGTAAATGGGATTATGCTCTCGATGTTCATGTCCGTACGAGGATGGCGCAACGAATTGCCCTGTCTGTGGTGCTCCGGCAAATGAAGCTCCTGTACAGCCAATTTGGGTTACACAGAGTGCAAATCTGCCTCCCGCAGATTCATTGGAGGATTCTTTTTTAGACGATTCTTTTTTAGAGGATTCATTTGAAACCAAAACCGATCCCGGGGAAAGTCCTTCTGATTACAGGAAAAATCCGGATCATTCCGTATTTGATTCACCGGAAGGTGATGTTTTTGACGAGGCAAGCGACTTCGCTTCCCTGTTATATGCCAACATGTCCCCCAAACTTAAAAAGTTCATTATTATTACCGTTGTAACCACCCTTCTCTCCATCATTCCGCTTATATATGTTGCCTGCTCCCATCAGGCAGATACTTCTTCCGGCAGCAGCCAGTCCGCATCAGCAACGACGATCATTCCATAGCAGAAGAAAATATAAAAAACACCAGTCCTTACGGTCTGGTGCCTGAAACATATCCGATTACGGATTCACATGTCAGAATTGTTCTTCGACCGTGTAAAAATTCACTTTTTCTCCGGACTTTATGTAATTTGCTGCAGGCTTCATATAGATTTCCGATCCATCGGCATCAAAAAAATCCTGAAATACGGGCCCGAGGTATTTATTTTCCGAAACCCGGGCAAGCATCAGGCTGATGATTTTCTCACTGATAATAAAGTCATTCACTTTGGCAACTTCTGCAAGCTGTCGGTTTCGATTATCCAGAATCTCACTGACGGTATTAAAGACCAGGTCCGTCTTCTCGGATATATCCCGCAGGTGAAGCAGAGTAATCAGTGTATTTGCATCTGCTTTCTGAATATCGTCGGTATCCTTGTTGCTTAACAGGACAACATGCTGGAAATTCCTTGCCATAAGGGCATTAAGTACTTTACGGTCTGTTATATCGTCAAAATAGAAATCGACAGTCAAACTGCCCAGGGTTCTTCCTGTTTTCCGCCAGATATCGCCTGCGTCTTCCCTGTCAGAAGCGACGGCCAGATAAGACCCCCTGGGAACATAACCATCAAGTTCGGTAATAATCGAAGCTGCATTCTCATTCCAGCCAAGGATCAGGATATATTCAGGTTCGGTTTCGGCAGGCTGATACTCTTCTACAATAAACTCTTCCTGTATTTCACAGGGGCACTTGGTTTGAACAATCACCTTGTCATCATCTTCTGAAATGGTTATAAGTTCGTCACCGTCTTCAATAATGAAATCCATAGGCAGCTTCAGCTGGGTTTTATCCCCTCGTTTGATGCCGATCAGGGATGAGTCAGCAAAACTGTGAAGAGTCTCTCCAAACTTTTTGCCGGTCAGTTCGGGGCATTTTGTAATGTAGATTTCGTCACCGTCATAGTCCAGAAGTTCAAGATATACCGCGGATATTCCGGACTGCCGGCAGGTCTGCGCCATAATCGTGAAATTATGTTGTTGTAAAGAATATACTCAACCCTGCCTTGCCCTGTAATTTGGGCAACTTCAAGATTTTTCTCGTGGTTGAGTATAGTAACAATGGTAAAATCCTTATCTTTACAGCCCTCCGTGTTAGTAATCGCAAGTACTGCCTTTATGGTGTCCGCATCGGAATCTTCCATCAGGATAACGGATCGCGAGTCATTCATATTGACAATGCTCATATCGTTGACATCAATCGGATTACCGGTTCTGCATACGATTCTTGTCCGCCCCCTGTTGGGAACCCGGCTCCTGATCTCATCATCCATCTCGATTTTATCTTTGTTCCCCATTATGACAATGCACGACTTCTTTTGGTTGCTGTTTGCTTCGATCAGTTCTGAAATGATTGTAAAAATCTGATCCGACCATCCCAGTATAATCGTATGATTATGCTCAATCACCTTTGAGCGTCCTTTTCGGAGTGAATCCATCATATTTTGCAGGCCGGTTGTCAGAAGGCCGATCAGTATACTAAAAACAAATATATCGGCCAGTGTGATGGTAAACATACTTGCGACAAACATGACGCTGCCGGAGTCCCCTGTAATCGTACCTGAATCTATCGTCCTCATCAGTCCCATCCACACCAGGGTCGTAAAGCTTACACCCTGCAGTGAATTTGTCACCCATACAAGTAATGACATGATGCTGATGATAAGTGCTGTTGCCAGTGCGAGGCATCCGATCATCGCAAGAGTTCCGCGGGACATGAGATTATCAAACATGTATCTGAGTTTGCTTTTATTTATGAACATTGAGCGCCCCCTATTAGCCGCCGGATTCAGAATGCAAAACAAAAATACTATATCATGAAAAATGTTTTGGCATACCTGATTTGCAATCCTGTGTAAAAGAGATGCGCTGCAATCCGGGGAGTCTAGGACAGTCTTCCCTTAAAGTCCTGATATCCAAAGCTTCTGATCAGCCTGACCCGCCTGTCCTTTTCCACGACGGCAATGGAAGGCAGTCCAATGCCGTTGAAGGTATTGTTTTTGACCATGGAATAAATAGCCATATCGCAGAAAACAAGTATTTCTCCGGGTTCAAGCGACTTCTCAAATGAATAGTCACCGATTACATCCCCCGCAAGGCACGTTGGTCCGCCCAGACGGCAGGTATATGGTTTTTCGGAAGGCAGCCCCGCGCCGATGATCTTCGGGCGGTATGGCATCTCCAGTACATCCGGCATATGGCAGGCGGCCGATGTGTCAAGGACTGCAATGTCGATCCCGTTATGGACAATATCGACTACTTTGCTCACAAGATATCCCGTGTTAAGGGCGACAGCCTCTCCCGGCTCTACATAGATTTGAATATGATACGTGTTTTTAAGCCGGTTCAATGTCCTTATAAGCAGTTCAACATCATAGTCGGCACGCGTTATATGGTGTCCCCCGCCGATGTTGAGCCATTCCATCTGATGGAGGTATTTGCCGAATTTGGCTTCGACAGCTTCGAGTGTGGATACCAGCGCATCCGCATTCTGTTCACAGAGAGTATGAAAATGAAGCCCGGTGATACCGGAAAGCAGGTCTTCCCGGAATTGGTCCAAGGGAACGCCGAGGCGGGATCCCGGCGAACACGGGTCGTAGATTCCATGCTCCTGTGTCGAACATTCCGGATTGATCCGGATACCGCATTTCTTTCCGGCCGCCAGGGCACGCGGGCCGAATTTCTCCCACTGTGTAAAGGAATTGAAACTGAGATGGCCGCAGACTGACAGGATTTCATCGAACTCCCTGTCCGTATAGGCAGGTGAAAAAATATGTGTCTCCCCACCCATTTCTTCCTGCCCCAGTTTTGCTTCGTACAGTCCGCTGGCTGTAGTGCCATTCAGATACTGCCCGATCAGAGGGTAAAAATGGAACATCGAGAAAGCTTTCTGTGCAAGAAGAATGCGGCAGCCGGTCCGGTCCGCCACATTCTTAAGAATCTCCAGGTTATGAATCAGCAAATCCTCATCCACAATGTAATAAGGTGTGGGAATCTGATGTAAATCAAAATCCAACCCGCTGTCTTTATCAGTACTTATGTTTCTGCCTGCAGGTATACCTGCTGTGTTAATATCCGAATTTATACTTGCTGCATTAATATCCGTATTCATTTATCTGTTTTTACCCGTTATTCTACAAGATCCGGTGCAAAGCTCTCCTGCCATGGAAGACCCCATTTGCTGAGTGCTTCCATGAACGGATCCGGATCGAATTCCTCTATGTTGTGGACGCCCGGTCTCTGCCACGATCCGTTCATGACGAGCATGGCGCCGATCATGGCCGGAACACCGGTCGTATATGATATGGCCTGTGACCCGACTTCCCTGTAGCATGCCTGATGATCACAGACGTTATATATGTAATACGTCTTGGCCTTGCCGTCCTTAATTCCCTGGAAAATGCAGCCGATATTAGTTTTACCTTTCGTACGCGGTCCGAGGGAGGCAGGATCAGGAAGCACAGCCTTAAGGAATTGGAGCGGAACAATCATCTGTCCATTAAAATCAATGGGTTCGATCGAAGTCATACCGACATTTTCAAGACACTTGAGATGCGTCAGATAGCTTTGTCCGAAAGTCATGAAAAAGCGTATACGCTTGATGCCTGTGATGTTGAGTGCGAGGGATTCAAGCTCTTCGTGATGAAGCAGGTACATGTCCTTCTCCCCGATTTCCGGAAAATTGTACACCCTCTTAATCTCCATCGGCTCTGTCTCAACCCAGTGCCCGTTCTCCCAATAGCTGCCCTTAGCCGTGATTTCCCGGATATTAATCTCCGGATTAAAGTTTGTCGCAAACGGATACCCGTGGTCTCCGGCATTTGCATCCAAAATATCAATGTAATTAATTTCATCAAACTGATGCTTCAAAGCATATGCAGAAAATACGCCGGTAACACCCGGGTCAAATCCGCTGCCCAGAAGAGCCGTAATCCCGGCTTTTTCGAAACGTTCACGATAATCCCACTGCCATCCATATTCGAATTTTGCATTATCCACCGGCTCATAGTTTGCTGTATCCACATAATTTGTCTTAGTCGCCAGGCAGGCATCCATGATAGTCAGGTCCTGGTACGGAAGGGCCAGATTAATAACGACATCCGGTTTAAACTGATTGATGAGCAGAACCAGTTCGTCAACATGGTCCGCATCGACTTGAGCCGTAGTGATTCTGGTTTTTCCGCCGTCCAGTTTGGCCTTGATGGCGTCACACTTGGATTTGGTTCTGCTGGCAATGCAGATCTCCTCAAAAACATCACTGTTCTGGCAGCATTTGTGAATGGTCACTCCCGCAACACCGCCGCATCCGATTATTAATGCCTTACCCATACCAAATACCTCCCTAAAATCCCCGCTCTTCCAAACCGTTTTTTTTGCGGTCAGAAATCACGAAATAAATATACAAGTGCCTTCATCGGAATTCCTTGTTTCAGGACGATCCTTTGTAAATAGCAATATAGCATAAACTTGTGATCAATTCTCCAGAAAGTTTTCCGTATATTCTTCGGCCTGAACAATTATATTTATAAATAATCCTTATCTTCGAAAATAATGTACATCCATCAAGTATAAACGTGTATTTATTGACAAAGTTCCTCCTGCATGATAAAACTGTAACATTATTGTTACAAAAAGTTTTTATTCCCCCCGGGAGGTAATGTAATGAAGCATACCGTTGTCCATTCATTTATACGCGCGCGTGTAAATGACAATAAGGTTCTTTCTGTATCTCTCTCCGTGATGATTGTCATGTCTTTGTTTACTTCCTCAGCATTTCCCACATAAGTGTGAACACAGGCACTGCCCCTTTACAGCCGCAGGTCAGCGGTTCTTTCTCTGTATCAGCAGAAAATGCAGGTTCATATGTAGAACCGGTAAATACATTTTCGGACGGAAGCCCGACGTACTACCTTGTCACACAGGATGTTTCAAAGGCGGCATGGACATCGGTTAATTATAAAGGTTTGGATTATAATGTTGCCGGACACGTCTTCGTCCTCCCCGTAGTCAATGGCAAGAGTGATTTGTGCAGCGACAATTCAATTTTTAAAAATAATGTATTGACGGCTTATTCGACGTTTTTCTTTGATGATGGAACCTATACAGACAGCAATTCGCCAGCGTGGGGATATGTCCGGTTATCAAATACGAATCTTTCCCTTGTTGGTTTGAATACCGGCGCCAGCGGTGAACCCAAAACTGTTATTACAAAAAATCCTGTGAACGGTTTGATGGAGCGTAATACAGTCATGCACAAAGACGTCTATTACGAGAATCTGATTTTTGACGGTCAGGGGATAAACATGGTTTCCGGAAATCACGGTGAAAGTCTATTTGCTGTTTCCGGTGTAGCCGCTCCCTGGGACGGAAGTTCCGGGCTGGTTATCAGGGATTGCATCATTCAAAACGTCGGTTCTGCCAACAGTACTTTTGGCAGCAATAAAAATGTCGCTATCAACTTTTACTGCTCAACCGGGCAGCATAACTTTATAAATTTGAAGATAAGGTCGATACAAACACAGGGTGCATACGGAGTGGTCAGTTTTAATCAGGCATTTGGAAACTACTTCAAAAATTTGAATATTGACGGAAGTCTTATTAATGCAAATGCCTACTCCATAAAAATCGAGACAAAAGGTGCCGCTCTCCCGATAAACGCAATCAATAATATATTTACGGGCAATCTGGTACTCACTCAATCCGGGCAGAGAAATAATGTATATATTCAGGATTACGGATATAATAGCACGGTTCCTGCAGCATTCCGATATGCAAAGTACAGCACAGCAAACGGAGGAAACAATTCCAGCGCAATTAACGTGTACTCCAGTATTCCTGCAGTTACCTATAATTCTGCCATACTTGATCTTGCTGATAATTATTGGATCGTCCGGCAAGATGAATTCAAAGACGTGAATGCCGTGGATACCGTGAAGACACAATTGCTATATATTGCAGCAGTTATACGCAACGCCTCCCTTGCCGGCGGTACCGTCCCTGGTGCAAACATTAAGCTCGTTTCAAAAAACGGTTCCATCAATACGTTTACCATTCCCAACATGGGAAATGTCAATATGAATATTGTTGCAGTTGAAGCCGTAACGGATTTGTATGACAGTTCAGCATGTATTCCACTCAGCGCCGATGCGTTGATATATTTGCCGCCAATGAACTTTGGCGGAATCAAACTCTATAATATCGACTTTGATCAAAACGCAAAATATACATTGCAGGAAGCTATTTCGGGAATTACCCCGGCGCTTGTTACCCGAACGGATCCGTAACGGTATCGGATGCCAGGACGTCGGTAACCCTTACCAAGACAGATGCAAATACCTCAGCGGGTGTCCCCGGAGCTGAAATCACAGTCTATAATTCGGCGGGAACAGCTGTCAGTACGACAATCACCGGAGCCGGCGGCACTACTGTGATTCAGGGGCTGCCTGTCGGGACATATACGTTTAAGGAAAAAGCGGCACCGGCCGGGTATGTTCTGAATCCTGAAGCGTTCACATTTATTATTACTGCAAGCGGATCGATTCTGGGTAGTACGACAATAGCGGATACACGCATGTCTGTCCGTTTGGGCGACATTGTCTGGGATGACGTTGATAAAGACGGTATTCAGGATATGGGTGAAGCCGGTATCCCGGACGTCGTGCTTACGATATCGGGACCTAACGGATCTTCTGTTAAAAATATTTCTGATGTGGATGTAGGTCCTGCCACAACAGATTCTTCAGGAATGTATATTTTCTCCGGCTTACCGATACTGGCCGCAGACCAGTCATATACAGTATCGATTGAGGGGCAGAGCGATCTCCTTACTCTTTCTGCAGGCAGCAATATGACACATCTTGACGCAGGTGTCTTCTATGGAAGCATAAACGGCACAATCGTTTTGGATGCCGACAAGAGTGGAAATATTAGCGCAGGCGATACGCCTCTGGCCCTTTATACAGTAACACTCCGAAACACGTCAACAGGCGATGTGTGGACAACAATGACGGATGTCCTGGGCGTCTATCGCTTTATCGGACTTCCACTGGGGACCGGCACAAGATATGTTTTGTCAGTAACTACTCCTGACGGGACGGTCATTCAATTTGCTCCGACAGTCGGACAGTCCCTTACCCGCACATCCCCTGAATTGATGACACAGAATTTCGGATATGTTCCCGTAGCGGCTCCCACCGCAGTACCGACGTCTCCAAGTGATGTACTTGGAACAAACAGGACACCAACGGCTGCTCCGACTTCAACGCCAAAACCAACTTCCGGTGTTCTGGGAACCGCAAAGACCGGGGAAACAGCAAACATGGGCGCTTTCTCCAGCGTGCTAATCCTACTTAGTGCCGCCGCTCTTCTTGTTCTTTTTGAAAAACGCAGAAGGTATGACAAAAACGAAAAAGGAGAAGAAAAATAGGCTTCTCCTCTTAAAGCACCTGCATCTGCTGTTACTTACATTTTTGCAGAGCCGCTTCCCCTGACAAAGGTTCCTTCGTCAATTTCCCGGAACGCCTGCATTAGTTCTTCCTTTGTGTTCATGACGATCGGCCCGCCCCAGGCGATCGGCTCTTTCAGCGGCGGTCCCGAAAACAGAAGAAACCTCATCCCTTTTTCCGAAGCCCGAGCAAAAAGCGCGTCTCCTTCGTTGAAAAGTATGGCTCTCCTGCTGTAAAGAAGCTTCTCGTCCGTTTTTGAGAACCAGCCCTCCCCTTCGATGATATATACAAAGAGCGAAAAATTACGCACGGTCTCCATTTGCCAGCTTGCTTCACCCTTCAAATCCACATCTAAAAAAGTCATGCCGACATGGTCGCCTTGCACAGCACCGTCCCGTCCTTTGTAACGTCCCGAAATGATTCCGGTTGTGCAGCCGTCATTTTCGATCTTCGGGATCATATCCGACCGGATATCACGGTATTTCGGATCCGTCATTTTATCCTTTTTCGGCAGGTTAAGCCATAGCTGAACCCCCAGCATGCGGTCGGCCGGCTGCGGCATTTCCTGGTGAAGGATTCCTCCTCCCGCCGTCATCCATTGGCAGTCTCCATCCAGAATGCTGCCTCTGTTGCCCAGGCTGTCACCGTGCTCAATATGCCCGTGGATGAGGTAAGTCACCGTCTCAATCCCGCGATGAGGATGCCAGGGGAAGCCTTTAATATAGTCGGATGGATCCGTTGAATCAAATGCATCCATCATCAGAAACGGATCAAAATCTTCAACATCCGGGTGGCCGACCACTCTGACAAGCTTGACGCCGGCTCCGTCATATTGTGTGGTACCGGTAACTATTCTGCGAATGGTTCGTAGCTGCATACTTTTCCCTCACTTTCTCGATTGTTCAACCTGCTGCCGTTATTTTCCTGGTTCCTGTTTCTCCCTGCCGATTCTATGGTTATCTGCATTTTCCACAGCAACTCTCCGGAGAGCGGGATCACGCTCTTTTTTATGAAACGTACTGACAAGAGGCACATAGCCGTACTCTTGCAAAAGATCATACGGCACCAGCTGAAAGTTTTTTTTATGATGCCGGCCGTCGGCGAGGTATCTTGCCCATAGTTGAAAATACTGGTCGATAGTTTTGAGGCCTTCCGTCCGGGTAATGAGGGGAAAATACCAGCGGCTCCATGTAAGTTCATCGTCTTCTTTACCACTCCCGTAAAATTTATACTGGAACTTTCGTATGAGTGCACGGACTGCACGTTCAGTTGATGCATTTTTCGAACTTTTCCAACGATAAAGCTTACGGGCCGAGCGGGAAATTTTGCCTTTCATTTTCAGGATCGTTGCAGCGGACAGATCGATAACGCCTTGGTTATAGGAAAGTCCCAGAAACTCCCATTTACCGCCGGGCGGAACAATCCGGGTCTTATTTTCATTGAGGTCCAGACCGTATCCGGCAAGGCAGCTGCGGATGTTTTCATATACTTCAGGGACTCTCTCCGGCGGACAAAACAGAATCAGATCGTCGGAATACCGGCCGTAAACCGGTACCAGTTTTCTCATACGGCTGTCAAAATCAGACAGGTAAAGATTGGCAAGAAGCGGCGCGAGAGGCATTCCTGCCATTACACCTTTATTATTGTCACAATGCACTTCGTCCTTTTCAATTATAACGGGATTACGAAGGAGGACGGTCAGTGCGTCAAGCACCTCCGGATAGTCTGTGAGTTTGTCCTGAAGCACCTCTATCATACGTTCCGTTGGGATACTGTTGAAATAATTGGTTATATCAAGACGTATGCAGCTGAAATTTACGTTCGATCTGCGCACAATGGCACGAAAAGCTCCATGGACACAAAACCCGGGACGAAATGCAAGGCAGCACGGAAGAAGCCCGAGTTCACCTCTGGACAGGCAATAATTTATTGATTTAAGAACCAGTTGATCTTCGGGAGGAAAAATATAAATAGTGCGTTTCTTATCGGTACCCATTTTGTTGATCCGGCAGCGTTCCGGAATACCCATACTGATATTACCCGCCAGAAATTGTTCTGTACGCAGGATGACTTCGGGTGAAGTTAAAATGATTCCAACATCATGCTGCTGCGCAATCTGTTCATCAAGATACAGTCGAAGTTCCGGTATATGGGCCTGCAATAGGAACGTCACTAAAGTTCCCCCCTTGCGATGCAAGGCAGGGACTGCCACCGGTTGATCCGAACGTGTGACAGCCCCCATTCCTTGCCCTGATCCGAAGAACCTTTTGAAATTGCTGTAAGCAATACCGGGTTGAACCTGTAGCTTCTACCTCCAAAGAATTTTGCGCTGCAGGCTTCCCCCTGTCGGAAGTACTTTCGTATCTTCGGAATGTTATTGGAATGTTTTATATTATAGCACAAAGAAGAATCGTCAAATCAAAAATAAATGTGAACTGCAGGCATGATTTGCTGCAGTTCACTTTTCTTTCGAGAAAAATGCCATGATTTTCCCCCAGGCTTTCTGCGTTGCAATGAACTGCGAATAATGCTTTTTGACATTGGAATGATAACGTTCAAGTTCATTTGCAACTTCCATAAAATCATCGCGTCCGAAATAGTTGCAGATATTTGGAAGTGTACTTTTCAGGTTCTTGCGCATCTTATTGATTGACTCTTCGTACTCGTCTCTTCTGGTAATATAAATCAAAAGAGGTTTATATCGGATCCATCCGATACAGGCCTGGTAAAAGCGCGTTACAATTGCCTCACTGTCTGCCGAAATGTATTTCAGGTGAGTCGGCAGCACGCCGTCCATGAGGTGGCTGTAGGTCGAAAACCCATCATGGAAAGTGTAGCACGGAACACGCAGGACTTTGCGGTCACGCAGGCATGTGCTCAGGAATGTATCCTCTCCCCGGGCCCCGGGCGGATTATAGAATGGACTTATCCGCAGCGGCTTCGTAAGATTGATGCACAGATTGGCACCGGATATGAACTTTGCGTGGTTCACTTCGTCAACCTCTGCGGCCTCGTCACTCATCAGGATTTTGGTGTCGGCATATGTTACCCCGCCATTTTTCATGAGAGCGTAAATATTGTCCCAATTAACAATGTCGTTGCTGATTGCTTCAATAAACAGCCGGAAATCCTGCTCAGACATCCTGTCATCGAATGAAATGTACGGAATGGGGGAAATATATCCGCAGTGAAGTCCGTTTGTTATATCTGCATCCTGGATATGGCTTAAGTGATCGGACAGGACTCGCTGCCCGCCCCAAACAGCAGTAGAACGTGTTTTGGTGACAGCCATCGGATACTCGTCATCATCGAGAAAAATAAGATAATCCAGTTTGTTTTTAAGAGCACCATAGAGGATGGCATTGCGTTTGCCCGCATACCCTCCCCCAAAAAGCAATTTAGCTTCTTTTTTTGTAATTATGTTCTCATCAATCAGGAAATCGGTTTCTTTCTGAATGGCTTTGGTGCTGTAAAAATAGGTCTCATGGATTACATCCCTCACATCCTTACAAATCTTCGTGTAATCCTTCATTTTCGTATTGGTATATTTCAGGTCGTACGCAACAAGAAGGTTCAGTTCTATGTCATTGTCTTCAGACATTTCACCTTCACACCAATTGTATACATATGTTTTCAGAACTTTTTGAAAACTTTTCCGGCCTGTTGCAAATCCGATGCCGACTTTCATTTTTTTGTTCGACTGCACGCAGTATACCTCTTTCACTGTAATAGTTTTTATGCGAATATATTAATAGTATAACTTACCGAAACACAATCTGCAAAACACCCACTCCTCCTTTTACACAAAATATTATATGGAATTTATACATTTTCGCTAAGAAATCATTCCTTCAGGCATACCTATATTGGTTGCTTTATAATATACTTATTACATCAACTGCATCATTGCTATTCAGCGAAGTTATTGCCTCACCATTCTGGCGAAAATTGTTGATTACTGCAGGAGGCTCAAATGCCGGATAATTCTTTCGAACTGAATAAAGATATTTCTATATCTGATTCATTTTGTGTTAGTGATGTTCTGTCTGTCCTTCCGGACTCACAGATTATCCGAACCATTATGGATAGGTCGGATGATGCAATATATTTTAAAGACAGGGACTCCGTTTTCATTTACGATAATACGGCACGTATCCAATCTGCTGGCAGCCAATAACCGGCCGGCAGACAATCCTTTGCTATTGAACAGCGATAACCCTGAAGTGACAATCCATGTCGGTATTTCCTGTTTTGAATGTCAGGAAGACTCCGGACAGATGATACAAGAGGCGAATTCCGGCCTGTATCAGTCCGGATGCGAATAAACCATTAAAAAAGAGGCTGTTATGAGTAATTCTACTGAATCTGGCAAAGAGAATATCTATTCCGATATCATCCTTTTTAACGATGGTATTACAACTCTGTCGGGTATTCTGCTGATCCAGACAATTATGGATAATTCACAGGATACAATATACTTCAAAGACAGGGAGTCCAGATTTATCCTGAACAGTAAAGCACATGCAATTCAGTTCGGCTTCCCTGATCCTGCCGGTTTAAAGGGCAAAAGTGATGCTGATTTTTATCCGAAAGAATTTTACGAAAAAGCGCTGCAGGTCGAACAGGAAATCATGAGCACCGGGCGTCCGATCATCGGACGTGTTGAGAAATGGGTTCGTGATAATGGTTCATCCGTATGGTTTTCGGCATCCAAATATCCCCTGTATAACGACAAAGGCGAAATCGTCGGGACTTGGGGAACATCGCGTGATATCACTGATCTGAAGACTGCCGAGCAGAAGCTTGAGCAGGTCAATGCCAAACTCGAGCAGGCCAACTCCAAGCTTCTGGAACTGGCCGTTATTGATGAGTTATCCGGTCTTTTTAACCGCAGAAATTTTGATGAAATTCTGCAGAAGACATTCAGGATCTATGCCCAGCTTCGCGAACGCAAGGTACCGGCAAATTTCAGCCTGCTCCTTTTGGATATAGATGACTTCAAGGAGATTAACGATACCTATGGGCATCTCGACGGCGATACCGCTATCCGGTTCATCGCCGATCTTGTAACGGCACATGCGCGCACATCCGATTATTGTTTCCGTTACGGCGGTGATGAATTTGCAGTTATTCTGCCTGATACCAGTCAAACCGGTGCCCTCGAGCTGGCTGAACGCCTGAGAGTAATCGTCGAAAACAGCCCCTTGCCCTTGAAAGAAAAGGATGTTCATATTACAGTCAGCATCGGAGTCTCCGCTTTTGATCTGCATGAAGACCCCAGGAAGATGATTCTTGAGGCAGATACCAATCTCTACAGATGCAAGCACGAAGGCAAGAACCGTGTTATGTAGCAGTCTTATTTCAGCGGATTCACATCCCGGTGTCTCACTTTTTGTCAAAAGGTTAATTGAAAAAGTAAATTCCAGTATATAGAGGCGCGAAAAAATGCAGGGGAAAATTCCGTAATAGGAGAGGTATCCTGTATTTTTGCTGGTGCATAAAAGAAAGAAAGATGGTATATTGTAGTC
>Ga0209540_10000478_pt1 | contig 37892 bp, 30 predicted proteins | sample BarGraIncu01121A_FD_184501 | JGI IMG/M metagenome (GOLD analysis project Ga0209540, IMG submission 184501) | Arctic peat soil microbial communities from Barrow, Alaska - Barrow Graham LP Incubations 011-21A (SPAdes) (version 2) | ecosystem: Environmental > Terrestrial > Soil > Wetlands > Peat... | reverse complement strand
AGGCAGGTTTTCGCTTTCAATAACGATTTTGCTCATTTGCGACAAAGGCGAAAGCATTTCTCCCCGGCACTTAATCACCGTATCAGGCTTCCTACCCTGACAAAAATGAACGACTGTTTGTTCGGCTATTCTGGTCTTTTGACTATTCATTGTTATTCCCTCTCTTTTGTTTTTAGTACTTCATTCAACTGTTCGGGCATGTGTATCTATGCCGGTTCGCAGTGATATTCGTATAAAGATATTAGATAAGGGTTAACAGTATTTTCGTTTACAGGTGGCGTCTGATGTCCTCTTTTAGGGCATGCATGTCGCAGTTTCGGATAAAGTTCCATCCAATCCAGTTCAGCTTTGTACCCGGTAAAGCATTGTTTACTTTTGCATTGGCGGCTACGAGTCCATGCTGCTCCAACAACTCGCCCACTTCCCTTCCAATCAAAAAGCGGATTACATCTTTGTATTTATCAAAAGCTCCTCTTTTTACCAACATCTGAACAGGGAGTAAAATGGCACCATCATTGGGCCATATAATTTCATAATCCAGATTATTCTCAATCTTTTTGGCATACGAGTAAGGCATTACATAGATAGAAGCATCTATTTTATTACCCGCATTTATGGTAAGCAACATTTCTTCGGGGTGAATCCGCGTAAGCGTATTTTTGCCCAGTTGCTTCAGAGCTTCATATCCATATTCCTTTACAAAATGAGCAAAAACCGTGTTGCAATGAAAATCCCGATCGCCCGAAAACACAATGCTGCTTCTCAATGCCGGATTCAGCAATTCGTACCATTCGCGCGGAGGCTGGGTAGTCTCATACTTTGCTTTATGTGCAACCATTACCAGCGCTTCGGCACCCAGATAACCAAACACCCTGGCAGGATGACTGATCTTTGTATCAGCATACATAGAATTGAGAGCATAATTGAAAGTTTCAAAATTCCGATCGTTCAGCAACCTGCTGTTACGATGGTAAAGACTGTTCAGGTCGGTAGTTATCAAAATATCCGGAAACTGACTGGCTGAGGCCAATGTTTCTATTTTGTTATAAAAGATGTTTTCCTGGTGTGTACTTCCACTGAAAACAACCGAACCATGCCCCTCATCGGCATATTGCGGAAATTTCTCGGCAAACAAAGCTCTGAATGCAGCTTGCAGCTCCAGCGGTAATATCGAAACAATAAAGGTACTGGCTTTGTGTTTCTTCAAATGTGGTGTGTCGTACCTCAGCACCCCCACATTCAGTTCCTTATCCGACAGAACAGGAAACGCCGCACTACCCTCCAGCAGTTTTTTAGTAATATCCGTTTCCCTGTTGCCCGGCTTCTGACACAAACTGCCAAACGAAACTGTCTCCATCAGATTTTCGTCCACCTGAGGCATTTCACCCTTTTTTACCTTCTTCATAACATATACCTTTTCAAAAAAAATAGCATTCAACCTTATTATTTATCGTTATACAAACCCAGGAATATCGATAAAATAAAAAAATGCAATTTGCTACCATAGAACTAATTGCTCGCACAAAAACGTTCAATTTGCATGCCATCCGGAAATAAATTATAAATTACTAAAAATGTGGTAGATAAAAAAATGACAGATTATTTATTCATACATTTAGGAAGTTCGACCAAAAATACCCTGACAAAAATGTATGAAATCCAACCTGAAATCGAATGCAATTTATCCTTTGCTCTATAAATAGCAAAAATATAAATACAACAAAACCCCGATCTGCACAGTTGAACAGATCGGGGTTTTGGTATGTCTGGTTATTCTGAATCAGACTGCTGCTATTTAAATAACAGAGGAGTGAACTCGGTGAGGTAAATGCGCCAGTTTTTCCAGATATGCCCCTCGGTGCTTTCGTAATAAGTATATTTGTAACCGCCTTTGTCGAGTAGCTTGCGATAGTCTTCATTGGCTTTATACAAAAAGTCGGAGTTGCCAATGGCAATCCAGTAAAGCTTCGGGTTTTTGCTGAACTGTGTTTTCAGTTTAGCATCCAGATCGTCATAAATAGGTGATTTCACGTCCTTGTTAGGTTGAATGGCTGCCGAAAAAAGTCCCACATAGTCGAACATATCGGGATATTGCTTTGAAATGTGCAGGGAGTGAAAACCACCCATCGACAAACCGGCAATAGCACGACCGGCCTTGGTGTTGACAGTGCGGTAATTGCTGTCAATAAACTTTACCACATCCGGAAAGCTGGTTTCCATAGCTCCTTCCATCGTTTTCGGGAGTTGCATAGTTGGTTTGTAAAAACCCAGTGCCGATTCTCCGGGAGCAGCTTCCTGCGATACGTTTCCGTTGGTCATGACTACAATCATCGGGGTGACTTTGCCTTGTGCAATCAGGTTATCGAGAATCTGTGCTGTACGTCCCAGAGCAATCCAAGCCTCTTCGTCGCCGCCCATTCCATGAAGCAGATAAAGAACCGGGTATTTCTTATTGCCGGCTTCGTATCCTGCCGGTGTGTAAACAGTCATGCGGCGAGTCATATTCAGGGTAGGACTGTTGTACCACCTGCGTGACACCGTACCGTGAGCTACATTGTTTACTTTGTACAAATCGGCCCGTCCGCCACCAATTAAAAATACATTGGTTACCGATGCCACATCGCGAATCAGATATACATTGTTGGGGTCGGTAGTTTTGAGTCCGTCAACGATAAAAGAATAGCTGTAGAGTTCCGGTTTCAGGGCTTCGGGGGTAGTATATTCCCATACACCGTCTTTTTCTTTTTTCAAATCGGCAGTACCTGCCCTGTCGTATTTACCAAAAGAACCATCGGCTTTTTGAGTGGGTAGGAAATCACCGGTAATCTCCACTTTGGCTGCATTGGGTGTCTGCAAACGGAAAGTGACCGTGTTATCAGCATTTACCTGCGGAGAAATAATACTTTGTGCACCAAAAAGTGCCTGCTGTGCAAAAGCAGCCACCGACAGAATTAAAAATAAGGCGAGAATTGTTTGTTTTTTCATGTTTATTTATTTTTTGTATTAGTATAAATCCGGGCGGATAGTCGCGTAATTTTCAGTTCCAAAAGTAAGAATAATTTTAGATATTCCGGATGTAAAATTAATTAAAAATAAATACATGAGGTCAGAATAAAGTAACTCAAAAACAGGAAGACACTAAAACACCGTAAAATATTTTTAATGCTTTCCCGTAAAACTGAAGGTTATAGATAAACAGACTGGCTCTCTCCCACCCAGCTTTTTGGTACCGGATTCTTTAAATCTATTGAAACATCAATTTATTTATCTAAATCACTCAACCGGACAAGCATTTGTAAGATGGATTGTGTAATTTTGTGCTATCAAAAAATACAGAGTAAAATAACACTAAGTCACAAAGAACTGCGAGTTTATAATTTCGGATATTCTCTGTTTAGAATAATACAAGTGGCGTTATCTTAGCGTTCTGCATTTTTACTAAACTTTTTGTGACTCTTTGTGCACTTAGTGTCTTAGTGTTTAGTCTTATTTATTTGATTATTGATTTAATGACATTCTATTTGATATAAATTCCAATGACAATTGACAAAACAAATGCCGCCAGGCTTCTTGATAAAGCAAAAATCAAATATCAATTAATTGCTTACGAAGTAGATGAAAATGATTTGAGTGCCGTGCATGTTGCTTCAAAACTAAACGAAGCTGTGGAACAGGTTTTTAAAACACTAGTGCTGAAAGGTGATAAAACAGGATATTTTGTTTGTATCATTCCCGGAGCCGAAGAACTGGATTTGAAAAAAGCCGCTAAACTATCCGGAAACAAAAGTTGTGAGATGATTCCAATGAAAGAACTGCTGGCAATCACCGGATATATTCGGGGGGCCTGTTCACCCATTGGGATGAAAAAGTATTTCCCCACCTTTATTCATGAAAGCTGCCTAACCTTCGACAAGATATACGTCAGTGCCGGAAAAAGAGGACTACAACTTCATCTGTCGCCACAAGACCTGATTGCCGAAGTAAGAGCCACCAGCGGTTTTCTGATAACTGAGTAAAAAGCACCGAAAGAACTGATTTAAATACAAAATAATTAGTCTCAAATTTGCCCGATGGTGCGTTTTGCTTTGCACCAGACAGGCATATTTCAGGCAAACAGCCCAATTAAACTTTCTGTTTGAAAAAAAGCAAAAAAAAGAGGATACCCTTTGGGAACACCCTCGTACAAGAATAATAGCCCACAAGGCAAAATAGATGATGAAAAAACTTTTAAAAAGTATTGGTTTGGTGCTACTCACAGCACTGGTTATGGTAGCCTGCTCATCGCAGGAAAAAGATAGTCCGCTTAGTTTATTCCCCGTTCGTCGTGGAAATGTTTTCAGTTATATCGATCCGACAGGCAAGATCATTGTCAACCCGCAATTCAAGGAAGCCACCGTATTTAAAAATGGACTGGCACTGGTTCAGACGTTCGGAAAAAAGCCGGGTTGGGGTTTTATTACACCGAAAGGTGAGTTTGCCATAAAAGCCACCTATAAAGAGGCAACCGTATTCAGCGAAAATCTGGCTTGGGTAGTTGCCGAAAACGGAGCCCCCGAAGCCATCAACGCACAGGGTGAAATTAAATTCAAACTACCTGTGGCCAAATCGGTGCGAGTATTTAAAAACGGCATGGCCGCCTTTTGTGTTACAGCTGACAGCACCCATGTAAAGTGGGGATTTGTAGATAAAACAGGAGCAATCAAAATACAAGCACAGTTTGCAGCAGTGTCTGACTTTAGCGAAGATAAATGTGCCGTGCAAACCGCAACCGGCGAATGGAGCTATATTAATACGGAAGGAAAATTTATTATTACCTCCAAATATAAAATTGCCAGAGATTTTCTAAACGGAAAAGCCATAGTAGCATCCGGAAATCGTTGGGGCGTGATAGACGAAAAAGGAAACTATGTTATCAAGCCACAATTTTCGGACATGAGAGCTGACAAAAACGGGTTTATCATCAAAGAAAACAACCAATGGGGATGGTGTGACGAAAAAGGTAAAACCGACATAAAACCTCAGTTTGCCGATGCCTATCCTTTTAATGGACATAAACTGGCTCCCGTAAAGGTGGGGAATAAATTCGGTTATATCAACAAAAAAGGAAAGATGATTATCGCTGCTCAGTTTGATTTGGCTATGCCTTTTAATGGTAAACTGGCGTGGGTGGAGCAAGGACATAAAGGAGGTTTTATTGATAAAGATGCTAAGTATCAAATCAGCCCGTTATACGACAGCATTGCCGTAGATTTGAAAAACTATCTGCAAACCGGAACATCGGCTTTCGAAACAGTGAATTCCGATTATTTCGATCTGAATGCCATTGTGAACCGGATAAAAAATGATATTACCGAAAACACTGTGGCCGGAATGAATTTCAGCACCCCGATGTCCTACATCCTGCGGAAATATAAAAAGTTGGAAACCGACTTTATCCGCACCGCTTCGGAACATGCCGTTATTAAAGCCGAAAGAATTTCAAACGATGCCACACTGGATTTTTTCATTCTAGGAACTCCGTGGAACGAGAAGTACAGCGGCAACCTGACGTTTACCTACACCCTCAAACCCCATTACCAGCACAGTGGCTTTTCTTACCGGATAAAACTAACGGGCAAAGCAATAGGCAAAGAAGGCTTGATACTAAAAACACTGGAAACAGCCCTGAAAGGTTATAGCAAAGACACAAAACATTCCAATGAAAATGTAACTATTCTGCAAAGTAAAAAACAACTGATCATAGGACTGAAACAAAGTGGTATTGTGATTGCCGCCATTTATCCGGTAAACGCAGAGAACCTGCAAATGATTAATTTGAACTATGGAGACGGTCTTGAATCGGATTCTACGGTTGTTGAGAGTAGTAGTCCCCACCAATAGCAGTACACCATGATTACACAAACAGAATTTTCAATTCGTGCTCGCAACCGCGGTTTTCATCTGATCACCGATGAGATAGAACGAAACCTACCGGTTTTACAGGAAATGGGACTCTTGCATTTGTTTCTGAAACATACTTCGGCTGCTCTCACTATCAACGAAAATGCCGACCCGGATGTACAAACGGATATGGGACGCATTTTCGACCGCTTGGTACGTGAACGCGAGCCTTATTACGAACATACGCTGGAAGGAGATGATGATATGCCCGCTCATGCCAAATCAACTCTGGCAGGCGTAAGTCTTAGCATCCCCATAACTCACGGACGACTGAATATGGGTATCTGGCAAGGCATTTACCTATGCGAATTCAGAAATAAAGGTGGAAACCGAAAACTTGTTGCCACGATAATCAGCTAAAAAAGATAAAGATCGAAATGTATTCGGTAAGTTCATATCTTTTTTTTGTTATTTTTGTACTGAATTTGATACATCATTATAAAAAAACACCCTATTTAATCGGTTATCCACAAAATCAAACAGACAAACAAATTATTGCCCATGAAAAATCACCATACAGTAAATAAAATATTAGTTATCCGTTTTCGTCGAATTGGAGATGCTGTATTGTCTTCGGCTATTTGTTCTTCTTTAAAGAAAAGTTTTCCATCGGCAGAAATTCATTATGTATTAAATAAGAATGTTGCTCCCTTATTTGAAAACCATCCGGATATTGATAAAATAATCAGCTTTTCAGATCACGAAAACAACAATATATTCAGCTATTTACAAAAGGTATGGAAGATTACGCATGCAAATCAATATGACATCATTGTTGATTGTCGTTCTACAATAAAAAGCTTACTGTTTACTTTGTTCTCCATGTCCACCCCCTATCGATTGGGAATACGTAAAAAGTATAATCTACTATCAAATCATACAATCAGGACAAGTGATTATGAAAGCAATGTGGATAGGATGGTTGCATTATTAAACCCTGTAGAAAAAGAATTAGATTTACAGCTTACTAAAAATTTCAGGTTGAACATTACAGCCGAGGAGCAGAACAGCTTTAGAAAGTATATGATAAAAGAAGGTATTGATTTTTCAAAACCTGTTGTAGTATGTACCGTTGCCGCCCGAATTGCCCATAAAACATGGAATACGGATTATATGGCCGAGGTACTTCTATGCATGATCGAAAAGTATGATGCACAACTCATATTCAATTATGTGGGAGATGAATTGATGGTGGCGCAATCGGTTAAAGAAAAGATGGGTAATCCGGCACAGGTATTTCTTAATGTAGAAGCAAAATCGCTAAGAGAGTTAGGAGCCTTACTTACAAATGCCGATTTCTTCTTTGGCAATGAAGGTGGACCACGTCATATCTCTCAAGCTTTAGATATACCATCCTATGCCATTTACCCTCCGGGAATCTCAAAAAAAGAATGGCTACCCAACACTTCCGAAAAGTTTCAAGGCATTGAGGTAAATGACATTATGAGCGACTCTGAACCGGGAACACTCAGCTATATTGATAGTTTTAATACAATTACTCCGGATGTGGTCTGTGTAGGACTTTTTGAAATGTTGAACAGGTATTTAAAACCAAAAACAGACGCTAAAGAATTTGTCAGTTCTTTCAACAAACAAGAAACTCTTCAATGAAAATAGTCTATCCTTTCATTTTCACCCTACTCGTTGTTATGCAGGTCAATGCCCAACAAATGACTCAGGGCATCACAGTTCGGTTATCCCGTTTACCTCTGAGTTGTATCAGTCAGGAATGGCCCAATAAAACATCTCATTTATCCGCCACAGCCACTGACCATGTTTTACTGCCATCGGAATTACATCCAGCCTTCTTCGGATGTCTGGACTGGCACAGCAGTGTGCACGGTCATTGGTTATTGGTAAAAATATTGAAGACTTATCCTGACATCGCAAACAAAGACAGCATCATTACCTGCCTGGACAATTCATTTCAGAATGAGAAGATCATCAAAGAATCGGACTACTTCAAACTTTACACAGCTTCGAATACCTACGAGCGGACTTATGGCTGGGCATGGCTTTTAAAGCTGGACGAAGAATTGTTATCCTGGAACAACCTCAAAGCCCGACAATGGCACAAAAGTCTTCAACCTCTGACTGCGACCATTGAAAAACTATGGAAAGACTATCTGCCCAAACAAACCTATCCAAACAGAACAGGTGTTCATCCCAATACAGCTTTTGGACTGGCTTTTGCACTTGATTGGGCACGGGCTGTATCCGATCATGATTTTGAAAAACTCATTATCCAAAAGTCCATGGAATTTTATTATGACAACAAGAAAGTTCCGGCTTATTTCGAACCGGACGGAAGTGATTTCTTCAGCCCTTCACTCGAAGTAGCCGACCTGATGCGACGTGTACTCAACAAACAGGAATTTTCAAAATGGTTCAATAACTACTACGACAAACGCAGCATTACCCGACTGATAATACAGCCTGTAGTAAGCGATAAAAGCGATTACCAAACCGTACATCTGGTTGGATTATCGTTCAGCAGAGCCTGGTGCATGAAAGGTATTGCCAATGCATTGCCTGCCAACGATCGCAAATCGAAGTTATTTAAATCTACTGCCAATGCTTTTATCAAAAGCGCCCTACCTGAAATAACTAACGATAATTACGGTGGAAGTCACTGGTTGGCCAGTTTTGCTTTTTACGCTATGCAGTAAAACTAATAGTTTGCTCACAAAACAATTTTACAAATAGAAGAATGATATTTTTGTATTATTATCTTACAAATACTCCAACCAAACATAAATAATATTCAACTCATACTAAATAATATTGAATAAATAATCATGTTACTCAATATTATCATTACTTTTGCATAATAAAATATCAATATTATGCTACCTACTTCTTGCCCTAGTTGTCAAAGTCAACTGAAAGTAAAATGTTTGAAATGCGAAAGCTGCCAAACTGAAGTTAGCGGTCTATACGACTTACCCATATTAGCTCTTCTTTCGTCCGAAGATCAGCAATTTATTCTACGCTTTGTAATAAACAGCGGTAGTCTCAAAGAAATGGCTTCTGAACTAAAACTCAGTTACCCTACCGTGAGAAACATGCTCAATGAAATAATCAATAAAATAAAAACGTATGAAAAGTAAAGAAATTTTCAGTTTAATGATTAATCCTTTTACCCGCATTGCAGGTTGGCAGGCATTTGGACTTGGTTTGGTGATTGTTTTGCTCACGGGAATTATCGGCACATTCAGTAATGTAACTTTTGATGGAGTTATTGATATGCACTTAACTCAAAAGCTCACATTTGTTCATTCGTTCGAATTTCTTAGCATTGACATAGTAAGTCTGGTTTTGGTAATGACTATCACAGGATTTATCATCTCCAGAGGATTCAGAATAATAGATATTCTGGGCACTATGACGCTGGCAAAAGCACCATATCTGATTTTGGCAATTGCAGGCTATTTCACAGTATCACCCGATATCAACGAAATAATGAAAAATCCGCTTATCGTCTTCCAGTCGGTATCATTTGTTATCTTAACGCTGCTTTCCATTCCTGTAACTATATGGGGTATTACTTTATTGTACAACGCACTTAAAACATCGTGTGGCGTGAAAGGAAGTAAACTGACTATTGCATTTATTATAGCTTTGCTTGTTTCAGAAATAATATCCAAAACACTTATATACAAACTAATGTAAATAAAAAAAAGTCAAAGCACAATTCACTAAACATGGAATCAAAAAAATTTACTCAATTCGGGACATTTACAGTTATAATACTGTGTGTATTATTAATCGTATTTGCAATTTTACTTATCAATCATGGATTTTCAGCAGAACAGGAAACATACCTGTATGCAGTCCTTGTTTTGATTTTTACGGTTTGCCTGCTTACCTTCTATAAGCTGACAATTATTGTTGATGACACAACAGTTTCATTTAAACTGGGAATCGGCATATTTGGGAAATCGTACAAAATATCTGAAATTGAATCTTGCAATTCAGTAAGAAACACATTCATTTATGGTTGGGGCATTCATTTAATACCCAAAGGTTGGCTTTACAATGTTTCAGGCTTTAAAGCCATCGAATTGACATTTAAAGGTACGGATAAAATTGTGAGAATAGGCACAAACAAAGGAGAAGAGATTACTGAACTTATTTGCGGATTTTTGGATTCAAAACAGGAATCGGAAGAGAACATACCCACGCGTAAAAGGACATCTAAAACAAAAAATACCATTATACTGCTAGCTATAGTAGGTGTTATTGTTGGAGGTGACATTTATTATAGCTCTTTGCCAACTAAAATAGACATGAAAGAAACCCAGTTAGAAATTAGTGGTGGATATGGGTTTTCCATAAATTATAATGATATTTCCATCATTGATACAATTTGTCAAATGCCTAACATTGAAATGAGAACAAATGGTTTCGCATCAGGAAAGGTTTGTAAAGGGTATTTCAGGCTAACGAATATCGGTAGTGCCAGTTTGTTTATAGATTTTGGTGTTTCTCCATTTGTTCAGTTGGTGTTGAAGAATGGTCGTGTTATTTTTTTTAATCTGAAAGACCGACAATCAACCATTGAAACATTTAAAAAGATCAAATCAAAAGCCATATTAAAATAAGCTTACCGACCTGACTGACTAAACATGAATGTATTCAAAGGATTGGTTCTACTGTAGAGGAAAATACAATAGATGAAAAATACGGTAGATTAAAATTTGCTGTATTTTTCATCTATCTTTGTATTCAACCAAAACCAATATCCACCATGCCTGCAACCACCGAATCCGAAGAAAATATCAGAAAATATATCAAAGAGCAAATAACCTTCAACAAAGGTAAGAATCTTTTTGCAGCAGCCGGAAGTCACTCCCTGCAATTTATTGAAGGTACGGTATCACTTATCGAGAAAATCCGCTCGTTGGATGTTCAGTCCGAACAACTGCTGATCGATTATTTAGCCGATGAATCCTTGCAGGAGTTTTGCCGGGTAAATCAGTATTTTTCTTTTAATGCCAAATCGGTTACCGAATTAAAAAAGCTCTACGCTGAGCTAAATCAGAAAATAAGGATGCTGAATGCTGATGCAGGACAATCCGAACTAGATGCTCTGAGTCAGGAGCATTATGCCAGACTTTGCGATTGGTTGGTACAAACCAATAAATTTGCAGAAACAATGTATGCCAACGACGAAGAATATGTTCAGCCTGTGGCTTGTTCAGAGTACCTACCCCATCTGCAACTACAGATTCTTCATATTGACTTGAGCACTTTACACCAACCTGTACTCGACGTCGGTTGCGGGCGCGAAATGAATCTGGTAAATTATCTCCGCGATAATGGCATTGAAGCCTATGGCATTGATCGGTTTGATAACGAGAATCCTTATTACATCAAGTCCGACTGGCTGGAATATGATTTTGAAGCCAATACATGGGGAAGTATTATCAGCAATCTGGGTTTCTCCAACCATTTCATTCATCACAATCTGCGCGTAGATGGTAACTACCGTGCCTATGCCCAAAAGTATATGGAAATACTGGCTTCTTTGCAGGTTGGCGGCAGTTTTTACTATGCCCCCGATCTGCCTTTTATAGAAAAACATTTGGGGACTTTTAGCTACTGCCGCCAGAATTATAACATGGACGGTTATGAGTTTAGAACAAGCCACATCACGAAAATATAAGCGGTACAAACATTAGATATTTACCTACATTAGGGCTCAATTGCTCTCTGAAAGCAGAACAATGTTTCCTGAAAAATGATTACCTTTGTGCTCCCTATTGGTGATTGGTTAATTCGTTAACCGGTTATATTACAATAGTACATCGTAAATATAAAATCGTAAATTAGTATAATGGCAAAAGAATTGACTTCGCGTAGCGAAAACTACTCACAATGGTATAACGATTTGGTAATTAAAGCCGACCTGGCCGAAAGCTCAGCCGTTCGCGGTTGTATGGTGATTAAACCTTACGGTTACGCCATCTGGGAAAAGATACAAGCTGAACTGGATCGCATGTTTAAAGAAACCGGTCACGTAAACGCATACTTCCCTTTATTTATACCCAAATCATTTTTGAGTAAAGAAGCCGAACATGTTGAAGGTTTTGCTAAAGAATGTGCCGTGGTAACTCATCACCGTTTGATGGCTGATCCAAATGGTAAAGGCTTGATTGTTGATCCGGAAGCTAAACTGGAAGAAGAGCTTATTGTTCGCCCTACCTCGGAAACCATTATCTGGAATACCTATAAAGGCTGGATTCAGTCGTATCGCGACCTGCCGTTGTTGATTAATCAATGGGCCAACGTGGTTCGTTGGGAAATGCGTACCCGTTTATTCCTTCGCACAGCCGAATTTCTATGGCAGGAAGGTCACACGGCACATGCTACTGAAGCTGAAGCTGTGACCGAAGCCCGTAAAATGCTGGAAGTATATGCAGACTTTGCCGAGCGCTTTATGGCTGTTCCGGTACTCAAAGGAGTAAAATCGGCTAACGAACGTTTTGCAGGCGCACTGGATACTTATTGTATCGAAGCTTTGATGCAAGACGGAAAAGCTTTACAAGCAGGGACCTCGCACTTCCTTGGTCAGAACTTTGCCAAGGCATTTGATGTAACTTTTGTAGACAAAAGCAATAAACTGGATTATGTATGGGCTACTTCGTGGGGCGTTTCTACCCGACTAATGGGAGCTCTTATCATGACTCATTCCGACGATAACGGACTGGTACTTCCTCCTAATCTGGCTCCGTTCCAGGTGGTGATTGTACCAATCTACAAAAACGAAGAACAACTAGCTGCCATCAGCGAAAAGGTAGATGAAATCATCACCAAGCTAAAAGCGCTGGGTGTATCGGTAAAATACGACGACAACGATAACAAAAAGCCGGGTTGGAAATTTGCCGAATATGAATTAAAAGGCGTTCCTGTACGTTTGGCTATGGGTGCCCGCGATCTGGAAAATGGAACTGTAGAAGTTGCCCGCCGTGATACCTTAAGCAAAGAAACTGTATCTATCGAAGGTGTGGAAGCGTATATTGCACAATTATTGAAAGATATTCAGGCTAATATTTTCCAGAAAGCATTCGATTACCGTGCTTCTGTTACCCGCGAAGTCAACTCATACGAAGAGTTTAAGGTGGAAATAGAAAAAGGCGGATTCCTGATGTGTCACTGGGACGGAACCCCCGAAACAGAAGAACTAATCAAAGAAGAAACTAAAGCCACTATACGTTGTATTCCGTTGAATGGTGATACCACTCCCGGATTTTGTATGGTCACTGGTAAGCCTTCTGCTCAACGCGTTGTTTTTGCACGGGCATACTAATCTACAATTTAATATATTCAAGGTTCATTCAAGAACCCTATATTATCAACTAACCCTTTTCATCGTTTTGAAAAGGGTTAGTTGTTTTATCTCGGAGGGACAAGTGTTATAACCTATCTTGCTTTATTATTTGGCTGTTGACGATTCAGCCTTTTTTGCATTTATTTTATCCTGAGGTAATAGATAGGCCTTAGCCAAAAAGTATTCAACACGACTGTCCATATAACTTTTGAATCCTTCATATATAGAGTTCAGCATTTGAGGTGTAAAGCCATTTTTTTCTGTTGGCACATTAAAGTTTTTAATAGGTAAGAATAACTCTCCGCCCCCATTATAGTATTCAATAGGTTTCAAATCAGAGGACCGATAAACATAGAAAGTAATACTGCTATAATATGCACTAAAAGGTTTACTTCTAAACATAGCACTTTTACTGTATATTCCACTGGTGTTTTTGGGAATCAGTCCATAGTCATTTGGCAAAGTCATATTCTCAAGTACAATCACAAAGTCATACAAATCATTATTGGACTTTATCCATTGTTTGACTTTTTTAGTTTTGGCCGAACTAAAAAATCCATTTTTTAGTTTTAATATCGAATCGGGTAATTGAACCACAGATATTGAATAGTTTTCATTTAAATAAAACTGGATTTTCTTTTCAAGGTAATTAACGATAGAGTAATTTATGGGTAAAGTATCGGTAAAATTCGCAAAAATAGTGACTCCCAAATGTTGATGAATAAAAGCAGTATCAGCAGCCGAAACAATGGCCACTTTGGTTTGAGCCTGAGAAGTTACCATATTAAGAAAACTACTAATACATAAAAGAAGACAGAGAAATAATTGTTTTGACTTCATGAATATTATGTTTAAATGATTTAAGACTTCAAAGATAAATATTTTTATTCCTACAACAAAGTAAGTAGAACAAAAATTCATCATCCAAACACACATTACAAATACATAAAAATAGAATCCCCCGAGCCTACAGACACGGGGGATTACGTTATATTAATATTTCTTTTTGTGCGTATGACTTCGCAGGGACTTTGGAGAACCTTTCCAGGAGCAACCCAGACAATAAATCACTGTCAGATCAAAGCCGTCGAGTGAGTCGGTAATATGTACCGCCACTATTTCATAAGTTTCAGTTACTGTCACCAACACAGTTTCAGCCTTTTCATTTTTTACTACGAAACGATGGATATCACATTGGGGGCAATTCAGGTTTCTCATTACAGCGCAGTTTTGCGTAGTTTAATTATTTTCGTCTGCTTCAACCGAATCAAAATAGTCGTTTATAACTGAAGGAGGAGCTACCGTCGCCGGAGTCTCATCTATAACTTCCAGTTCTTTGCTATCGCCGTTTTTCAGTTCCGATAATTTTTCATTTTCGCAACGGAAGATACGCCCGGGAAACTTATCCAGCCAGCTCAGATTATGAGTAGCCATAACTACCGTAGTGCCTGACAACCGTATATTATAAAGCAGTTCTACCAATTCATTTCCTGTTTCGGGATCCAGATTTCCGGTAGGTTCATCGGCCAGAATCATTTCAGGCGAATTGAGCAAAGCCCGGGCTATAACAATGCGCTGTTGCTCGCCACCCGATAACTGATGAGGCATTTTTAAAGCCTTTGATTCCATACCAACCTGAGCAAGTACATTTCCTATTTGTTCATCAATGCTTTGTTTATCAGTCCAGCCCGTTGCTTTAAGCACAAAGTGCAGGTTTTGATACACAGTTCGGTCAGTCAGCAGTTGAAAATCCTGAAAAACAATACCAATCTTTCTACGAAGAAATGGAATTTCTTTAGATTTGAGCGCATGCAGATTATAATCAAGTACAGTTGCCTCACCCGAAGGAATTGGAAGTTCATGATAAATAGACTTCAGCAACGAAGTTTTACCACTACCCACTTTTCCCAGCAGATAAACAAATTCACCTGCATGCACTTCGAGTTGAACATCCTTCAGTACGAGCAGTTCCTGTTGATAAATATCAACGTCAATATATTTGATTAATAATTTATTTTCCATGGAAATGTCACAGTTACGAGTTACAAGTTACGAGTTACAAGTTACGAACCAGAACCTCGTAACTTGCAACTTGTAACTATTTATGTCTTTTTTTTAATTCGCGAGCCAAATCATCCAATGCATATCCTTTCGAAGTAAGTAATACGATAAGGTGATACATTAAATCGGACGCTTCGTAAATAAATCCTTCTTCGGTTCCGTTGGTAGCTTCAATTACCGTTTCAACCGCTTCTTCACCTACTTTTTGAGCCATGCGGTTTATGCCTTTTTTGAAAAGCGACGTTGTATACGATCCTTCCGGCATTTCCTGATGACGAACCGTAATAAAATCTTGCAGGTACTTCAGGAATGTGATATCAGTATCGTTTTTCTCACCCCAGCAGGTATCAGTTCCTGTATGGCAAACCGGTCCTACCGGATTCACTTTAATCAACAAAGTATCATTGTCGCAATCAGGAGCAATAGAAACTACATTCAGAAAGTTACCACTCTCCTCCCCTTTTGTCCACAAACGGTTTTTGGAACGACTAAAAAAGGTTACCTGTCCGCTTTCCTGAGTTTTGGTCAGGGCTTCCTGATTCATATATCCCAACATCAGCACTTTGGAAGTCAATTCATCTTGAATGATGGCAGGTACCAATCCACCCGCTTTTTGAAAATCTATATTCATTTTATTCGGAATTTGCTTATCTAACTAATTGTGTGCGAAATTACAAAAAATCACTCACACTTAAATAGAAAAGCCTGAAAAATTATGTATTTGATTTGATAACAAATAAGAAAAGACGCCATCCTCTATCAGAAAATGGCGTCTTGATTTATGAATGAGTTATTTTTTTATTCTCTCGTATTTTACAAATGAATAAGAATAAAGGTTCTGTTCGTCGGGATTATGATCTTCGCGATTCACTTCTTTCCATTCGTTGAAATCAATTTCCGGGAAATAGGTGTCAGCACTGAAATCATTGTGAATCCAGGTAATATACATCGTATCCACTTTATTAATACTTTGTTTATAAACCGTGGCACCACCAATTATAAATACTTTTTCTTCGTGTTCGCAAAGGTAAACAGCGTCTTCCAACGAATCGGCTTCGAAATACCCTTCATTAACTCCCTCAGACATCACTGAAGTAAGCACTATGTTTTTACGATTGGGAAGTGGTCCTTTAGGCAGGCTTTCAAATGTACGCTTTCCCATCACAATGGCATGTCCGGTGGTAAGTTGTCTAAAATGCTTCAGGTCTGCCGGCAAGTGCCAAGGTAGATTGTTTGCTTTACCGATAGCATAATTATCAGCAACAGCGGCAATAATCGAAATTTTTGACATAATATTATATATTAAAAAGAAATCTTTTTCATCTCAATGATTCACATCCCTAACAGGAATGCAAAACTACTAAAAAACAACGAACAATCCATTTCATCCGTTTGCATTTTTGGTCTTAGACCTGTTTCCAGAACACTATTCTGCAAAGTTTATACAGCCACAATACCTTTAATATGAGGATGTGGATCGTAGTTGATCAGTTCAAAGTCGGAATACTGAAAAGAGAAAATATCTTTGACATCCTTATTGATCGACATGGTTGGCAGCGGTCGCGGTTCGCGCGAAAGTTGCAGCTTTACCTGTTCCAAATGGTTGGTATAGATATGCGCATCACCCAGCGTATGAACAAAGTCACCGGCTTTTAAGCCTGTGACCTGTGCCATCATTTGCAAAAGCAATGCATACGAAGCAATATTAAACGGAACACCCAAAAAAACATCGGCACTACGTTGGTAGAGCTGCAAGCTGAGCTTACCGTCGGCCACATAGAACTGAAAAAAAGCATGGCAAGGAGGAAGATTCATATTCGGCACATCAGCCACATTCCAGGCACTTACAATAATCCGGCGCGAATCGGGGTTATGCTTAATGGTATTCACCGCTTCGGCAATCTGATCGATATTTCCACCCTTATAATCGGGCCATGAGCGCCATTGGTAACCGTATATATGTCCCAGGTCACCCTTTTCGTCGGCCCACTCGTTCCATATCCGAACACCGTTATCATTAAGATATTTTACATTGGTGTCTCCATTGAGAAACCAAAGCAACTCGTAGATAATGGATTTGAGATGCAGTTTTTTAGTTGTCAGGCACGGAAAACCATCCTCCATATTAAAGCGCATCTGATGTCCAAACACGCTGATAGTTCCTGTTCCCGTACGGTCTTCTTTGTGTACGCCCTCGGCTAATACACGGTTTAATAGGTCTAGATATTGTTTCATTTTTTTATTTTAGTTGACAAGTTTACAAGTTAACAAGTACACAACTTGCTGAATGTAGTTGACGAATTGACAAGTTAACCAGTACACAACTTGTCTACTCGTCTACTTGTTTACTTCTTCACTCGTCTACCTGTTTATTTGTTTACTTGTTTACTTGTTTACTTGTCTACTCGTATACTTCTTCACTAATAAAGTTTATACGTCGTTTTCAAAACCCGGAAGTCTGTACGACGGTTTATTTGATTCACTATTTCTTGTTGCTCGGGTTTTAGTTTAAGCACATAAGCTTCGTTCAACACATCATTCTCTTTCAGGAACGGGTATTTTTGAGCCAAAGCGGCATCAACCACCACCGGTTTTTCTTCTCCAAATCCAACCGAGGTTAATCTGTCAGCTACTATTCCTTTTGATATCAGGTAGGCTGTAATAGACTTAGCACGGCGTTCGGATAATAGTTTATTGTCAGCATTACTACCTACGCAATCTGTATTGGCACTGATCTCAATCGTTATATTCGGATTGTCTTTCAACATTTTTACCAACAGCTGTAAGCCTGCTTCCGACGATGCTGTGAGCTCCCACTTACCCGATTCGTAGAAAATATTTTCAACCGGAATAGGTTTTGAAATGGTAGCCAGCTTAAAGTTTACGGTAAATGATTTACTATCGGTGAGTCCCTGTGTAGAGACTGCATTTTGCTGATTCAGATAACCGCGAGCCACAGCCAGCATAACACAATCAACATTTTTATCCAGTTTCAAACGATAGCTTCCATCTTTTTTGGTTTGTACGCGGGCATTGGTACCATTATTGCCCACCAGACGCACCGTGGCATCGGGAATTCCAACTCCTTTTTCATCCGCCACTTTTCCTTCTACTACGTAGGTTATTTCCGGAAGCTCAAAGCTCCAGATGGCATCATAGCCTTTTGTTTCTTTTCTGTTCGTAGAGAAAAATCCACGTTCGGCTTTTCCGGCAAAAGTCATCCCGAAATCGTCGGCCGAGGAATTAATCGGTGCTCCCATATTTTCAACATTCCAGTGCCCATCTTTAGTTTGTGTAGCCTTGAAAATATCCAATCCACCATATCCAGGCAATCCGTTGGAAGAAAAATACAGCGTTCCGTCAGCACGCACAGTGGGAAACATTTCGTCGCCGGGTGTATTTATTTCCGGTCCCATGTTTTCAATAAACTTACATTCGCCGTTTTCCAGTTTTGCTTTCCAGATGTCCTTACCACCCTGTCCACCTTTGGCATCGGACACAAAATAAAGCGTTTGTCCGTCGGGCGAAACAGCCGGATGAGCTACAGACACCGTCGTATCGCTGAATATCTTGAGCTTTTGCGGAACGCTCCAGTCGCCACCGGCTCTGTTTGACGTATATATTTCGGTACCATATTCGGCATTGGCTACCTGCTTAGCTTTGGTATAATACATCACCTTACCGTCGAAACTGATGCAACAAACGCCTTCATCAAACTCCACCGTATTGACTTCGGAACTAAGGATAAAAGGTTTTTCCCATTTCCCGTTGGCATTTTTTTTACACATAAACATGTTATTGTTGGGCATGCCTGTGATGGAGTTTCCTTTTAGAAAAACAGTTTTACTAAACTGGCGCGACGAAGTAAACAACAAATCGTCGGCATCGGGATAAATAAATGCTGGACTAAAATTGTCGGTATTGCGGGTATTAAACAAATCCATTTTGCGAACTACATAACGCGTTGGTTGCGTTTTCCACTGCGGCATTTGGCGGCAAGCCTTCAGGCCGTTTTTGGCAAGCAGCGAGCTGCTATCCGTGTCCAGATAAATGCTATAATTTTTTATTGCATCATCGTACTTGCCAATGCGCTGCAACACCTGTGCATAGTGCAGATACAACACCGGATCAGGATATTTATACCGAATGGCATTTACATAAGCCTGCTCAGCACGGTTGTAATTTATAAGCCGATAGCACTCGGCCTGCTGAAAATAGATGCGCGCACGCAGTGGTTTCTGATCATACGGAATTCTGCCGGATATTTTTCGATAAAGCTCGGACGCAGCATAATACTCGCCATACGAAAAACGTTTATCCGCTCTTTTTATACGGGCTTTTAAACTACAACCCTGCAAAATAAAAGCGGCAACTAACAGAATAACAAATGAAGAGACTTTAATACGCATATTATCTTGGTTAGCAATTTATAAATAGGTAGTCAGCAATTATCATCAAATCAGTTCATGAATAACCAGCCCCGAACGCAGTTTTGGTTCGAACCAGGTTGTTTTAGGCGGCATAATATTACCGCTGTCGGCAATGTCAATCAGTTGTTTCATTGAAACCGGATAAAGAGCTAGCGCTACGCGCATCTCACCACTATCAACGCGCTTTTGTAATGCTGCCAAGCCACGAATTCCGCCCACAAAGTCAATACGCTTATCGCTGCGAAGATCTTTAATTTCAAGAACTTCGTCCAGAATAAGGTTAGACGAAATGGTAACATCCAGCACCCCTATCGGGTCATTATCGTTGTAGGTTTCGGGCTTGGCCGTAAGCGAATACCAGCAGCCCGACAAATACAACGCAAAGTTATGCAATTTATTAGGTTTATAAACCTCCCGACCTTTTAATTCTACATCAAAATTTTCGGCCAGTTTAGCCAAAAATTCTTCATCGGTCATGTTATTCAGGTCCTTCACCAGCCTGTTGTAATCAATAATGTTCAACTGGTTGTCGGGGAAACAAACCGCCATAAAGTAGTTATACTCTTCACCGCCTGTATGATTGGGGTTTTGGCGGCGTTTTTCGTCACCCACCAGCGCTGCTGCCGCACTCCTGTGATGACCATCGGCAATATAAAGCGACGGAATAGCTGCAAATAATTCAGTGATGCGGGCAATGGTTTTAGCATCATCTATAACCCAGAAATGATGACCGAAACCATCGTCGGGAGCCACAAAATCATAAACAGGCGCCTTTTTCACCGTTTCGGTTACAATGGCATCCAACTCCGACTGATGCGGATAGGCAAAAAACACCGGTTCAATATTGGCATTGTTTACCCGCACGTGTTTCATGCGGTCTTCTTCCTTATCGCGACGAGTAAGCTCGTGTTTTTTTATATTTTCTTTCAAATAATCGTCCACACAGGCACACACTACCAGTCCATATTGCGTTTTACCCTTCATCGTCTGGGCATAAACATAATATTTTTCCAGCTCATCCTGCACTAGCCATCCTTCGGCACGAAAGCGGGCAAAGTTTTCGGCCCCTTTCCTGTACACTTCCTCCTGATGTTCGTCCACTTCGGGGCCAAAATCTATTTCGGGTTTAATAATATGGTACAGAGACATCGGATTGCCTTCGGCTTCGGTACGTGCCTCGTCGGAATTCAACACATCGTAAGGGCGCGAAGCCACTTTTTCGACTAAATTCCGGGGAGGACGAATACCTTTAAACGGTTTGATAATAGCCATAACTGTGATTTTATTATGAGTAGAATTTCATTGGTTCTTTAAGAGTTACAAATGTACGGAAAATGTTTTAAAATGGGACGAATGAATAAAACAGAGAACCGGAGGTTAACAAATAATTATTGTCCGGTAAAGAATAGTAGATTCTTCACTTCGTTCAGAATGACAGATTATTACATCCTCTTCGTAAGAGATGGTGGTAGGTTGGCGGCTACGCCGCCAACCTACCACCATCCACAAACATAAAACATTGATTGTCATTTCGAACGAAGTGAGAAATCTCTTGCAAAGTTTCAGATATAAAGTTTATCAGACAACGATGTTAACAAATAATTATTGTCCAATGGAACGAAGACAAATTTCATTCATTCAAAATTTAAATCACCCTCCTACCCCTGCACCTACCCTTTTCCGGTTTTATTTTGCCCGGCCGCCCCGGGCGGAAACAGGTTTTGAAAAAAAAGTGCCATTCCGCCCCGGGCGGTTGGGCATTTATTAAAAATAATGGCAATCCGCCCCGGGCGATTTGACATTCCTTAAAAATAATGGCAAACTACCACGGGCGGTTTAGCATTCCTTAAAAATAGTGGTCGTTCGCCCCGGGCGGTTGCACATTCCTTAAATATATAGGCAAACTACCTCGGGCGGTTTGGCATTCCTTAAAATAAGTGACAAACTACCACGGGCAGTTGGTATTTATAAGCTAAAAAGTAATCGTTTTTCACAGCCAAATGCATTTTCAAAACACATACATAATACTACACAAGGGATAAAGTAATAAAAAACACTTATTATGGTTAAATATATAGCTTAGAGTTTTCATAATTCAAAAACTAAATTTTATCTTTGCAGCAACCAATTACTATTATTAATTCACAAATATTGTTTTTATGAAAGTATCCATCCTTCGCGTAAGATTAAGCCACCTCCGCAACAGCGAGTACTGCATGTTTGTAAGCCAATTAGTGGCCATTTTCTCAAAATTCAATGCCGAATTATTACATCTAAAAAAAACCTTCGACCGGATCTTAGCCCTGGTACCGGAACTCGACAAGGTGAGAGCTCAGGACCAGGACAGCGAATTCAGTAACCTGATTCATCAACTGGATGTACAACGAAGCCAGATTTTTAATGCGCTGGTAAAACAAGTGAAAAATCTGGGAAGCTCAGGATTAAAATCATTCTCTTCGCAACTGGATTTACTAAACAGATTGCTGGATAAACACGGGCGAGATATTTCAGGCGACGGACAGAATGCAAAAACCAAACGGCTGAATGATTTTTTGAGCGACATAACCGCATCACCGGGAATTACAGCGGCTGTATCAACGCTGCACTTAACCCTGTTTGTTGACGAACTGCGAACCGCAAACACCGAATTTGCATCGAAATACCTATTGCGTACCGAAACGAAAGCAGAAGCAGAAATAGTAGACTCAGAAGCTATCCGCTCCGAAACGAACGAAGCAATTACAACTTTCTTCGATGCATTTGAATTATACAGTCTGGAATACGACGACGTAGATTATGCAAGCCCGGCTGCGAAAATCAACGAACTGACATCGCACTACAAAACTGAACTGAAAGCCCGCGATACCCGACGCAAGAACGGTAAAAACACCAACACCGAAGACCCCATTACACCCAAGGCTTGATTTTTCGGAAACTGCCTCCGGGGGCTTTTTTAGCACGCAAAAGACGCAAAATGCGCAAATCAACGCAATTTGATTGAATTGAATTTCAATAAATAATATTCAACTTTACAAATCTTATTTGCGAAAATTTGTTCATTTTCAGTGCTAGAGAACCTAGGTGATCAGGGATTACGCAACGGAAACAGGTCGCTCCTACGGAGCTAGGGGCGTTGGAATCTCTATTTGCTACAAACAGAATGTTCCTACGGAGCATCAGCCATCTTGAATTACGGGTAAATGACAAACATATAGAAAGCTTGTATTCTGTATTTATAAAATACAACTCCGTAGGAGTATTCTGTTTGTAGAATATTAAGCACATGAAAACAATAAGCTCCAGAGGAGCGACCTGCATCACAAGTACGCAAATGACACAAAACGCATAGATCAACGCAATCTGATTGAATAAATTCAAGCCTTGCACCGACTTCCAATTCAAACCTCGCAAAGACTTCATGCTTTGTGGGGTTTGTTGTTATTTATTAAGCTAAAGATAAATCGGGCAACGTAATCATCTTCAAAAATTGACCTATCTTTGCCGCGAAAAAAAAGAAGAATGACCAGTAAGTATCATTTCAAAATATTCCTACTCATAAGTTGTTGCATTGTCAGCCTCACGGCAAATGCTCAAGCAGACAGCTACCGCGAGTTCGAAAACATATACCTCAATACGGATGCTTCTGTGGTCAACTGTTTTATACAAGACAAGCAGGGCGCTGCGTGGATGGGCACCGACAAAGGGCTATTCAGCTACAACGGCTACAGCGTGCAACGGCATATCTTTCCGTTTACCGAAAACAACAACCCATCCAACACCAAAATAAACTGCGGAATACTTTTAGATGCCAAACATCTGTGTCTGGGGTCGGACAATGGCATACTAATATACAACCTGGAAACCGATGCTTTCGAAAAATCGGAGGTAAACTTCCCGTCGGACGTTCGCTCATTGGCTCTTACCGGCAATTTTCTGTGGATAGGCTCTCTCAATGGTTTGTACCTATACAATGTAAACACCCGGCAACTTAGCACCGTAAAGTCGGGCAAAGGATCGGGCATACCACACCGCACCATTTACTCTTTACTCAAATCAAGTCAGAACACCTTGTATGTGGGCACCTACAACGGCCTGTGCTACCTCAGCCCCGGTGCTAAACATTTTCAGACCATAGACCTCCCGGTGCAATCGTTCAAAAACAGTTTGCTGGTAAACTCCCTGCTCGAAGACCCTGCCCGCCATTGCATCTGGGTAGGCACCGAGGGAAACCTGTTTAAATACAGTCCGCAAACAAAATCGGTGGAGCGGGTAGCCGAATTTACCGGCAACTCCATCAAATCGCTGGCACTGGACCAAAACCAAAACCTGCTGCTGGGTACCGACAACGGACTGTACCTCTACAACAAAGAGCAGCACCTGATCAAACACATTGTGCATGACTCGCGCTACAGCAAATCGTTAACCAATAATATTATCTGGAGCATATTTGTGGATCGCGAGAAAAATGCCTGGTTCGGTACCGACTACGGAGTATCCTTGTTTAAATACAACAAAACCTATCGCTACACGCCCATTTCGCAAATAACCGGAATAGGCGATGGCAATCAGCTACAAGCCATATTCCGCGATTCGCGCCACAACTTCTGGTATGGTGGCACCAACGGACTGATATTTACTTCGCCCGACGGCAAAACCTGCATTTGGTACAAAATGGGCGACGCGCGTTACCCCATCTCGCACAATCGGATTCGATGCATTTACGAAGACAAAGACCGCAACCTGTGGGTGGCAACTGATGGCAGCATTAACCGCTACGATTACGGCAGAAAGCAATTTATCCATTACAATATCATCGACAAAAGCCGGACGCGCAATGCTAACTGGGCTTACAAACTGTTCGAAGACGACCGAGGAAGGCTGTGGATATCCACCTGTCTGGGAGGTATTTTTGTGGTCGATAAAGCCAAGCTGATCAGTACCCAATCGGGATTTTACATAGCCGAACAAAACTTTTACAAGCAACCGAACAAATACGGTTTGTCCGACAACTTTATCAACAGCATCCTACCCGACCATCAGGGTAATGTGTGGGCATTGACCTATAATAATGGTATCAATAAAATAAATACCCAAACAGGTGTCATCACCCGTTTCCCCATGCTGTCGGCCGACGCAACTTCGCCCAATGGAAATGCCAGTTGCCTGATTTGCGACAAAGAAGGTTTTGTATGGGTAGGTTCTGCCGGTGGATTAACCCGCATTGACCCACGGACGAACAAAGTACAGGCCATCAAATACGATGGATTCAAAGATTGCCGCGTCAACCTACTGACCGAGGAAAATAATCATATCTGGATTACCACTTCCGACGGCACTTTTGTGTTGGATAAAAAGAGTCTGAGCATCCGTTCCGTAAGTTTGTCGAACAAAGCTTTCACATCCAGCTTTTACGACCCGGCCAATCATGAAATCTACCTGGGAGGGGTGGACGGACTGGTGGTATTTTCGCCCTCCATCATCCGGCAAAAAAACACCAACCTCCCACTTGCACTCACGGCTCTGTATGTCAACGACCGCCTCTTTCAGCCGGGACTGGACTACAAAGGCAACAGCATTCGTTATTCAAAAGAAATAACGCTACCCCACAATCAGAACAATGTAACGCTGGAATTTTCGGACTTTGCCTTTTCGCAGGGCGACGACAATAAATATGTGTATCAACTGGAAGGTATCGATGCCCAATGGCGCACTGTAAAGCCAAATTCCAACCGAATAGCCTATAATAATCTGGCACCGGGAAGCTACAAGCTAACTGTGGCGCGACTAAACTCCGAAGCTAAAGTCACGCTGTCGGGGCTCGACTTTCAACTCATCGTTCGTCCACCGTGGTATTACAGCATCTGGGCAAAGATCTTCTACACATTACTTATCATGAGTTTGTTGATGTGGATCATCCGTTACTACCGCGAGAAACACCGCATCCGGATAGAAAGCATTGAAAAAGAAAAGTCGCTGGAACTCTCCAAGCTGAAGATCGACTTTTTCACCAATGTGTCGCATGAGTTTAAAACGCCTCTGAGCCTCATCATTGCCCCCATAAGCAAGTTGATACTGGAAGCTAAAAATCCGGCGTTGAAGAAACAACTCAGCCTTGTTCAGCAAAATGCATTTAAACTAAACACCCTCATCCAGCAGGTTATAGGCATTGAGCGTTTCGATGGGTCTTTCCATTCGGGTCTGATACTTTCGCAGGTTGAGTTTATCGAATTTGCCCGCAGCATTTTCTCGGTGTACGAAGAAGCATTGGCCGACAAAAACATTACGCCGGTTTTCACAAGCAAAACTGACAAGGTATTGGTTAGTATTGACATTTTGAAAATGGAATCGGTATTAAACAATCTGATTTCGAATGCCGTCAAATTCTCAAAACCCGACGGAACGGTAACCCTCGAAATTGACAGCTCCGAACAAAACGAAAACCAACTGATTATACGCATTACCGATTCCGGCATTGGTATACCACCCGAAGATTTGCCTTTTGTTTTCGAACGTTTCTTCCAATCGCGAAAGACTGTGCACGACAAAGAAGGTAGTGGCATCGGATTGTATCTGGTGAAAAACTTTGTGGAACTGCACGGTGGAACCATCCGCATCACTTCCGAGGAAGACCGTGGCACCAACATCAGCGTAACACTTCCGGTGATCGAAAATCAGGCGCATCTCGCCCCGACTGAGCTACCGACAAACGAAACCGCCGACGAAACAGTGTTGGAGAAAGATAAACCGCTTATTCTGATCGTAGAAGATAATGCAGAGATTTGCGACTTTATCTTCGATTCCCTATCATCTACCTTCCGCTGTCTGATAGCACACAATGGTAAAACTGGACTGGACATGGCTGTGAAACACACCCCCAATCTAATTATTGCCGACGTGATGATGCCGGTAATGAACGGCATGGACATGTGCAAACAGATCAGGAAGAACAATGCTTTATCGCTTGTCCCCATCATTATGCTTACTGCCAAAGATGATAAGCTTACTGAAGAAGAAAGTCTTAAGCTGGGCATAAATGCATTTATGTCGAAACCCTTCGATACCAATATGCTTTTACTGCGCATCAAGCAACTGATAGGAACTACCGAAAAATTGGAAGAAAAGATACGTCTGGAGACATTGAGCAGTCCCAAAGAAATTGAAGCTGAGTCGTGGGACGAAAAATGGCTGGCCAACATCACCAAAATCATCGAAGACAAAGTTGCCGACACCGATTTAAGTGTAAATGCCCTGAGTGAAAAATCGGGCATCAGCACCAAACAGATCTACCGGAAAATAAAACAACTTACCGGACTCACTCCGGTGGATTATATACGATCCATCCGCATGAAAAAAGCCGCCATGCTGCTGGCACAAAAAAAATTCTCAGTAGCAGAGGTTATGTATCTGGTCGGTTTTTCCAATTACTCCTATTTTTCCAAATGCTTCCAGGCCAAATATGGAAAAACCCCGAAGCAGTTTATGGAATAAGATTTCGGACACTAAACACTATCTTTTCGAGGACTCCCGGGTAACTGGAGTCCTCTGTTTTGGAATGCCCGATCATTTGCTTTATTGTACGATACACATTGCTGATCTTAGCAGCATACATCGCTTAGCTTTTCAACATGTCCGATTTGATAAATTCACGACTAAATAAATAATACATTAATTATATGTAAGTTATCTTATTAAAATAAGATTACAAAAACAGCTTCATGTCTTTTTTGTTCTGCTCTTTGTCCTATTTGTGCTTCATTCCGACACTTCTATTTATCTATATTTGTAATGTTGAAAGCGCAACCGGAGCAATCGTACATAAGGTAACCGGTATTCTTTCATACATACCAAACAAAACACAAAAAAATCATGAGAAAAAACACTTATTTAAGACTTCTGAGTCATTTTCGAATGGCAATAATGATGGTAGTAATGCTGTACGCTCCAAACATTCTTGGACTGGCAGACCTATCTGCACAGCAGCCATCAAATCAAAAAAAGATTAGCGGTACGGTAAAAGACGAAACTGGAATGACCCTACCCGGTGTCAGCGTTTCGGTACCCGGAACAAACGCTGCAAGTATTACCGATGTGGATGGAAAATATTCGATTCTACTTCCTGCCGGAAAAACAGCACTGGTATTCTCATACATCGGTTACGAAACACAAACGGTACCTGCAGCAGCCAAAAACGTTATCAACCTGCAATTAAAACCAGCTTCTACCAATATGGAAGAAGTAGTGGTGGTAGGTTATGGTACACGAAAGACCAAAGATTTAACCGGTAATATATCTTCCGTTAGTTCTAAGGACTTCCAAAAAGGTCCAAGCACCAATGCTGAAGGTTTAATAGCCAGTAAGATTCCCGGTGTTCAGGTATTACCATCCAGTGGAAAACCAGGAGCCGGAAGCTCATTCCTGATTCAGGGTGGTGCATCCTTATCAGCAAGCAACGACCCCTTGATCGTGATTGACAATGTACCGGTTGAAGGATGGAATGGCGGACCTGGTATGCTTAGCCAACTCAACCCCAACGATATCGAAAACTTTACGGTTCTAAAAGATGCATCTGCAACAGCTATTTACGGTTCCAGAGCTTCTAACGGTGTAATCCTTATTACTACTAAAAAAGGACACAAAGGAAAAATGCAGATTGACTTCTCTTCGAATGTAAGAGTTTCAACGTTACAAAAAGAAACCTCTGTACTATCAGGCGATCAATATCGTGCACTTGTGAGCCAACTAGGCAGCAGCACTACAACTCCCGGAACAGCCAGCACCGATTGGCAAAAAGAGATTTTTCAGACTGCATTGGCACACGACTATAATTTAAGTATCAGCGGAGCCTACAAATCACTTCCATATCGCATTTCAGGTAGTTACCTGGATCAGGATGGTATTCTGAAAACCGGAAATTACAAAAGAGCTACAGTGGCTTTGAGTTTGAACCCTACTTATTTCAATAACCACTTGAAAGTAAATGTAAATGTAAAAGGATCGTACGAAAACGAACGCGTAGCTGACGAAAAGGCTATTTGGGTTGCAACCTATTTTGATCCCACTCAACCGGTACATGTAGACGATCAGACATTTGGTGGATATTACCAGTATACCCAGTACAAATCCAACCCAAGTCTTACCATTACTAATCCGGTAAGTATGCTCGAACAAGTAGAAAACAGAAATAAAACATACAGAAGCGTAGGAAACATACAACTTGATTATAGTTTGCACTTCCTGCCCGACTTACATATTAATGTAAATGCAGGATATGATGTATCGAAAAAAACAAACAGTTACAGCGCACCAGCCAACTATTTTGCTACGAATGTAGCCGGAGGATCTATCTACACTGCTGATCCATTGCAGAAGGTAAATAACAAGTTGTTCGAATCTTATTTGTTCTATTCAAAAGAATTGCCGTCGGCTAAAAGTAAGTTTGACGTTACAGCCGGATATTCATACAATGATTATACAACATCCGATTATTTGTATGCATCTTATAATGCAGCCGGAGTAAAAATTGCAAACAGCGACCCGGCTTTTCCCGTTAACAAGCCCAGTCATTCTATTGTGTCTTTCTACGGAAGAGCAAATTATATTTTCAATGAAAAATACTTACTGACAGCCACTGTACGCGACGATGCTTCTTCACGCTTTGGCTCGAACAACCGCTGGGGTCTATTTCCATCGGTAGCACTTGCCTGGAAAATAAAGGACGAAGGCTTCTTGAAAGACAATAAAGTGATTTCCGACTTGAAATTACGTGGTGGATACGGACTTACCGGACAACAAGATCTGATTGTAGATAAGGTTGCTTTAAACTACTATAGTTTGCCTTTATATACAACTGCTGCCGACGTGTACAAATACACAATAGGAAACACTTCGTATAGTACTATTTTACCGACAGTTTATAATCCCAACCTGAAATGGGAACAAACAGCAACAACAAACATTGGTTTGGATTATGGTTTTCTGGATCATCGTATTACCGGTAGTGTAAACTTTTACAAGAAGAATACAAAAGACTTATTGAACAGCATCACGATTCCACTTGGTCTGAACTATGACGGAACCATGTTGATGAATATTGGTAGTATGGAAAATAAGGGAGTTGAGTTTGATGTAAAAGCAATAATTCTTCAAACCAAAGATTTGTCGTGGGATGCAAGTTTCAATGCTACTTACAACCAAAACAAAATTACCAAGATAAGTGTGAACTCCGGAAGTGGTATAGGTCTTTTTAGCGACAAAACGTTGGTAAACACAGTAGGTTATAGTCGTAATACCTTCTATCTATATCATCAGGTTTACGACAAAAACGGAAACCCGATTGAAGACCAGATGGTGGATGTAAATAATGACGGTTTGATTAATGCTTCTGACCGATATATAAGCAACAAATCATCTATACCCAAATATATGCTCGGATTCAGCACCAACCTGCAATACAAAAAGTGGAGCATTGGTACATCGCTTCACGCCAATCTGGGTAATTATATTTTCTATAAACCGGTTGACAATACACAAGCAATCACTATATGGGGAACTTCGGAAAATGTAAGTACAGCGTACTACAATTCGAAATTCAGTAATGCCAATCAGTACGAAGACTACAGCGACTACTACTTGCAAAACGCATCATTCCTGAAAATGGATAATGCCTATATCGGATATACTTTTGATAAATTGTTTCCTCATAGCAATGCTGTACTGAAAATAAATGCATCGGTTCAAAATGTATTTACGATCACTAAGTTTACCGGTTTGGATCCGGAAACGAACTCCGGAACCCAAAATGCTTACCCGGTTCCACGCACTTTTGCTATCGGATTGAACCTTAATTTCTAACCTTTCAACAAAAAGAAAATGAAAAGCAATATATTTAAGAACACTATAAAGTTCTGTACCATGATTACTGTACTAGCAGTAGGTGCCAGTTCGTGTACCGGTGATTTAGATAAATTACCAACGAATGATATTAATAATAATGCACTGTACAGCTCAGTGACCGGTTACAAACAAAGTCTTGTATCCATCTATTCCACGCTGGCCTACGGAGATTTCTTGCGAAACTACTGGAGCATGCAAGAATACACCACCGATGAAGCTGTAAACACTTGGAATTCGTATGGTGAAGGAGTGTATCATCAATTGGCATGGAGTGCTGATGCCGCAGGCATACTAAAGGTTTATACCGCAGTATTAAAAAACATCACCTATTGTAATAACTTCATCAACGAGTCGAGTGATGATAAAATTGCAACAAGAGGGTTTACCGGTACCGATGCCACTACTATCAAGCAGTTTCGTGCCGAAGTAAGATATTTGCGTGCTTATTACTATTGGGTAATGATGGATTTGTATGGTAATCCTCCATTCCCTACCGAAAAAACAATCATCACCGCAACTCCGGAACAAATTCAACGCAAAGACTTATTTGTATATATTGAACAAGAACTAAAAGATATCGAAGCCGATTTGGCAGCACCCAAAACCAATGAATGGGGAAGAGCCGATAAAGCGGCTGATTGGTCGTTGTTGGCAAGAATGTATCTGAACGCGAAAGTTTATACCGGAACCGATCGTTATACCGATGCAATAACCTATAGTAGTAAAGTTATCAGTTCTGGGTATTCGTTGGAATCTCATTACAGCTGGTTGATGCTTGGCGACAACAATTTAAATACTAACGAATTTATTTTCACTATTAATTATAACAATAGTAATGAAACTTGGGGCGGAACAAACTTTTTAGCTCTTGGCGCAGCCGGAGTTCCTGCTGCAGTCAATGGCTTGTCCGATAGCTGGGATAATTTCAGATTTACACAACAAATACCTGCTCTTTTCCCTACAGCAGATACTACTGTTGATAAACGGGCTATGTTTTACACCACCGGACAGAATCTGGAAGTTACAAGTATGTCAGCTAAAACCGATGGATACTCGGGTTACAAATACAGAAACCTGAAAAGAGATGGTAGCACCATTGTTCGGGCCAGCAACAAGTACAATAACTTGTCTGATATTGATTTCCCTGTATTCCGCTTAGGCGAAATATACCTGATTTATGCCGAAGCTGTATTGAGAGGTGGAACCGGTGGAGACATCACAACCGCTTTGAAATATATCAATCAACTGAGAGGACGTGCTTATGCAGACGATCCTAGCAGTACCTTGGGTAACATTGCTCAGTCGCAACTTACACTAAACTTTATACTGGACGAAAGAGCCAGAGAGCTTTACTGGGAAGCACAACGCAGAACCGATTTAGTACGATACAACAGACTTACTACTGCCGACTATTTATGGGCATGGAAAGGAAATGCACTTGCAGGCAAAGCGGTGGATAGCAAATACAATTTGTTCCCTATCCCAACCTCCGACTTGTTGGCAAATCCGAATTTGAAACAGATTGATAATTTCTAAAATCGTAAAACAAACATCGTTTATACACGATATTTAAACAATATAAAGATGAATACAAAAAATATATATTAATTGGATGTCTGCACTTATATTAAGTGTGACATGCTTATATTCATGTAGCGACAAGGATACATCATCTATCGCTACCAGCCCTACTGAAGATGCATTTGCTTTTAAAGCCAGTGCTTCCGATATTACATTAAGCGAAACAAATGCAAGTACACACCAAGCTATAACACTTCAATGGGATTCTTTGGCTTACGGCATTAGCACACCGGTTACATTTACTATCCAGATGGATAGTTTGAATGGTGATTTTTCGAAACCGATAGAAGATGAAGTTGCTACTAACAAGTTTGCGACTTCTTATACCGATTCAGTTCTTAATCTCAAAGCATTGAAGTTGAAACTGACGCCTAACGTAGCAGGTCAAATCAAAGTGCGACTGAAATCTAATTTAGCTTTCAGTCAAATGCCGGCATATTCCAAAGTGTTGACCATTAATGTAACTCCTTACTATGCAGGCACAATATTTAAATATGCAATGCCATCAGCACTCTATCTACAAGGTGGTGCTGTAGCATCCAACTGGAGCTATCCAATACCTGATAATCAGAAAATGGTTCAGATAGATGATCATCGCTTTGCATTATTAGTTTCACTCACCGGTGGAGGAAGTTTTGATTTCATAACAAGTGCTTCAGCATGGAGTGATCCGGCATATAAAGCAGCAACATCTTCTGAACCGTCAGCAGGGGGAAACTTCTTGCCATCTGGGTCAACAAGTACACCACAATGGGCCGGAAGTGACATTATAACACCTGCCACAAGTGGCATTTATAAAGTTGTAGCAGATTTCATTACCGGAACTTATACAGTTACTGCAGCCCCTTCGTTACTGACCGCACCCACCGACTTGTATATTGTTGGCGATGCCACTCCAATGGCTTGGGCAGCTCCCGATGCAAAACAGAAGTTTAGCAAGATAGATGCAAATACATTCAAAATTTCTATACATTTAACAGCAGGAAAGAGTTATGCATTTATCACAGCAGCTTCTACGTGGAGCGATCCGGCATATATGTTGCCTATAGGTTCCTCAGCAAGTTCATATACATCATCAGGTGATATTATTGAAAGTGGCGCTGCTAATAGCTGGGGAGGCGTTAATATGCAAAGTCCTGCTACTTCCGGCAACTATACAATTACGGTTAATTTCAAATCAGGAACATACAGTGTTACCCAATAATTGAAATATTATTCTATTAGTTTTATGAACTTTTCTACACAATAGCTTACACATTTCTAAGCTATTGTGTAGATTCTAAAATACACGATAATGAACATCTCCTCTTTTTCTAAATTATTAGTGGTTGCCTGTTTGTTACCTTTGTCTTTGTGTTTTTCTGAAAATTACATAAACTCTGCAACTCCGTCTAAAAAATATTTTGCCAAAGGAGCTGATATAAGTTGGTTACCTCAGATGGAAGCCGGCGGATATAAGTTTTACGACGACCGTGGAGTAGAGGAAGATTGTTTCAAAATACTGAAAGAGCGGGGAATTAATTCCATTCGTTTACGCACTTGGGTAAATCCATCAGACAATCCGGCAATCGGACATTGCAGCAAAGAAGAAACGGTGGCCATGGCCGTAAGGGCTAAGAAAAACGGTATGCGTGTAATGATCGACTTTCATTACAGCGACAGTTGGGCTGATCCCTCCAAACAGGTAAAACCCAAAGCATGGGAAGGACTAAACTTCGAACAGCTCAAACAAGCTTTGTACGATTATACGGTTGATGTAATGACCGCGCTTAAAACCGCCGGTGTAACACCCGAATGGGTTCAGGTAGGGAATGAAACTCCATCGGGTATGATTTACCCCGAAGGAAGCACTGATAACTGGCCGCAGCTGGTACAACTCATCAATAAAGGATACGATGCCATTAAAGCTGTAAGCCCTGCAAGCAAAGTTATTCTGCATGTCGATCAGGGAAACAACAACGGGCGGTTTCGTTGGTGGTTTGACGCAGCAAAAGCACATGGCGCGAAGTATGATATTATCGGAATGTCCTATTATCCATTTTGGTTGGATGGCAATCCCGATTATACTTTATCCATAAATGATTTGGGAAACAACCTGAATGATATGGCAAAACGTTACGGCAAAGAAGTGATGGTAGTAGAAGTAGGTGGCGAAGATACCAAAGTACAAAACACCTACGACATGCTGAAAGCTGTTATCAAAAAGGTAAAAGAGGTTCCCGAAAATAAAGGCTTAGGTGTTTTCTACTGGGAACCAGAAGGAGCCCGAAGCTGGAGTCATTACGCTTTAAGCGCGTGGGGCGAAGACGGAAAACCAAGCAAGGCATTGGATGCATTTAAATAAGCAGATAAAAACAACGAACAAACAATTTCCATGAAAGCAACTATTATAAAAACACTTGGTGCCCTGTTGGGATTTACCGTACTCATTTCGGCCGCAGGCTGTAAAGAGAGCAATCCGGCAAGCAGCACTACCGATACAACAAAAACGGATACCGTTTTTGCCAAAGGAGCCGACCTGAGTTGGATTACCGAAATGGAAAAAAGCAACATCAAGTTCTACAATGCATCCGGCACCGCCATGGAAGCTACCGCACTGATGAAAAGTTTAGGAATGAACTCCATCCGTTTGCGTGTTTGGGTAAACCCAAGCGATGGTTGGTGTAACACACAGGATTTGTTGGTAAAAGCATTGCGTGCCAAAAATCTGGGCATGCGCATCATGATCGATTTTCACTACAGCGACACCTGGGCCGATCCGTCTAACCAGACAAAACCTGCCGCATGGACATCGTTGAGTTTTGCCGATCTGAAAACAGCTGTTACCACCCACACCACTGAGGTTTTAAACGTATTAAAGACAAATAATATAACACCTACATGGGTACAGGTGGGTAACGAAACAAGCGATGGAATGCTATGGGAAGATGGTAGAGCTTCTACAAATATGGCAAATTATGCAGCACTGACTACCACCGGATACAATGCCGTAAAAGCAATTTTTCCGAATGCAAAAGTGATTGTACATATTAATAATGGTCAGGATAATTCTCTATTCAGATGGATATTTGACGGACTAACAAAATATGGAGCCAAATGGGATGTTATCGGAATGTCGCTCTACCCAAGTACGACTAACTGGAGTACTTACAACACACAATGCCTGACCAACATGAATGACATGGTAAGTCGGTACGGCAAAGAAGTAATGATTTGCGAAGTAGGCATGAGTTGGGACTCCCCGGCAATTGCCAAAAGCTTCCTGACCGATCTGATAGCCAAAACCAAAACTGTAACCGGCAACAAAGGGCTTGGCGTATTTTACTGGGAACCCGAAGCGTACGGCAACTGGAAAAGCTATACACTGGGGGCTTTTGATAACACCGGAAAGCCTACAGCGGCCATGGATGCCTTCAAATAAGGGAATAAATCAGGTATTAAACAAAGAAAAAATAATTTGTTGTCTCGCAAATTAGCTTTTTAAATAGGTATAAAAAAGAAAGATGAGACTGAACGTTCTAAAGATCCGGCAGAGACTCTCTAAAGGATCTGCAGAACGTTCTTAATACCAAACAAAGAGTTTTATTGATTTAGCTAAGCGATCTGAGGAGTTCGCAAACACATCTAAAAACTCTGCAATGACGTCTCGGAACTCTGCAATGACATCTCGGAACTCTGCAATGACATCTTGGAGCTCTGCAATGACATCTTTGGACTCTGCAATGACATCTTGGAACTCTGCAATGACATCTTGGAGCTCTGCAATGACGTCTCGGAACTCTGCAATGACGTCTCGGAACTCTGCAATGACATCTTGGAGCTCTGCAATGACGTCTTAGAACTCTGCAATGACATTTCACAAAGATGAGTTCATTGATGAGCATTTAGATAAAACAATTACCGAGAAAATATAATTCAAAATTCATATTTTAGAATGGAACAAACATATCGAAAGAATAAAATAAAGATTGCACTGCCAATTCTTTTATTTGTTTTTATTACTTCGCCGATCTTTGCGCAGGGTAATCGACAAAAAATAAACTTTAACTCCAACTGGCAGTTTAAGAATCAGGAAGATTTCGGAGCAAATCAGCCGACACTGCCTACAGAAGCTAACTTTGCATTCGACAACTGGCAAACGGTATCGCTGCCTCACACAGCTAAAGTAGAACCATTGGTAGTTATTGAACCCTGGGTTGGAGTAAGCTGGTATAAAAAAGACTTTAGCCCAAAAGCCGAATGGAAAAACAGAAAGGTATTCGTCGAATTTGAAGCCGTGATGCAACAGGCTCAGGTATGGATGAATGGCAAACTGCTGACTACCCATACGGGCGGCTATCTCCCCTTCTCCATCGACATCAGCAACGAAATTATTTACGGAAAGCAAAACCGCATTGTGGTAAAAGCCGACAATCAGGATAATGCGGACGTTCCTCCCGGAAAACCGATCAAGAGTCTGGACTTTTGCTATTTCAGCGGTATTTACCGCAATGTTTCATTGGTAGTTTCGGACAATTTGTATATTACCGATCCGGTAAAAGCAAACTCGGTGGCATCGGGAGGCGTACATGTATGGTATCCCGAAGTGTCTGGCAAGTTAGCAAAGGTGGCCGTTTCCACCCAAGTGCGTAATGACTACAATGAACCGAAAAGCTTCCAGTTGAGCTATGTAATTTTCGATAAAACAGGCTCAACCGTAGAATTAAAATCATCGGAAACCATTATGCTTGAAGCCAAATCGGAAAAAACAATAACAGAAAACCTGCAAGTGCAAATGCCCGATCTCTGGAGTCCTGCTCACCCGAGTTTGTATACCCTGAAGGTAGGCATTGAAGAAAACAAACAATTGAAAGACATTGTGAGCACCAAAATAGGGATTCGCAAATTTGAAATTGTAAACGAACGATTTATGATCAACGGTGAGCCTTTGTTATTGGTAGGTACCAACCGTCATCAGGAATATCCATACGTGGGCAATGCCATTTCGGACAATGCACAGTATCGCGATGCCGTGAAAATAAAAGAAGCCGGATTTAATATTGTGCGTCTCTCCCACTACCCGCAATCAAATGCCTTTATGGATGCTTGCGACGAACTGGGGATTCTGACTATTGCCGCCATTCCCGGATGGCAATTTGTAGGAGGCGATGCATTTAAACAACATTCATACCAGGATGCCCGCGAGCTAATACGCCGCGACCGTAACCATGCCAGTGTGGCCATGTGGGAACTTTCATTAAACGAATCGCCCATGCCCGACGACTTTATGCTACAAATGGTGGCTATTGCCAAAGAAGAATCGCCGGCATCCAAACTAATCACCTGCGGTTGGATTGATAAATATTACGATGTATTTATTCCGGCCAGGCAGCATGCCAAATATCCCGATTACTGGAAAAAATACAGCAGTAAATCGGCTTTGTTTACGGGCGAATATGGCGATTGGGAATACTTTGCACAAGATGCTGGACTCAATCAGGCCGGATATGCCGGACTAAAAAGCGACGAACGCACCAGCCGGCAATTGCGCGGTGATGGCGAACGCAGATTGTTGCAACAAGCCACTAACTTTCAGGAAGCACACAACGATAACCTGAACAATCCACATCTGGGCGATGCAAACTGGTTGATGTTCGATTATAATCGCGGATACT
>Ga0209540_10000477_pt1 | contig 37929 bp, 18 predicted proteins | sample BarGraIncu01121A_FD_184501 | JGI IMG/M metagenome (GOLD analysis project Ga0209540, IMG submission 184501) | Arctic peat soil microbial communities from Barrow, Alaska - Barrow Graham LP Incubations 011-21A (SPAdes) (version 2) | ecosystem: Environmental > Terrestrial > Soil > Wetlands > Peat... | reverse complement strand
CCATGGTGACAGATAGATACCTAATTTCAGTCCATATTCCTTACAGGCATCAGCCAGTTCGCGAACAACATCCCCCTTACCATCTTTCCAGGGAGAGTTTTTTACAGAAAACTCAGTATACTTTGAGGGCCAGAGGCAGAAACCACAGTGGTGTTTGACTACCATAATGATCCCTTTCATTCCTGCTTTCTTGCAAACACGTGCCCATTGACGGCAATCCAGGTCTTTTGGATTAAATAGCCTGACATCTTCATCTCCATTCCCCCACTCCTGATCGGTGAAGGTATTTAAAGAGAAATGGAGAAAAGAATAATATTCCATTTCCTGCCATTTCATCTGGTTCTCATTCGGAACTGGTCCAAAAGGTGAGGGAGCTTTTGTCTGAGCATAGTTTAAGCCGATTGAAAAGATGGAAAGAATGATTCCATAAATAAGATACTTAATCATACTATTTGAATTTCATTTTCTATATAATTTGTCCTAAAAAAAGAGTGCTTATTTTATTACCGAAAACTTTTTGGTTGAAGTAACATGTATATTTTTGATTGATAAATAATAAACTCCTCCTTCTAAAGCAGATATATCAAAAGAAAGCGGAGAATATCCGTTATAATCCACGAACGAATTTAAAATTTTTCTACCCGTTATGTCATAAACAGTAATATCAGTTTGCCCGGCAATTGCTGGACTCATACTAACACTTATTTTGTCTCTCGCCGGATTAGGAAAAATTTTTATTTCATTATTGCCATTTTTAAATTCCGAAATTCCGGTAGTGGCTTTTGCAAGTAAAACAGCCGTTGTAGAAAGTGCAGGAACTGTTATGATAAAAGAATTTGAAATTACTGTTACCAACTTATTTTTCAAGGCATTGTCGGTGTGTGATTTAAACGTTTCAGTTGCAGGTAAGGCTGATAATTCTAAGGAAGAATAGGTTCCAATTCCAGCTGCAAACCCATTTATGTTTATGGTTAAATTTCTTGGTGTATTCATATCGCGGTTCACGATAATTACGGTCATCGAATCAGCTGATTCATTCACAGTAGTATAAGCCGAAACTGTGTTTTCTAGCGAAGATGTACTTGAAACACTGTATTTTTTTGCATACCGGCTAAACAGGTGCAATGTTTCCCACATACCTGTTTCCCAATTCCAGGGAGAAAACAATTCAACACCATTGTTTGCGAATGTACCAAGCGCCGAACCATATACTACAGAGCAGACATTCGGGTTATTAGTAGAAGGCCCCCATTCGCTGATACCAAGCGTGACACCATGATTCTCTCCGAAATATTTAGTAAGCCAATCGTCAATACGCTGAAAAATGTATTCTTTAGTTTGTGAATTGTCCCAACCACCATTAATTGTTTTCACCCCATTGGCACCGGGATATACATAATTTTTATCGTAATACATCCTGTGTAGCTGTAAAGCATCTAAATCGGAGGGTGCATATGGATAATTATGTAAATCCACCACATCGAGCAGCCGGATACCGCTTGCTTTTTGTTCATCAGCTAAACGTTTTAAAAAATATTCAAGCCAGCAATAGTATTGTCCGCCTATTGTTATTCCTTCATTTCCCCATTTATACCATTGCCATTCACTGGTAGTAACCGGACCACAAATTTTAATTTCGGGGAACAAGGCACGTGCTTTTTTGGCAACTGCTATAAACCTGTTCATAAATTCCGAGGCGGGAATTTGAGTGGACATCACATCGTCGTGAGTTCCATTCCATATGTCCGGTTCATTATCCATATTCCAATAAAGAAATTGGTTCTTGTTCAATCCGATTCCATTGGCTCCAAACCAATGGTTTAAAATTTCAACTGTTGAATCAGCAGGCCAATTCATCAAGTATTTTGAAGTATCCCCTTCAACCAGTGCTTTGCCTTTAGGATTAGCAATATTTGGAGTACCACCTCCAGCCAGATTTTGACTAACACCCTCCCACCACTGCGAATTGTTAAAGCTCCAGTCGTCGAAATTATGGCCCTTGCTCGAAGCTACTTTACCAATCAGTTGAAACGCCCACATCACCTGCATATCGGGTTGATTTGTCACAACATTTTTCGACGTTGCGTCCCAATCGTTACCGTAAACATTGTTATACCAGTCGGGGTGACTTGTAATCTTCCTGCGCCAGTTATATTTGGTAGCATTATTCCCTGCATTCATGCGGGCAAAACGCAAACCGGCATCTTTATAAAATTCAGCTGGTTTGTCAAAACTTTCATTCTTTCCATAGATGTATGGAGAAACAGATTTTTTATTCGCAGTAGCATCTATTGTAATTGTAACATCCTGTGCATGAACTGAAGTCAGTAATAAACTACTTTCCAGGACCAACATATGACATATTTTTATAAATCGATTTTTCATGCAAATTATTTTTTCAGATGCTTATATATCTAAGGTCTTTTTTACTTTATAATTTTTACTTTACTTAACCTCAATAAACTCAGGTTCAAACGGTGCAATCGTAAAATTACCGCTATAATCTTTATCAAAAAGAATGCTTCGTGAATTTCCTTTCATCTGAATTTCTTTTGGTTCACCGCTTATATTCAGGTATAAGATATGGTGATTGTCTATTTGTCGCGACATAACACCGCTAGGCACTTCCGGGCCTTTTTTAATTGAAAGTTCAACAATCAATTCATCAAGTAAAGTACCAAGTAATTCGCCTTTTGCCGGCAGACCAACATAAATAGCCTTGCCTTTGCCGTATTTGTTGGAAGTAATAATCGGATAATCTTTATCTAAGCTGGTTATACTTCCAATAATTTCTGCTCCTTTGGATTCGATAACATCAAATCGTGATGATTCGGTTTCAATTGTTTTCCCTTTATAATTTAATTCAATCTTTTTTCCTTTCAGTGATTTACGAGAAATTTCATTAAATGCTTCTGTTTCTTCGTAACTCCCTATGCGTATGCCAAACACATCACTTAAGCGGCCAGGGTGTGTAGATGCAAATACCTGTCCGGTTTCGTCAACAATAGCCGAATTACTTGTCATGATAACTGTTCCGCCATTTTTTATGTAGTCACGAATTTTAGTGGCCGTTGCTTCATCCATTACCGCAACACCGGGAACAAACAATAATTTATAATTCAATGAACTTCTGCTAATTTCTACAACACGTGCGTCCATGTTGCGCCAATAAAACAAATCGAAGCAGGCTTGTAGCTGATTATCATGTTGTTCGGGGAAATAGCTACTTGCAATCTGGCTGGGAAATGAAAAAGCCAGACCAACTTCTGCCTGAGGTTTATAAGGGAAGAATTTTTCAATCTTTTTAAATTCAGTTGCAATTTTCTTGTATTCTTCATATTTGCGGTTTGGAATACCGTCCCAATCTATCATGCCTTCTAAATATTGTTCTTCACCGCTGTGCATACTTTGCCATGTCCATCCGCAAACCATCTGGTTGCCATACATTAATGTTGCATAAGCCGATTTTCTTATGGAATTAGGAACAGCCGTCATTGTTGTAAATTCGGAACACCAGAAAGGGAGGGTGCTTTCAAATTGAATACGGGAAATTCCAAACAAAGCATTCATAACACCCCAATTGGTTGTTAACGAAAGACCGGGATAGAAACCGCAGCCTTCGCGTGTCATTCTTCCGGAATAAGCTATTTTGGAATAGTCAAAATACTTCATCTGGCTGTAATACCAGGCATTTGTGTTGACTAAGGCATCAGGAGCATTGGTATTTACCTTGTCAATGACTTTAAAAAGTAACTGATTAATCTCATCTGAAACAAAACGTCTGAAATCGAGCATTCTTTCAGGCACATCGGTAGGGTGGGTTGATATAGGGAAGCCAATTTCTTCAAACTGGTTAATCCTTCTCGACCATCGTTGAGTTGCCCAGGCTTTATTTAAATTATCAACTGTGGAATATTTTTTCTTTAACCAGTTAATAAACCTTTCTCTTGCAGTTTCTGAATAAGATATCCGTCCATCGCCAGATTCATTGTCGATACCAAATGCCAGCAAGGCCGGATGTTTTCCATACCGCTTTGTAAGCGTATCTGCGTAACGCAAAGCATACTTCTGATATATCGGATCTCCAATATCTTCCATGTAACGATGGTTAGGATAGAGAACATCCCCGTTAGCATCAACAATATCAATTGAAGGATACTTGTGATGCAACCAGATGGGCGCTGGCCTTATAGCGATATCAAGAATGACCTTGATACCTGCCTGGTTCATCATATCCATTACTTTATCGAACCATTCAAAATCGAACTTCCCTTCTGCAGGTTCATAGCTATCCCAAGCCAAATGTCCCATTCTGACAACATTAAGTCCGCCAGCTTTCATTAGCTGAATGTCATTTTTTATTTTTTCAGGCTGCTTGTTATCATGAGGATGATAGTTGGCCCCAACATATAATTCCTGGGCTTTTATAAGAAAACCTGAAAGGAATAGAATTGTCGTTATAAACAGAATCTTGTTTCTTCTTGATTTCATATTAAAGTTATAGTTTAAAACATTTGTTTAAAAGAAAGTTCAACTTAATCAACATAGCCGGTCTACCACTTTCTTTCCTTTATATGTTACTACTTTATCGAATTTTTCAACTGCATCCATTCCTGTGCCTTTGTTTTTGGCACTAGTACAATGTTAAAATTGCGTTCTGCAAGCATTCAGGGAATATGCCCTTCCTGTTGTTGATTCTTAATTTTTTTTAATGGTATATAAATATTTCATGTTATTTTAAGAACCTTAGGGATTTGATATATATAGTACCCTCTTTTCCAGATAGGAATTTTATAAATACATCGTGTTGTCCCGAAACATTTTTAACAGGTTTGGAGAAATTTTTCAGGTTCATTTCACCTCCGGTTGCGCTCACAGGTATCGTTGCAATCAATTTGCCATTCTTCAGATCATCCAGCCAGATTTCAAGTTTCCCTCTTGCACCAGAAGAAGCTACCACTTCAACTGCTGATGGAGATTGTTTACCTAATTCAACTCCTGAAATCATTAACCATCCGCCATTTGATGATACGTTAGTTACTACTTTTTCTGATTCTTTTTTAATAGTTTTTACACCAAAATAGTTGCTGTACCCGGCAATGGGAAGAGAAGTGAATCCATCTTTGCAAATAAAGAAATCGAAATCAGCTGGTTTGCCTTCTGCAAACAAACCTACACTTGTACCTACCCAGGAGTTATAATTTGGCTGAACCTTATCAAGAATTACAGCACTTATCGGATCTCCCAGTGAATTCCATGTAATGCCATCGCTGCTGCAGAAGCCTGTTAAACTATGTTCATTTCTTACCAGTTTTAACCAGACACTATTGCCCCACTGATTCGAAATACTGCGGGTTTCTTTACCTAAAGTAAAAAAGATCTTTTTACTGTTATCAAAACCAGTGTACAACCTTACAATAACCCTTTGGTTTCCGTTGGTAAGATAGATACCAGCCCTGGATGCAGAATCTATTGCATTTAAATCAATCCTTGTTACAGCAGAATAAAAATGGTCTGTTTCTTTCTGTAATATGTGTGTACGTTCATTACCTGGGGTGAGTCTAATCCATCCATTTCGTTCTGTAAGAGAATAATTGGCTGCTGCGTTTTTGGTTAAGAAATGCCACCATGCACCCAGCAAAACGTTGTCGAAATAGTCGCTTTGAACACTTCTCCATAGAATGCCTGATTGGGGCAGGTTTGGCTTTTCAACCGGTTGAGTTGTAGGAGCAAGTCCCCATGGACGATCACCTTCCCATATAACCTGAAAGAGAGAGGTTTGACGGCCAAGGCCGGACCAATCATCTACATTATATTTTTCATAGCTCTGTGCGATGGTCCACCAGGTTCCGTCAGCCAGTTGAACAGGTGCCGACATATGGTTTGGACGACGGTAACCAACATCAGGGTCTGTAACAAGTTTGAAGAAGTTGCCCAGCCTTTCCCATTTTGTTGAATCGGCAGTTAATTCCTTTGTTCTTAGAACATACTGTCCTCCGGATACATCGCCGGCAGGGAAATAGAAATAGTATCCGTTTCGTTTGCACATAACCGGTCCCTCAGCCCAGCTGTATTGCAGTTTTGCGTTTATCCAGTCAAGATTTATTACTGTACCTTTTAGCTGACCATCGCGGTCGAGAGCCTGTATCCTGTTAACTTTCTGACCGTTCTTTATAACCATGTAAGGAGTTCCATCATCATCAATAAAAATAGAGTTATCGTAACCAAGGGGTCCGGTAACAGGGTTGGTTTTTACTTCAACAGGATCAGACCATGGCCCGGCAGGAGAATCTGATTTACAAAACCATTGTCCGTTAGATGAAAAATATATCCAGTATGACCCATAGAAATATGTAATTGCACCCTGCCATGTGCCTGCTGATGGCCGATCGGAAACCCAACCTGCTTTTGATGGGGGCAATACTCTTCCAATAACTTCCCAATGGAGCAGATCCTTTGAGTGGTAAACTGGCATATAAGGAGTGAAATGGAAACTGGAACCACAGTGATAAAAATCATCCCCAACTTTTAACAGGGTAGGATCAGGATGGTCACCTGGTAAAACCGGATTAACATAAGTATTAACCTGCTGATAATTAGATTTATCTGAACTGTTTTGAGCCAGTATGAAAGATGCATTCAATAAGGTTAAAACTATTATCCATAAAATAGTGTAAATAGATCTTCTCATTTTCTTAAATTTTATTATACAAAATACATAAATCTGGCCAACTTACAATATTTAACGAAAGTATAATAAGCAAAAAATATAAAAGCATTGCATAAACCCTGATTACCAGCTTTTATTCAGATTTAAGAATAACTTCAGCACTTTTAAGTGAATCGGAAGACGCCTTCAGCCGGATTTCGCCTGCTGTGTTATATGTTTGTATCAGAACCAGACAATACCCATTGAATGCCTTTCGTTGAGTGGCTTTATCGGGTTCGTGACTGCTGGGGTTACCGTTACCTGTTCCAATTATCCGTCCGGGGCCTTCAAGAGAAAACTCCACCAGATTGGCTGCAACAGGTATCACCCTTCCCTTGGCATCTTTTATTCCAACTCTTATAACAGCCACATCACAGCCATCTGCCTTAAGGGTATTACAATCACTACTCAAGGCTATCTGCGCAGGTGTGGTAGTTGTTTCAACAATATCTATAGCAACTGCTTTTCCTTTGTTATAGCCCCGGGCTTCCAGCTTTCCTGGTTTATATATAAGCTCCCATTCCAGTTTAGTGAACGGAATAGATTTCTTCTTTCCTATACTTTTACCATTGAGGAACAGTTCAACTTCCTCACAATTTGTATATCCATATACCTTAATGAGTTTCCCTTCTTTTCCCTGCCAGTTCCAGTGAGGGAATAAATGCACCAGAGGTGTATTGGTCCATGCGGCCTTGTATGCATAATATCCGTCTTTTGGAAAACCGCAGATATCCATTATGCCGAAATGAGAAGAAACACATGGCCAGAGATACGGTGTGGCTTCTCCCCTGTAATCGAATCCTGTCCAGACAAATGTACCACCCAAATAAGGATACAGCACTATTTGTTCCCAGTCTTTTCCTGGTTCTGGTCCCCAGTCGGGAGTATATGGGCCAATGTTTGAAACATAACCTTTTTCTTTATTTATTTCATATTCGCCACGTGTTGAGACAAAGCTTGTGGATTCGGTTACAAACATCTTTCGTTGCGGGTATTTTTCATGGTCATTCACGTATTGTAATCTCTTATCTCCGTAATTATAACCTATAACATCAAGCACATCGCTGTATCCCCCTGAGTTCCAACCATGGTTCATAGCTGCAGTCACAGGACGTGTATGGTCAATTTTATGGGTTGTTTCAACCATTGTTTCAAGGATCCTGGTTCCCATTATTGTGCCCTGAATTGACTCCTCGTTTTCCATGCTCCACATGAAGATCGAAGGATGATTCCTGTCTCTGTATAACAACGAAGTCAGATCATTTAATCCATTTTCGCTGCTTGAAAGTAAACGGTTCTCATCCAGGACAAGCATACCAAGCCTGTCGCAAATTTCAAGCAGTTCAGGAGTAGGCGGATGATGAGCGGAGCGGTAACCATTGCATCCCATTTCTTTTAGCAATCTGATTTTATATTCGTTTATTTTATCAGGAAGAGCAACACCTATCCCTGCAAAATCCTGATGGTTAGCGGTACCCTTCACCGGATAAAGCTTGCCATTTAAGTAGAATCCGCTTGTGTTGATTTCAATTGTTCTTATACCAAATGTAGTTTCATATGTGTCTTCAATATTTCCGTTTTCAACCACTTCGGTCAGCACTTTGTAAAGATCGGGTGTTTCTGGTGACCAGAGTAGAGGTTTTTGAACCGACCCTCTTTGAGATATCTCTGACTGACTGAAAGGAGCTATTGACTGTGTGACAGTTTCTGTATCGAGTATAACACCCTTATTATCGGCAATTTTTGAAACGAGTGAAATGTTTTTAGATTCTTTATATTCATTCTTCACTGTTGTTATTATGTCAACAACAGCTTCGGCTACTGTAACAGAAGGCGTGGTTATATAAGTTCCAAACCGGTCGACATGAAGTCTGTCGGTTTTTGTGAGCCATACATGTCTGTAAATACCGCAGCCTTCATACCACCAGCCTTCAGATTCACGACTGTCAACCCTGACAAGAATAATATTTTTACCTTCTGTTCCGTATCGTAAAACGTCAGTCAGATCATAGAAACATGGCGTATAACCGTCAGGATGATTGCCCATGAAATGCCCGTTCACCCAGACACTGCTGTTTCTGTAAATTCCATCAAATTCAATGGAAATTTTTTTCCCTTTGTCTTCTTCAGGAATCTCAAATTCTTTTCTGTAAAAACCAATACCTGTGGGTAAGAATCCGGTGGCTGCCGGCTGGCTGCCCAGTGAATTGTCATTTACAAAAGTTCCTTCAACACACCAGTCGTGAGGAAGGTCAACTTTTTGCCAGTCAGCGGGCTTAAATATAGTTGGCTTCTTAGCATCAGTATAATCAATTAGTGTTGCTTCGTCCTTTGTAACCACATTGATATCTGTCAATCCTCCATATCTCCCAGCTTTAACAGCATATTTAATAGCTAAATCACCTTTGTGAAACAGCCAGTTAAAATCGAAGCATTCCCTGACCCTTTTCGATGGAGTGTCGTGTAGTACATTCTGCGCATTCCCGTTGACAGGGAAATATGACAAAAGTGTAAATATCACACTTAAAACTGTAGCCAATCTCTTAAACTGCCGAATCATAATTTTAGATTTTAAATACATGAATGAGTTCATCGTGCAATCTTGCAAACACCTAGAGACCATAAAAACAAAAAAAACATGGAGTAAAACCTGGTTTTAAACAATATAGGACGACAAATCGCAAGATAAGTCATTATCGGAAAACTACTTCCTTTTCCGGTCCATTGTATTTCACAACTATTGGAACATTTTCAGTTAATGCCCATCCTGCACCCTTTTCCGGTGACATCAGAAAGATGTGAAATACTCTCTCCTTCAGCATTTCGGGAAAGTCACCCTGTCGTTTGCCAATTATAAGAGTATGCATGGCATTGTTCCATCTAAATCTGATGGTTGAATAGAGTCCTTTTTCATAGTTGTAATTATCGTTTTCATCTTCATAAAGGGTGAACTCACCATTGGCACCTTCAAAAACGCGTATTTCAAGGTTATCCCATTTTTTCTCAGTTGCATATTGTACTTTCGGACCAATCGGTAGTATAGTCCCTGCTTTTACATATAATGGAATAATGTCAATCGGGGTTTCCTTACTCAGAGTTTGTCCGCCGGTAACTTTTTCACCGGTCCAGAAATCGTACCAGTCGGTGCCTTTCGGCAGATAGAGTTCCCTGGATTTCAGTGTACTGAAATCTTCTTTCGTTTCCTTCGAATACATCGGTTTGGTAACTGGGCAAACAAGCAATGATTTGCCAAACATATACTCATCATTGATATCCAATACCTGTTTATCATTGCCAAAATCCATCATCAATGTGCGCATCATTGTCGACTGATTGGTTGTAATATCCCATGAGGCAGAATAGATATACGGTAATAAACTATATCGCAGGTTTATAAATTTCTCAATGGCATCATATACCTTATCACCTTTTTTACCAAACTGATATATTTCACGCGGTGCATCGGTACCGTGCGAACGCATCATCGGGCAGAATGTCCCGAATTGTATCCAACGGGCGTAAAGTTCACGATATTCGGCGTCATCAAGTTTTTTTCTGAATCTGCTTAGAAAAAAGCCGCCAATATCACTGTTCCAGTAAGGGATATCGCTTAGAGAAAAATTCAAACCTGCAGAGATCTGGTTTCTTAATGCGTCCCATGATGCCGTAACATCGCCCGACCAGGTGTTGGCACCGTAGCGCTGCTGACCGGCAAATGCCGATCGGGTTAAGATAAACACACGTTTGTCGGAAGATACTGAACGTTGGTGCTGGTATAAACCTCCTACTGTCATAAGGGGGAACGCATTCCGTACTTTACGGAATGAACCAAGGTATGTCTTATTATCGAAATCGGAAGGTTTGAAATCCAAATGGTCGGGTTCTGACGAATCCATCCACCAACCGTCCATTCCAAGAGAAAAGATACCTTTATTCAGGTATTTCCAGTAAATATCACGGGCGTCAGGATTATATGGATCGTAGACTCTTACACCTGAAGGGTAATCTCTATTTGGCGGCCATTTATCGGAACCGGATTGAGGCCATGTCTGAAAATCCATGAGCGCACCTATTTTATCCAATTCCTTGTATTGTTTTGTCTGAGGACCAAATGAATTCCAGATCGATATAATCATGTGGGCATTAAGGTTGTGTATATCGTCAACCATTTTCTGTGGATTGTAAAAGTCGGCATTCAGGAATTCCATTGCATTCCACAGATAATTATTTCCCCAGTATTGCCAGTCCTGTATGATTCCATCCAATGGCACGCCCAATTCACGGTATTTTTTCACTACACCGACCAATTCATCCTGGCTTTTATAACGTTCTTTGCTTTGCCAGTAGCCGAATGTCCAAAGCGGGAACATCGGTACCTGTCCTGTGAGGTCTCGCATACATGCTATTACACCATCGGCATTGCCACCGTACATAAAATAATAATCGATACAATCGCCTACGTCTGACTTGAATGAAGTACTTTCAGGATTGTCTTCAAAAAGTGTTGGTGAATAATTATCCCAAAATAGCCCATAATCTTTTACCGACAGGAAAAACGGAACATAATCATCGGTATTTCCCTGGATCATATTTAATTTTATGTTACGCTGTACCATTTTCCCGTTCTGTTGCTGGCCTAATCCATAAATGGCTTCATCTTTATCAAGAATAAATGACTGAAATACACTATAGGTTTTGACGCCGGCATCATTAAAATCTGTAAACATAACACCACGTTCTTTCTCACTTAATAGCTGTTCTCCTTTCAGTGTGAAAAAGGAAATCTTGCCGTTTTTGAGATTTAGTACTACCTGTAGGATATCGCTTTTAAGCGAAAGTTCATCTTCTGATTGCTTAATTCTGAAGGACGTTTTTTGTGGAGTTTTAATGACAGAAAGGCTTTCTTTTTTAAATGTATTGCCTTCGGGCCATTTCAGTACCCTTACCATTGAAGGGCTATAGAACTGAATCTCAACTCCTGCGGAGTTAATTACTGTTTTTATACCCATATCAGTTCTCTGATAGGATTGCGACCAGCTATCAGAAAAATTAATAGCAAGTAATGCCATAAACAAATAAATATTCTTCATAATAGTTCCTTTAAATAAGCAACTCTGTAACTGAAACTAAAATACGGATAAACCTGAATTAAAACATTTCCGGATTAAATGATAAATAACTTAAAAGAGAATCCCAACAATTATATTGCAATGATACTTTATGACAAAAGATATTATTCTTATTTAAATAATATTGGAGCAAATTCATTGAGGGCTCTGCGCCATGTAAGCCATTCGTGGGCGGTGCCTTGTGATTCGTGGTAAACGATATGCTTGATACCGTGAATCTTGAGGGCTTCAACCGATTCTTTTGGAGTGCGTTCTTCTGTGCCTGTGCTTATGAACAACAGATTTATCTGCTTGTCGAAAGCAGCAGCATCTTTGAAAACACCGTTGAAAGCGGTTTCAATCATATTGCTTGCGCTCTGTGCATTTGGCGCTGCACCTGGTCCACCTGGTGCCGGGCCTCTTCCCATGTTGCCCATGAAAAATCCGCTGAATGTACCCATCCATGCAAATTTATCCATGTTGACGAAAACGGTCTGGGCCGTCTGCATACCGCCTCTGGACAGGCCGGCCATGGCACGATGCTGCCTGTCGGCCTTAGTGCGGAAGGTCTTTTCTATAAAAGGTATCAGATCTTTAACATAGATCTGAGTTATATCGTTCGTGGAAGCCTTGCGGACATCTGAGTTGGTCTTGATATCGCCGCAGTCCATCACTATGATCATGGGAACAGCTTTACCGGATGCAATCAATCCATCCATGATGTTACATATATGACCCTGGTTTGACCAGCCGTTTTCATCCTCACCCCAACCGTGGAGCAGGTATAGTACCGGATATTTCTTTTTCCGATTCTGTTCATATTCAGCAGGAATATAAACATTACAATGACGTTCCATACCATTAATTTCAGACCAGTATTGGATGGAATGAATTTGTCCATGTGGTATGTTTTTATTGAACCTGTAATAATCCCCTTCAGGCCCTTCGGGAATTTCAATTCCCGATGATTCCCAGTTGCTTCCGAAATAGGCTTGAGTATTCCGGTCCATAACAGAAACGCTGTCGATCCAAATGGAATAGTAATGAAACCCGACCACCTGAGGGTCGGATGTGCAGGTCCAATTTCCTTTTTCATCTTTCGTCATGTCGTATCTCTTGTTGGCCAGATCGACCTGAACCGTTTTTGCAGTGGGTGCTACCACCCTGAATATGGCTTGCCTGGTCTGAGCATTTACTGCCGGATATTGTGATAAGAAGGTGTTGCACGAAGAAGGTTTAAAACCTTCGGGTAGCGGTTGTTCCTGCTGACCGCGCTGGACGCCGGCAAACTGAGCTGATGCTAAACCACAATTCAAAATTGCGGCTATAATAATAGAAGTAACTTTTTTCATAATTAGAAATTTATATAGATTAATTTTTTGAATAAAACCTTCATTAATTAAGGAATAAATCTTTTCCCAAGTACCAGTTTATCCCCTGAAATGTCGATTTCGTAGTATCGTGGTTTACGAGGTCCGTCACCGTCGACATGGTGGATAACGAGCAGTCGTTTGCCTTCAAAAGTGGTGAACAACATCCCGTGTCCGGAATTGTCGCCTACAAATGGTTTTTCTTCCTGAATCCATGGTCCATCAATGGTTCCTGATTCTGAATAGCATACACCCTGGTTATACCGGCCTACTCCCCAGCTTGACCACAACATGCCCAATTTGCCTGTTTTGGTTCTGAAAAGTTCAGGTCCGTCGGTTACCCAACCATTAAGTTTCAAACCAAAAGTCATTTCTTCGTTTCCTATCATTTCGAGTGCCCATGGAGCTTCGCTGGCATGGAATAGCAATGTAGGTTCCGTAATAGTTTTGCTCAAATCGGGTGAAAGTTTAACGTATTCCATGGTGCCATCAATTGTTTGCATCCATTCACGAACAAAAACAAAATATGGTGTACCGTTTTCATACCAGATTGTTCCATCAATAATATCCCAGCTATGAGGAAGAAAGTCGTAGTTTGGATCAGGATTAGCAAGCTTATATGGACCTTCAGCTTTACCTGATTCTAAAATCATAGTTTGATGACGGTAAATATTGTATCTGCGCGGAACAACGTCAACCAATTCTTTTCTGTCACCGAAAGAAGCTGCATAATAGTATTTACCATTAACCTTATGTATTTCAGCGGCAGCAACAAAATTAATACCTTCCATCCAGGTTCCTCTTGTATCATAAGCTCCGTAAGGTCCGGTCCAGTTTTTTAGATCTTTACTCTTGTAAATACCACCACCACTACCAGTCAGGTAGTAGGTTTTGGTCGCATCGTCAGCCAGGATATATGGATCACTTATGCTCATGTCATCGATATTCATGGTAGTAATTACACGGGCAGTATCAGTTACACTTGCGCTTGCACCTCGGCTTCTTGGAGCGGAGGTGGGATTTGTTGTGGTTACGCCTGCCTTGTGAGTTTGGGGCATACCAAAACCTTTCGATCCGGGAGGAGCAGGAATTGTAACCGTTGGAACAAGCTGTTTCTTTACGTCAGTTTGGATGGTGTTTGTTTGTCTTGAATTGCAGGCCGCCAGTATCGCAATCAATAAGATAACAAAAGAAACTTTAAGATTTTTTTTCATAATTCATCATGGTAGATTTTATTTTACTAATTGGTTCAATATCCCTGCATCATAATTATTCCGGAATCGGATAGAACGAATCGGCCGTAATTTATTGACTTAATAGCATATAAAAATAAGTCACTTTTGACAGACTGATTTAACGTTTAATTGTCAAAAACTTTAGATTTTCGTTCAAATTCACACAAGATCTGCTTAAACATGCAATTCCAAAGTCGCTTACTTGACGAGTATTGCATCAACAGCTACTGGTCCGGGTCCACAATTTATAATACTAATAATATGTGTGCCCGGGGTCAGGTTAGTCACCTTACATACTACCTGTTGAGATTGGCGCTTGTCCATAACAGACAAATCCGCATTAGCACGGGTTTGTCCGTCTATCTGAACCTCGATCTTTCCGGCTCCTGCTTCTTTCGGGGCGATGACTGAGACGTTGCTACCGGTGAACGAACAACTCCATATATCACCAGGTGTGTTGCTGGTCGTGAGATCGTTGTTGAAGTCTCCTATTCCCAGATTGCAGTAGCGAATCCATCCGGGTGCCTTCGTACCTGGGTCATCGTCATTAATCCAGCCTTTGTTGTGGGTGACGCGCAGAACACGGTACTCCGAAGCCAACTGCTGATCAGCAATCCCTGGCAGAGGCTGCACTGACCCGTTGAGTGTCACTGTCAGTCCCTGATTGTCCTGAACAAACGTCAGCGCAACATCAGAACCGAGCATCTCGACTTTGGAAACTTTACCCAATGTCGAACTACTGTCGCCTAAAGCTTTAAGTGTAACTGAACCTCCTTGCCAATCAAGAAGTGTGGCATAGACATTTCCGTTATTACGTGTGTAGCAAACTGAATTATCCCCATAGACTTCAAAAGGACGGGAACCATAGACAGCTTCACCATTGACTTTTAACCAGGCACCAATGTCTTTGCAAAGTCGTGTTACCTCTGGATCAATATCGCCGCGACCGTGTTGGGTAATGTTGAGCAGCATAGAGCCGTTTCGGGAGACATTCTGCATCAATAACTCAATTGCCTTTTTAGCATCCATGTATTTCTGACCTGTAAGGTAGTGCCAGTCCGCAATACTCGTTTCAGTCTGGAATGGATAGGCCATAATCTCTGATTCTATAATTGCCTCGGAGCTCTTGACCAGGGCGCGTTCAACGATTGGAATCAGTTCGGGGGTCTTTTTGAAGCTGTTGTAACGCCCGCCAACGCACTTGAGGTTAATTACCACATCCATTTTACCCGGGTTCCATTTCAGAGACTTGTTGTAGAAGTTCGCGACTAATGGCGGAGCCAGAAAACCCAGCCCCATTTTCACACCCAAATCCATCAAGGTATCGCCTGCAGCCTCATCGAAGTAAATCACATCAGGGTGATATTTGGTGATGGCGTCATCCACCCGCCACATGAACTGGTTGGCAAAGGGCGAATTCAGCGGATCCTTTTTGTCGTGAACTGGTCCATAAAGGTCCACCGGGTCCAATCCTTCCCACCATTTTCCTTTTCCGTCCCAAATAGTTTGTAGTGCATCGTAAGGCACACCCTGCATCGGACCGGTCTTGTCACTTGTGTACCGTACGGTCATGAATTGACCCCATATTCGGGGCGGAGAATTGTGAAAACCGATGCCGAAACGCAATCCGCGTTTCCGTGCTTCTTTTTCCCATGTGCCTACGATGTCGACTTTTGGACCAACATTTACGGAATTCCATGGCTGGTAAGCAGAATTCCAGCAATCGAAGTTATCATGATGAACACCCATAGCCATAAAGTAACGGGCCCCCATTTCGACAAACAAATCCATTAACTCTGCAGGATTCCATCGATCAATCACCCAGTTATGACAGATATCCTTGTAGCCATATTCAGATGGATGACCAAAGTTCTTTAGGTTGTATTCATATTGTCGATTGCCCTGAATATACATGCCGCGAGCATACCAATCGCCCTGTTCGGGCATGGATTGCGGATCCCAATGTGCCCAAGCACCAAACTTAGCTTCACGCCACCACTCCGGCACGGTATAAAGACGGCTTAATCCCTTCCAATCAGCAGGATACTGTCCTTTGGCCACAGGTAACGTTGGAAGGTTCCAGATATCCGGAGGTAGTCCCAGGTCATTGTCGCCGACAATAATTTTATCAACATTAACAGTGATATCATTGGAAACCAGACTAATGGTTACCATGGCATTAGCCGGGATAGAAACTTCACTTATAGCATAAAGGAAGGAACCGGTAAGATTTCCGGACGAATGAACATTCAATTTTTGTACAGGTTGATCGTTTACAGTGACACTGATCAAACCCACTCCCAATGATGAATAGCGAATCGCCAGTCTGCCTGAAGACGGAAGACCGGTGAACCTGATCCCATCCTCGGGTTTGGTCAAACTGATTAGAAATTCTCCTGAGGCATCTCTATCAGCCATTTTGGAAGCTCCTCCTATGAGTTTGGCAGATTCTGCCTCGAATGTGTGCTTTTTTGCAGCAACGGCAGAAGTGAAGGCGCAAAACAATAAAAATGAAAGTACCAGGAAAATCCGGATGGGGAGCATATATTTGAAATTCAGAAATTTATGCTGCCAGTCTTTGTGTTGCTTGTCCATAATTATTTGGTTAAATTGTTCAATTTCTATGTTATCCTGGTCACTTTTTAAACTTCCACCAATCGAAGTTGAATAAATCTTTTTCTCCCCTGAACACAAAGAATAAATCGTGAACCCCTTTGATACTATTCACCGGGGTAGTGAGCGTTTTCCAAATGTCTCCTTCACCAGAGCTATTTACGGTAATTGTTCCCAATATTAGCCCATCAATTTTGTCGGTATGGATTTCAATCTTTCCTCCATACAAAGAAGCAACACTAACATCAACAAATGTTGGTCCTTTTGAAAAATCGACGCCTTGCACTTTAATGTAATCGCCGTTGTGAATAGCGGTCACAAATAACCTGTCAGCGATTTTTCTTCCTTTATCCCATGGAATATTGCGTTCCCATTCAGTAGCAAATTCTGTTTTAAGCCCTTCGCTATAGGCCATGGTTTCGGCTTCGTTTTGTATGTATGGGTTTAAGGCGCCAATTTGTTGTGCCCCCTTTGTAGACCACCATGGAACTTTCTGAATAGAGCCATCGTCATTATAGGTCATATTTTCAACACAAATCGAACGTCTTTCATAATGTTTTGACATTGTTTGTTTCAGGATGGCATAATTAAACCCGAACACATAAGAGTTTCCTTTGTAGTCGAGAATTCCCGGATGGTTTCCCGATGACCTCCTATCCGGATCCATGATGGTACCCTTACACTTCCACGGGCCTGTCGGGCTATCGCTCATGGCATAACCAATGCCTTCGGGACAACAACGGGATGCCCAGGCCAGGTAGTAATGATTATTCTTTTTCCATAACCACGGGCCTTCCGTGTAAGATGCCTCGGGTGGGGTCCCTGTAAAGTCGATGGACGCAACCTGGATGTCGCCCGAAGTAGAAATCATGTCTTCGTTCAACTTCGCATAATAACAAGGGCCATTCCCGCCCCAATAAAAATACGCCTGCCCATCATCATCGATGAATACAGTAGGATCGTAATCGCCCGGATTTGAACGGAAGATTAAAGGCTTACCGATGGCATCGGTAAACGGACCATAAGGGCTGGTGGATACAGCTACCCCAATAGCCATCTTCCCAAGGTAAATTGTAGGGCAATATAAATAAAACTTCCCGTTTCTGGCAACACACTGTGGAGCCCAGGCACTGTGACCATCGGCCCAGGTAAATGTCCTGTATGGTTCTATTACACCTGCAATTATTCCATGGTCGGTCCAATTGACCATATCGGTGGAAGTGTATAGCATCCAATTCAGCATTTTAAAACCAAAAGCATCATCCTCGTCGTGGCTGGTATACAGAAATACCGTGTCGTGATAAACCATAGGAGCCGGATCGGCAGTAAATTTCGATTGGATAATTGGATTTTGTGCATAACATAACGAACCAAAGAATGTTGCGACAACCACTGTAGTACTTGCAACAAGTAACCGAATTCGAGATTTTTTGATTGAATATTTTAGCAGAGTCATAGCTGTTTTGAAATTTTAAAAAGTAAGTATTTCCTCTTAATTGATTGGCACTGAAATGGCGGGAGTATTATATCCATCGAGTTTGACCCAACGAGCCACGGCACCCTTCCGTACGGTTCCGTGAATCCCGACAGTTTCGCCCGGAAAAACAGTAATATAATTGTCGTCGTATTCAATTGGAAGAATTTCGTCTCCGTATTTGGCAGTTGAAATCGTGGCCCTCTCGAAAAATGCTATGTGCGTTGAAGTGTTGTGCAAACGAATTGTGACATGGCTTTCCTCACCAATCTTCTTTTGCTGCGCCTCAATTTCTACGTTCACTGCAGGCATGGTATTTAACGCGGTCATATCGGACCATTTTTCCTGTTTCAGGGTCATGTAAATATCATTTGTCTTCTCCCCAAGGTCGTCATCTTTTTGTGATTTCCAGTAAGTGTTATCCACCACGAGTTTCCCGCTTTCATCAAATAACTGACAGCGTATAAAAAACACCGGTGAACTCTCAGGATACCTCGGCAACAACATTACCTGGTTTGTGCCATTGAAAGGAACCGATATGTCGTTTGCAGAACGGTCGTCGCGTATATTGCCATCTAGATCATAGACGCGTATTCGAACACGTAATCCATGAACGTCGTCAGGTGTTTGATTGAAAACTATAATTCTGGCCTGGCTGTTGTCACCGGTGGCATAAGAATCGAAAACAACAGAGAGCGGACGTAATCCTTTCTTAGCCCCAAAGTAGACGCCACCCGAGCTAAGGTAATAATCAATCAGGTTACCGTAAAACGAGGGCCAGTGGCTGTTCAACATCCAGTAGGCGGTCATTTTGTGAGTTGCCCAGCCACATGCGGCAAAACTCTCGAACTGTGCACGAGCGTTCTCGTAATGGGCGACCTGAGCTTTCCGCACAAAGTCCTCCACCTTGGAGGAAGGGCCATAGCGCTTTTCCAATGCCAGTTGAATATTGCCGAGTGTAGAATTATAAGCCCAGGCCCCAGCGTGCATAAACCAGGTATCGTTGATTGGCCAAAGCTTGTCCTCTGGGATGAATTTCTTAAGGCTCTCCAAAGTAGGAATTTGCTCATTGTCTCCCTGCTCAGCAATAGAACCACTGGTAGCAGGATATTTTCCACTGAACCAGTAACTGGGTGGCCGCCAGCAATATGGTCCTTCCATGCGAATGCCATCCCATACACGGTTCCCATTCGCATCTTTTGCAAATGCAGAGACTGTATTCACAACTGCGTTTTGCCAATGCAGTTCGGCAAGAATCTGGTTGTATTCCTGACAAACTGTATCCGGAGGTAGTCCATCACTTGCGTTTGCCCAGATAAATACAGACGCATGAGGACGAAGCATTAGGATTTGTGACCGAAGACTCTGCGAAGCCACGCTGTGGTCTTCCCCACTCCATTGTTCCCATTTCTCCCACTGATTGCAGCACATCCAACCCAACATGATTGGAATGCCCTGCTCATCGGCTAGTTCGATAATGTGTTCGCTCGATATTTTCGATTCCCAGCGGAGAAAGTTGATACCAAGATTCTTCACATAGCGAAGGATGTCAGCTTCGCGCTCCGGGTCGTAGCGATAGAGAAGGTCAGGAGTATAGTCTCCACCTCGGATAAGAAAATCGCGGCCGTTCACCTTTAAGTAAAAGTTGCCGCCCTTGCCCATGTCGGGAAATTGTTCATCGTTATCGCGATGCTGCGTGATGCTCCTGATTCCGAAGCGAATATGAGAGTTGTCCGAAATAATTTCGTCCTGTACAAATTCCAACTGAAGGTCGTATAGAGCAGACTTCCCCATGGTATAAGGCCACCAGAGGTCCGGATGAGACACAATCAGGTCAGGATATTTTTCCGGCGTTAACTCAACTTCACGGTTCTCACCAGGAGAAAGCGCTACAAATTGCTCCACATGAATCGAAGGCTTCCCTTGTCGGGAAACTGTTCCTTTCAACATCCCGTTCACCGGCTGTGCTGACAAATTGCGTAAATTAGCGAAAACAGTCAGATGCGCTGTGGAATCGGTGAAAAATAGTTTTGAATTTACCAGAGCGTTATTAACCGATACACTGCCTGTTGACCTTAAATAAACAGGTTTCCAGACACCTGCATTGCGATCGGTAACAAAAGAAACACCATGCCAAGGGTTCTTCTCCTTCGGGCCCTTGTACCCGACATATTTCCAATTGAGCCAGTCGAACCAACTGTCGGCTAATTCAACACCGGTAACATCCTGAATTAGTTGCTCGGGAGTAACCTTAACAGCGAGCACATTCTGGGAGCCTCGCTTAATCCAACGGGTGACATTGAATTCGTAAGCGGCATACATACCTGCTACTTGCTTGTTGTCGGCAATTTTTTCGCCATTAAGCCAGATTTCCGCCCGGTAGTTGATCCCCTTAAACTCGAGCGTGTAGAAATCGCTTACCGGCGCATTAAAAGTTGTACGGTACCACCAATCTTGCTTATATAAATCCTGGGGGACTTTTTCCAAAAGATTTTTTCCCACATAAAGGTTAGGATAAACGTCATCTTCCTGAAGTATTTCAAGAACCGTGGCCGGCATCCGATGAATCGGGTACCAGTGGTCATCATTATAGGTAGAAACAGAAATCTCAGCGCCTTCAGTCTGCACATCCTTCGAAGATACGAGCTTCCAATTCTCTGCGAGTTCTACCCGGCATGGTTTTGCAGTATCAGCATACAACATACCTGTTTCAAAACCGAAGAAAAGCAGCATTGACGGAATGATGCGGAGCATAATTTCATGTTTTCTACATAGTCGTTTCATTAAATAGGTTTTTATTGATAATCAATTTTGTTGCTAATCCGAAAATAGTCAAAATCAACAGATCCGCCTGCAACCTTTGTGGAATAGTTGAACAAGGCGAAGCGGTATCCTACAAAATGGGCCAGAGAATAAGACATTTGCAGTGGTTTACCAATTGTTGTCCACAACTTTCCATCCAGACTGTAGTAAAAGTAGGCCTTGTCAGTTCTCTTCTCAAAATTGCAGTCAACCTTCAGGTAAACCGTTCTCTGAGTTAATGGAACACTTGCCAGTTCTACTGGTGATTCAGATTCAGCGCTTATCATGACAATAGACTTTGCTGTTCCTGTCATTTTCACACCGACAATCCCATATTGCTTCTGTAGCACAGCCAGACCAGCAACATCGCCATCGTTCATGTTGCTTACATCCACTGCAACTGTGCCCGAACATACCGGCCCAAATGTTCTCTGGGTCAACATGTTCCTTACTTGTTCAAAATTGTTATCAATACGGCTTGTTGTAAGCCTCAAAAAACCTGGTCGCTGTTTTAGCGACCAGTACCGGTTGTCCGGATTATGGTTCCATTGCCATTGAAGTACAAGTTGAGATATACCACTATCAAACTCATCAGAAGCAACGCTTGCAGGCAATGGCGTATTGGTAACCTGGATATTCAGTGTTTGGGGTACTTTGCCATTATTACCAGCGACAGGCCATCCATCCTCCCACTTCACAGGTACAAGAAAAGGTGTCCGGCCCACGGCGCCGTTATCCTGGAAAAGCATTGCGTACCAGTCACCTTTAGGAGAATCAATAAGGCATCCCTCGGCAACTCCCTGATCGTGCAGGAAAATTCTGCCTTCATAAGGGCCTGTAATCTTGTCCGCCCTGAATACCAGTTGTGTTCGAATGTCATTCTTTGGCCAGGTAATAAGAAAAAGGTAATATTTCCCGTTAATCTTGTGCAAATGTGCCCCTTCAGCCGGTACGAGTAAATTCGTACCAGCTATCCTTGATGCATCCTTGATAATCACCCGGTCAAACCCGCCTTGCTTTATCCCTGAAAGGTCGGCATTCAGTTCCACCAAACGGATGTCGCCCGCTTCGCACATCTTGTAAACACGTCCATCATCGTCAAAAAACAATGATCCATCGTACAGAAGGGGCTTAAACGAAGTCTCTTCCCATTTGCCCGATTCAATATCCGGTGTTTTGAAGATATATGTTTTTCCAGTATTTAGGGCAAACGTTGTAGCATAATACATTTCATTATGATACCGCAGGCTGCTGGCCCACGAGCCTTTTCCGTACATGTTTCTGCCATTCTGAAGTGTTGTTTCATCATTATCTTCCAGTTTCTGGTACGCATATCCAACCATTTCCCAATTCACCAGATCCTTGCTCTTCATAATTGGTAAACCCGGACACATATGCATTGTAGTATTACTCATATAATAGGTATCGCCAACACGGATAACTGCAGGGTCTGGAAAATCTGCCCAGATAATAGGGTTCCCGGCACTGCCTGTTTTCTGTATAGAAAAACCGTTCGCAATATTTACTGCCGTTTCGGGGTCGACGGTGTATCTGGTTTGTATGACAGCATTATCCGCATAACATCTCATCCATACAGATGTCGCCGCAATAATTAAAGTAGTCATTAAAAGAGTATTGAATGAAGTATTTTTCATTTACTTCTGCAATTATGTTTGATTAAATTATTCCTCCCTGTATCGTTTAAGGCAGCGACAGTTCATGTTCCTGTGTGTGGCCCTCAGGTTCCAACCATCAAGCTTGAACAGTAATTTTTCTTCCGTCACCAGCGAGGCATCTACTTGCATTTCTAGAGTATGTTTTTCACCCGGTAACAACGAAAAATAATTATCCTGCCAGAAAATGGGCAATACTGGCTCACGTGTTGAGGCTGAAAGCAACTTGGAGTTCATAGCGAAAGCGAGAGAAGTCGAAGAATTAGTGAATTCAACAACGAGTTTAAGCTTGCCATTCTCCTTCACGAGCGGGTTTAGTTTTGTCGTCACATTAACCGGGGGTAGCTTGGCCAGATCGGTAAAATCGGCATTCTCGTCGCCTTTGGCCGATAACCAGTAGAAATTCGATGATATCTCCTTCCCTGCTTTATCTTGCAGGATGAGCTTCACAAAGTAAATATTTGTAAGTTCCTTCGGCAGGTCAAGTTTGAAAAGTATCTTACTTTCATCTGCCTTCATACCAGTCGTGACTTCTTTCGAGAATATTTCCTTCGTTTGAAAATCTGTGTACCAATAATTAGGTGGAAGGTAGCCATATACCTGGGGCCAAGGGCCCATAAATAAACCCGTATAACCTTCTATCTTGCCAGGAGCTTGCGTGGCGGAGGAGGAATATGGTCTTGTCCGGTCATACTGTCTGAGCACGTTAATGTATCGCCGTTCTATGTCCTCTGGAGGAAAATTATCGCTCCCGTACAACCATGTGAAAACAGATGGGTGCGCACGAAGATTGACAACCTGATCGCGCCAGCTTTTCTCAGCAATATCGGTCATATGTGAGGTCCAGTGCTTCCAACTTTCGAAGGGGAGGCCACAGCACCAGCCAACCATTATCAGGATACCTTCTTCGTCACAACGCTCGAAAAGATAGTCAGAGCCACGGGGAGCTTCCATTCTCAGCGTGTTCATGTTCATGAATTTCAGGTAACGGAGATCGGCATCCACTCGCTCGTTTGATGGACGCAGCATGAGATCTTCCACGTAGCCCCCGCCGCGGATGACGATGTTCCTGCCATTCACCTGGAACACTTTAGTGCGCAGCGTGTCAAACTCGTTCATCCAGGAGGTGATTTCCCGGATACCAAAACGTGTTTTACGCGAGTCGGATACCTTTCCGTCTATCTCGAAACTCAGGTTCAAGTAGTATAGGTTTTGAGGGCCTACTGTATGCGGCCACCAAAGTCGGGGATTTTCAACCACGAGTTGCGGAAACTCTTCGGGCAGAAATGTTACTTCCTTAGCTTCCTTCGCATTAAGGTTTACTTCCTTAGAGAAAGTTATATTCTCTATCGTGCCTTTTAACAAGCCCTTAATGGGAGCGCTTTCCGCATTTCTCACTTCTGCGATTACACTGAGTTTGGCCTTGTCGGTTGAAGGCAGGTTTAATTTGGTTTTTACGAAGGGATGCTCAATGGTCACGGGGCCACTGGCGGATAAGGTTACATCGTACCAGATGCCCATACTCCTGTCAGGAGGTGTGGGGTTCCAGTCGACCCAGGAGATGGTAAGGTCGAAAGTCTTTGGGGGATAAATCTCCAGCGCGAGGCAATTCTTCTGTCCGGCTTTCGTGTATTGTGTAATATCGAAAGAATACAACCTGTACGCGCCCTCCATTTGGGTGGAATCGGCCATTTTTTGACCGTTTACCCACAGGTTAGCCCGGTAATTCACACTATGAAACTTCAGCCTCACATGCTTTCCCGCATAACCGGAAGGAAGATCGAACTCGGTGCGATACCACCAGGACGATTCGAAGGGATTACCCTCGGGCTTGTCCCACCTGCGCACGCCAGGCAGTTCCATATAGTTATTACCGTAATATGGATCAGGGTACATCTTGTTAGCCACCAGGGCAGCCAGGACGGTCGAGGGAATTGAAGTCGGATACCACCCCTTCGCGGTATAACCGGGCTGGGATATAACCTTGCCATCGTCGGTGAGGCTGGCTGACGACTGGATGGACCAGTGGCCATGAAGAACAATAGTGCAAGTGCTATCAGCAGGTTTTTGTGCAAAAATATCCGATGATAAGAAGACTGATAGTAGAAGTAATAATGAAAGATAACGTGTTTTCATAAGTGTAGAATACTTGTTTTTAGGTAATTTTTGAAGAGCTTGCTTTTGTTGCCTTTGAAAACAGAATAAACGTCCTGTACACTTATCCCTTTTTTTCACTGTTTCATAATTCTTAATGCTATGTAAGGTTTTGCCGGTAATTCGATTAAACTGTGCCCTGAAAATTTCTTTCCGATCGGAGTTATCGTCATATTCCATGTGTCAATAATTTCGACAGTATAAAACAAGTCTTTGGGAAGATCAATAACAACACTTCGAGGTTGGGCATCGTTTAAATAGCATAAATAGTATTCACGGTCTACGCCAACACAAGAAAAAGGCATCCAGGTAAACAAAGGAATCAGTTGCATTTTTGCAGGAGCCGACTCGATGATTTGGCGAAGGAACTTAATGTGTGCAGGACTTTCCCCTCTCAAAACTCCACCTTTTGACCACCACAAGATATCGTACGATTGGTCTGGAAAGATAACGGGATTCTCAGTAACATACGTTTCTCCATGCCCAACATAACCGCCGTTGGTAACACCTCTCCAGAATTTTTCGGTCAACGATTTAGCCGTCAGATTGCCCCACGACCAGGGTATATTTCCTTCGTACCGGCATTCGTCAAACACAATGGGCTTTTTGTATTTCATCCGATACTCTTTTGCCTTGTATGTGTCTTCACTTTGAATGCTCGCATGTGTAATATATGGATTGGTATGATCGTAAAATTTAACGCCATTATGAATACTGATGAGGTGATGAAATTTATCTTTTTTGGCAAATTGCTCTACATAATAATCCCAGTCACTTGGCTTTTTAGCATCCATAAAATCCCATTCGTTGGCCATGCTCCACCAAACATTTTTAAAGGCGGCAAATCGTGCAATAATATATTCAATATACATGTTTTCGGTAGCCCTGTCGAGTCTGCTGAATCCCCATCGATCGTATGGATGAAAAACAATCAGGTCGGCCTCAACTCCCAATGAGTCGAGTTGCATGATCCGCGTCTCGATATTACGGAAAAACACAGGGTTTAGCCTGCTATAATTCCAATTTTTTAGAGGTGTTCCTTCAAAAGGATAATAAAGAGGTTCGTTATTGTTCCAGTCGTAACTTTTCGGAAAAATACACATCCGCATTTTATTGAAATAACCTTGTGACATCGTTTTGAGTGTCACTTCTGCCAGGCTATCTCCCTGATGCACCCAACCATAGCAAGTTGTGCCGAACGAATGATGCGGGGTTCCGTCGGCATAAGTAAAATAGAAGGTATCTTTCACAACCACAGGCCCATGATTGTATCTTTTGGCTTGCAGGCAGACGAAACTTCCTTTTTGATTATTCAACTTTTTGACATTGCTAAAGGTCGTATACGTCCATTTACCTTCATTTTGAGGCATAAATCGTATCTTGTAAACGCCTTCACCATCGTAAAATCCGGGAACAGAAATTGTATCATTTTCGGTGATAAACTTGCCGGATAGCTTTACATCAATATATGGATTTCCGTTGGTTGGCCCATTTAGGGTCAATTCGAAAACTTTCCATTTCTCGATATTTACCTGGCCATACATAGAACAACTGCATAGTAGCAATACAAATAAACAGCTTTTAATTTTCATAGTATTTAAAATCTTGATTGAACCATTGTTGTACAGTTATGCTTATCTCTCCCGTTGTTAAACCGTTTGCATCTGCTCTAAAAGTAATAGTTCCAGTATTTATGCGTTTATAACTATTTCGCCCATCCCTCTCCCTCCGGTGTCCGCCGCCAGGCGAAATAGGCATCCAGGCTCTTGAGTGATTCAGCACTGGGCACCGGCCCCATATGCGGCGTCTGGTTGAAGTACATCACCACAGGGTTGGAATCGCTGAATGCCGGCCATACAGGGACTCCTTTCCCGTTGGGATTGCCATCCTTGGCAAAATTAGTCCAATATATAGCCATAGCATCCGAGATCTCCAAATCAGTTTTAGCTGTCTGAGGACTAGAGGCATCGATATGCTTGAAGACATACGCCACATCCTGACCGTGCGGTGATCCATATCCGGCCCGGGGAGAAACCTCCGGATAGTCGGGGTGTTGATCGAAATAGTAATAGAACGCTTTTGATTTTCCCATCTTTGACTGAAGCCGGGCCCATATCCACGTATGCCAGCCGAATGCAGCATCGCGGGCCAGGTCACGGGCGGTTTTTGGAACTGTGCTTGAACCTGCAGGATAGGCTTTGATAAGATCATCGGCAAACTTACCATAACGTGTCTTAACACCTGTAATGTAATCTTCAGGAGTTTTTGGTGGAGAAAAGCTAGCGCCTTCATCGGAATTGTAGCCCACCAAAATTGGTGTGTCATTGAACAGGCCCGCTTCGTAGAGCTTGTATTGATCGTCGGGAATCACCCATCCATCGATGATAGGCCATGACATCCCAAGCCCACGGCCCGGAGGGAGTTTATCTATTTCGATCTTCCGCAGCTCAGCGATGGAAGAAACACCCGCACTCTCTATATACGATTGCCCTGCACGCTCTGCATCGGCAAGACGTTTCAAGTTCTCACCGGGAAAGGTGGTGGGCCTTGGAGGGCCAAACGAGCCTCCACTCTGGGAAATGGCTCCATGGAACAATCCTTTGGCCAGTGGAGACGCGCACAGCATGCTAACAGCTATCCCTCCGGCCGATTCTCCGAAAATCGTCACCTTATTAGGGTCGCCTCCAAATGCCTCGATATTCTTCTGCACCCATTGCAGACCTGCGATCATATCGAGTAGGCCGTAATTACCCGAAACGTGGTTTGGGCTCTCTCTGCTTAACTCCTGGTGCGCCAAAAATCCGAGTTGACCGACGCGGTAGGCGATGCTAACCAGAACCACACCCTTCTTGGCCAGATTCTCACCGCTGTAGTTCTTTTCTGAGGTGGCTCCACCACCGAATCCACCGCCATAGATCCAAATAAGCACAGGTATGCGATCGCTCTCAGATTTAGCTGGAGTCCAGATGTTCAGGTACAGGCAGTCCTCGCTCTTTCCCGAAGGAGGATTTCCACCTTGTATCGGGCCGGGAGCAAACTTTGTTGCTTGCCTCACGCCCTCCCATTTCGAGAGTGGTTGAGGGGCGCGCCACCGGAGGTCACCAACAGGCGGCGCGGCGAACGGGATACCTCTGTAAACTGTCAACATATCTTCAGACGTACCCTGTAACAATCCGCTTTCGACTCTAACCGGAGCAGGTTGCTGCGCGATGCCAAGTCCTGTATAAAACACCATTAACATCACAACTAAAAAAGTTTTCTTTTTCATAAGTTTGGTTCCAAATTTATAAGTATTGAGATTCACATATTCATAAATCCATAATGGAGCGAGTTTACTGAATAGTTATCATTGCCATTTTCAGGTCCCTGGCATCCGAACTGTTCCCATACCATATTTCATACTCTCCGGGAGTGACAGCCATCCTACCGCTCATCCGGTCGAAGAACTCGAATGAAGCAGAAGGCAGGTTAATAGTTGCCTGACCCGATTTTCCGGCAGACAGTTCAATCCTCTTGAAACCTTTCAACGTTTTAAGAGGCCCATCCGTATCATTTGTTTTGTGTACATAAACCTGGATAATTTCTGTACCGGTCCGTTTCCCTGTATTTGATACTGGAATAATAAGTTCAACATTCCCATCCTTGCTGATCTTATTTCTGGAGATTTCGGCAGTCCCGATTGAGAAAGTTGTATAACTCAGGCCAAAACCAAATGGGAAGAGGGGATCAGACATATAGCGATAAGTCCGTCCTTTCATTGAGTAGTTCTCGAAATCTGGCAATTGTTTTGAGTCTCTGTAGAAAGTGACAGGTAGTTTACCCGATGGGTTAAAATCGCCAAAGAGTACATCGGCCACAGCCTGACCTCCCGATTCTCCTCCATACCAGGCCTGTAGTATAGCATCGCAGCTTTCGGTTTCGGGTAATAAAGCAATTGCAGAGCCGGAACAGTTCACGAAAATTACTTTCTTCCCGGCTTGTTTCAAAGCTTTTAAGCAATTACGCTGAACCAAAGGAAGTTCTATATCGGTTCGGTCGCCGCCTTTGAAACCGGGGTATGATACGGGCATTTCTTCTCCTTCGAGCTGTGTCGAAAGTCCGCCAACAAAAACTACAACATCAGTTCCATGAAGCTTCTTTAAAAGGTCAGTATAATCTACATTTACTTCTTTGCCAAAATTAAACTCAATGTTTGCCTGCCAATCGTTCAACTGGGCATAGCGGATTTCAATTTCATATTTTTTACCACTTTCTACCTTGAATGGAATTCTTGATGGAAGTGTCCTCCAATTATCAAACTTTCTAAGTGATTCTCCATTCACCAGTAATTCAAAGTGTCCGGTGGCTCCACATTTGAATACAATCTCTTCATTTTGGGATGCCACAAATTCAGTTTCATATTTAGCCGAAAAACCTTCCAACCGAACCCCTGTCGCAAATTCGTGTTGCCCGGCGACGGTTAATTTTATCGGGTCAGCAATCTGTTGTGTAGCAACGATATTGCCCTTAAAGTCAATATTATTCCAGTAAGTGGCTTTAAACCCTTTTTTACCGTCAACCGAACATTTCGAAAAATAGCTTTCGGTCACTTTATCCTCAACCAGATCGCATCCTTTGTCATATATAAGCCTATCGGCTGAAAGTTTAGAAGTAATACCGTCGAGAATAGTTATTGTCCTTACCGGTGTTCCGTTATAATTTCCCCATAACATTGGTTTATCATTGGCATTTGGGCCAATTACAGCTATTTTCTTATTTGATTTCTTTAAGGGAAGGATATTGTTTTTATTCTGCAGAAGTGTCATTGATTCAAGGGCCATATCTAAAGCAAGTTTTCTATGCTCTTCGTTATTTACAACCGACATAGGAGTTTTAGACCATGGGACAAGTGCATCATCATCCATTTCGCCCAGATCGAAACGTCCGACCAATACCCGTAACAAATGCTTATTAATTTCTTCTTCGGTAATCAAACCTTTTGAAACAGCATCTGGCAATTTTTTATAATTGTGGTCAATCCATTGGCACTCAACATCGGTTCCTGCCAAAACGCCTTTGGATGCAGCATGGACTGCATCTGATGAAACTTTATGACTTGTATAAAAATCGGCTATAGCCCCGCAATCGGAAACGACCATATACTTGAAGCCCCATTCATCCCTTAAAATCTTTTGAAGCAATCGTGAATTTCCGCAGCATGGCTCATCATCCAAACGCTGATAGGCGCACATCACCTCGCGAACATCGGCATCCTGAACCAAAGCTTTAAATGCAGGAAGATAGGTCTCCCATAAATCACGGGGGTCAACATTGTTGAGGTTTAGTTCATGACGGCTCCATTCGGGACCCGAGTGTACTGCATAATGTTTTGCACAAGCCAGCAGCTTTCTATATTTTGAATCGGTAGGTCCCTGCAATCCTTTTACCACCGATATTCCCATCCTCGACATCAGGTAAGGATCTTCGCCGTATGTTTCCTGACCTCTTCCCCATCGTGGATCGCGGAATATGTTGACATTCGGAGTCCAAACAGAAAGACTCAGGAACCTCTTGTTTTCTTGTCCTTTTTGTTTTGCCTCGTTGTACTTGGCACGGGTTTCGTCAGAAGTGGCGTTAAAAACACGATATACCAATTGTTCATCGAATGAGGCTGCCATACCGACAGGTTCCGGAAAAACGGTAACATTACCATTATTGGCTAGTCCATGCAATGCTTCGCTCCACCAGTTGAATTTTTTTATACCCAACCGCGGTATGGCATCTGATATGTCGCACATCAGGGTCGCTTTTTCACTTAATGTTAAACGGGTTATCAGATCTTTGGCCCGTTCTTCAGAGCTTAAAACAGGATTCTGATATGGAAATTGCTGTCCCAAAAGGCTTGATGTCAGAATTAACCCCACGGTAATAGATAAAGCTTTCTTCATAATAATTGTATTAATAATCTCTGCAATGAATTTAGATGGATATTTTTATTGTTTATATAAAGATTGGGTGGGTACTTTCAATTGCTTTTATTCTTTATCCTTTACGGCCAATGAGTCGATGTAAGAACGGGATTGAGCATTTGTCAGGGACATCCAATACATCATATATCTTGCATCATGAATCCTGTAAAAGGGTTCAAACACAACATTAATCGGATTGATCATTTTCAGCCCCGGAGAAGTAAATGTCAGTGGTTTATCTTTTACAGGCACCAGTTCTTCAGCGATTTTAGAAATGTCATCTTCAATTATTATTGGAGCTTTGTCAACAGGGAGTTTTTGACCGCTTGCGATTTGGCCCCACCTGCCATCATCTGCTATCAAACCTTTTAAATCCTCTGTACCCGTTTTTGCGCCAAGCAGGATCGGACCGTGCATAATGGCAATATAGGAAGGTACGTTTGGCAAATGCTCAATTGAATTATGCATTGGCAATAAAACCTGAACCACATCTCCTGCTTTCCACAACCGGTCAACTGCAATATATGACGATGGAAGAGATTTGTATGATACAACTTTGCCGTTGACAATGATTTTAAGGGCAGCGTCTTTTACCCATGAAGGATATCGAATCATTAAACAAAAATGTGATGACCCTTTGGTCACGGTAAGTTTAGTTTTTTCCTCATCGGGGAATACTGTTTCCTGTTTAATTTTTATCCCCTTTTCCTGCCAGTTCAGTTCCGATGCGATAAAGAGGTTTAAATACAATGTATCAGTTTTATGAGTATAAATAAACTGATTGTATTTCCCATGGTTTTCCATACCGGTTCCTACACAACACCACATAGCTTCATTAGGTGCGGAATAAACCCTGTAGTGACGCGGGCGGGCCGGAGTAAAATAGACATAACCTCCATGTTCTGGATGCTGGGTTGACAAAATATGGTTATATAAAGTTCTTTCATAGTAATCTGCATATTGTGCTGATGGATTAGTTCTGAACAGATCTTCCGTCAGTTTAAGCATATTATATGAATTACACGATTCAGGGCCCTCTACATCATTAATAAAATCAATACATGAAGAAACATCCGGAAAAAACTCTCTTCTGCTGTTTCCTCCGAAAGCAAGTGATCGCTTTACTGTCACAGTTTCCCAGAAGAAACTACCTGCTTCTGTAAAATTCTTATCATGAGTAAGTTCGGCAATTCTCTGAAATCCAATGGCTTTAGGGATCTGGGTATTAGCATGTTTATTGTCAAGATTATCACTATCGGCTGCCATTGCATCCAGCAACATTCTATGTGAGAATCTTTTTGCAGCAGTAATATATTTTTCATCGCCGGATATTTGATAAGCATCAGCAAAAATCTCATTCATGCCTCCCTGTTCCGAATCAAGCATGGATTGCATTTGTTCATCTGTAAGTGAAGATGTTATGCTAATACCCCAATCGCAGAATTTTAAAAAAATTGTTCTGGCATCTTTAGTTCCTGTATAAATCCAGGCATCTCTTAACCCTGCATACAATTTATGTAAATTATACCAGGGTGCCCATGTTGTCCGATATGCGGCGAAATCTCCTTTTTGCAAAGTACTCCAGATTGCCTTACTTTTTGGAACTCCGCCAATGTATCCCTTTCCCCATTCAGAATTATTTATTTCATTTGCTTCCTGGCAAGTTTTGAGTTCCGAAATCATATAATCCATACGTTTCTTGCATTCAGCATTATCAGTAGCAGCGTAATTCATTGCCATTGCTGATAAGTAATGCCCACCTATATGCCCGTCCAATCCTTCCCAGTTGGGATAAAATGATGCTTTTGCGAGCAAACCGGCTTCTTTTCTGTAAGGAGCAAGTAAACGATCTACATCATACTTCAAAAGAGTTTGAATATTCAGATCACGTGCATGTTTAAAAGGCCCGTCAAGTAATATGACATCATGTAAGGGGAATTCATTGCGGTAAAGTCTGTCCTGGGCCTGAATATCAAAGCTAGCCAGAAGAATGAAGAAAAGTACACTGTTGAACAAAAAATATTTCATAATATATTAATAGTTACTCAGTTATTGTGGTCTTATAACCCATAATGGAAAGCATTTTTGCCGCATATCGTTTCCCAAGTATCCGGTATCCTTCTGCAGTGAAATGCAGATTATCCGGGATGTCGGTACAGCCAGCCGAAGAAATCACACAGGAATTCGGAATTGTCTTTGGCAGGGTCGCAATAATTACATTCATGCTTGCACAGGCACCTCCCTGATCAGCATTAACCACTTCTCCTGCAAGCAATGGTACTGACCTGGCTTTCAGGTGTAAGTCTTTGATCAGATTGTCGTAAACTAACTTCACTTTTGCAGGCCAGAGTGTATCACCCGTATTTGACTCCCCCTGGTGCAGTAAAATCCCCTTTATAACACCGTCTTTCTGGGCCAGTTTTGCCATTTCAACAAGGCGTGCATAAGGGTTGCCATCATATTCATTTATCATTCCGAGCATCCAATTCGGAGCTGTTGAGATATAAACCTGGTAATTATCTTTATCGAACAATTCAATTTTGCAGCCTCCTATCGAAACATTGATAATTCCGACCCTTTTATTTTTTGGAAGATTAGCAATAAGAGTCCTTCCAAAATAATCGGCTGGAGTCAGTCCTGTATGGCAACGGCAGAGGGGGGGGGCAGCTGTGTACCAGTGTCCCTTAACCCTTCCCAGGTTTGGACAATCAACAGCTTCCATCACCTGAAAGCGGTTATCCACGGTTGTATCCTGTGGCTGGATCCTGGCATTGCCTTCCATGTTTGATTGTCCGAAGCACAGGAAAATGTAAAAATCCGGATCTTGCGAAAATGCTTCTATATTTGATAACAGAAATCCGATAATAATTACTAATCTCAGTTTTATATTCATATTTTTTCTTTTGAAACTTGTTTAAATTTCCTGATAATGCAAGTTATATTTGGGGAATCGTGCTTATAACAAAGAAATCCTGATCATCTTCAAATCTTTTGAATCAGAGTTGTTTCCGTACAACACCTCATACTCACCGGGTGTAACAGCCATCTTCCCGGTTGCCTTGTTGAAAAATTCGAATGAGTTGAATGGAAGAATAATAGTAATGTCCCTTGTTTTTCCAGCAGGCACCTTAACTCTTTGAAAGCCTTTTAAAGTTTTAAGTGGTCCATTGGTGTCATTAACCTTTTTAACATATACCTGTACAACTTCTGTCCCTTCCGACTTACCAATATTTGAAACAGGAATAGTAATATCAAGGTTTTCATCTCTATTAATTTGTCCTTTACAAGGTTTGGCCTCACCAATCCTGAAAGTGGTGTAGCTCAAACCAAAACCGAACGGGAATAATGGATCAGACATGTACCGGTAGGTACGTCCTTTCATTGAGTAATCTTCAAAATCGCCCAACTGGGCTATGTTCTTATAAAAAGTTACCGGCAGTTTTCCCGATGGGTTAAAATCGCAGAAGAGCACATCGGCAACAGCCTGACCGCCTGATTCTCCGCTATACCAGGCTTGCAGGATGGCTTCGCAACTTTCAGTTTCCGGAATAAATCCCATCGCTGAGCCGGAGCAATTTACAAAGATGATCTTTTTACCGGCCTGTTTTAAAGCTTTCAAACAATTCCGCTGGATTTCAGGAAGTTCGATATCAGTCCTGTCGCCACCTTTGAAACCAGGCAACTCCACAGGCATCTGTTCACCTTCAAGCTGAGAAGAAATTCCACCGGCAAAAACAACTACATCAATACCTTTCAGCTTTTCAATAAGATTGTCGAACTTAACCGGTATTTCTTTGCCAAAATTCAGACTAAGGCTGGCCGGCCAGTTCCCCAGTTGTGTAAACAGGCCTTCGATTTTATATTCTTTATCTTTTTCAACCTTTAATGCAATACGATTAGTACGACCACCAAATCCAAACCGGCGAGGTTTATAAAGAGTATCTCCGTTCACTATAAGTACGAATCTGCCCCTGGCCTCAAATTTAAATATCATCTCTCCCGATTCTGATGGCTTGCAAACAGTTTCATATTTACCGGAGAAATTTTCCAGTTGGACACCTTGTCCGAACTGGTGTTGTCCATCAGTTGTCAATTGTACATGAGTTAAAATATGTTCAGTGGTAACAGCATCGCCGGAGAATTCACGATTATTCCAGTATGTAGCTTTTATCCCGGCTATACCCTCAAAGGAGCACTTTCCGATTACTGTTTCAATATACATTTTATCTGTCAGGTCGCACCCCTTTTCGTATATGATCTTATTTCCCGTCAGTTTGGTTTTAATACCGTCCAAAATAGTAACAGTATTAAACGGTGTTCCATTATAATTTCCCCACAACACGCGTTTTTCATCAGCATTGGGGCCAATTACGGCAATTTTTTTAACGGATCTGGATAAAGGCAGAACGTTATTTTTATTCTGCAACAGAGTCATTGATTCACGGGCCATCTCTAAAGCCAGCTTTTTATGATCATCGCAATTAACCACCGAAAGTGGGATTTTTGTCCATGGAACCAATGCATCATCGTCCATTTCTCCAAGGTCGAATCGGCCAATCAGAACCCTCATTAGACTCTTGTTTATTTCTTCTTCGTCAATTAACCCTTTTTCCACAGCCTGAGGTAATAATATGTATGCCGGACCTGCGCACTCAACATCTGTTCCGGCCAAAACACCTTTGGCTGCAGCATGTGTAGCATCTGAAGACACCTTATGGGAAGTAAAAAAGTCGGATATTGCCCCACAATCGGAGACCACAAGATATTTAAAGCCCCATTCGTCACGTAAAATTTTTTGAAGTAAGCGTGTATTGCCGCAACAGGGTTCGTCATCTAAGCGCTGGTAAGCACACATCACTTCACGAACACCGGCTTCCTGAACCAATGCTTTAAATGCAGGAAGATAGGTTTCCCTCAAATCGCGAGGATCGACATTGTTGAGATTAAGTGTATGACGACTCCATTCCGGACCTGAGTGAACGGCATAATGCTTGGCACAAGCTAACAGTTTTTTATATTTTGAATCAGAAGGTCCCTGTAATCCCTTTACGACCGAAATGCCCATACGGGATGTCAGATACGGATCTTCACCGTAGGTTTCCTGCCCCCTGCCCCAGCGTGGGTCGCGGAAAATATTGATATTAGGTGTCCAAACGGAAAGGCTCAGAAAACGGCGATTTTCCAATCCTTTTTGTTTTGCCTCATTGCATTTAGCCCGTGTCTCGTCAGATACGGCGTTGAAAATACTATATATCAGAGCATCGTCAAAAGAGGCTGCCATCCCTATCGGCTCGGGAAAAACAGTAACTTTATCATTATTAGCCAGACCATGCAGGGCTTCGCTCCACCAGTTGAATCTTTTAATTCCCAACCGCGGTACGGGATCTGACTCATCACGCATCAGGATAGCTTTTTCGCTTAACGTCAGACGGGATATTAAATCTTTTGCCCTTTCTTCAGAGCTTAAGCCCGGGTTCTGAAAGGGATATTGTTGTCCCCAAAGGCTTGATGTCAGAATGAACCAAATGGTAATAAATAAAATTTTCTTCATAATAGTAATAGTAATAATGTCAGCAAGGAATTTAAATGGATGTCTTTATTAAATTATTTGACCGGTATCTCAAACTGTGTAAAAGAATGTGCCGGAAAACTATAGCTAATGGTATTACCCTTAAATCTCACTTCCTTAGAACTTATACTTACAGCCTCTTCAGTCCTGGTAGTTCTGGTTGTTAATGACTTTCCGTTTAACTCGTTAGCCTTAGCAACCCCGGTAAAATTACCTGACTGCAAGACAATATCTGCAGGCATTGCATTTGTCTCATGCCTGTTGACCACATTTACCACCAGTATCTTTGTTGATTCATTTAAAACTGCAGTAACGTCAAGATAAGGTATATCATTAAATATCTTGTTATTATACTTTTCGCAACCGGTATAAACATCGAGTGAAGTACCGTGGCAATTATTTGAGTATAAGTAGAATGCCTGAAATAATGCGTTCTTGAAATCACCTTCCGGTGAGCTGCCCACAAGGCTTGATAACATGGTAATATTAGCCATCTTAACTATATCGGCATGCCTTATAAATGAATTCAGATGTTGGGCAAGCACTAATGATCCTGTAAGGTTATCACCACCACCTGAATATTCATCAAATGAAATATATACAGGTCTCTTTGATCCTGTTCTCAGCATTGCCTTCTCAATCAGGGCCTTCACCATGTCAATCTTTTTATCAATATCAATACCTAACGACATCAATGCAGGGAAGCTCCAGTCGCCTGCTAACACCTCTGTAGCATATCTATGAACAGAAAGATAATCTATCTTACCAACCAGATGCTGCAATACATAATCATTCCAGTCGATCCAGCCATTGTCAGCGGTATAATATGATGCACCTGAAGCAATAAATTTAATATTCTTATCAATCAGTTGTATCATTTTGGCTGCCTCTAAAGCAAACTTGCAATAGTCTTCAGCATTTTTCTGACCCAGCTGCCATGGTCCGTCAATCTCATTTCCAAGTGCCCAGTACTTAATATTATAAGGCTTTTCATTACCATACTTCCTCCTGAGGTCCGAATAGTATGTTCCACTTCCATAGTTACAATATTCCACCCAATGCCTTGCCTGATCAAGTGTGCCTGTTCCGCCATTTATGCAAACAAAATTTTCAGCGCCGATAAGGCTGCAAAACTTTGCATATTCATCAGTTCCCATCTGGTTTTTGTCAACCTGATTCCAGGCAAGATCCAACCTTACGGGACGTTGTGCTTTTGGTCCAATTCCATCCTCCCAGTTATAGCCTGACACAAAATTTCCACCTGGCCATCTGAG